>Ga0208785_1000029_pt1 | contig 54307 bp, 64 predicted proteins | sample DEB08_DNA_2_FD_185499 | JGI IMG/M metagenome (GOLD analysis project Ga0208785, IMG submission 185499) | Aqueous microbial communities from the Delaware River and Bay under freshwater to marine salinity gradient to study organic matter... | ecosystem: Environmental > Aquatic > Marine > Coastal ...
TCAGAGTTACACTTGCAGCACCTCCCGTATCATCTACGGCGTAAGTGCTACCTGCGCCAACAATAAATCTATCCCTCAAGTCTGGAGTTGAGTTGTTACCATCGCAAAGAACCCACCCCGTGGGTATTGCGACAATTGCGCCCGACCACATAATAATTCCACCCGAAGGAACATAGTGTGTAGACGCTGTATTTATATCAGAAGCACTAGCTGTAACCCCTGTTAAGTCCGTAGGTCCAATGCTGATGTCTGCACCACCATTAAAGCTTTGTCCCGCTATATTTCGTGCGGTTTGCAAAGTTGACGCAGTAGTTGCGTTTCCTGAAAGGGCCGCAGTAATCGTACCTGCACTAAAATTCCCACTCCCGTCTTTTAAAACAATAGTTCCACTTTCGTCTGGAACAGTAACCGTTCTATCTGCTGTGGGGTCTGTGGGGGTTATAGTTGTTTCAAATGCATCGGCAGTAGCGCCCTCAAATGAAATACTACCCGCTCCACCACTAGTAACAGGTTCAAGCAATATTCTAGGAACTTTAAGGGTTTCAGTAGAGGGGTTATACTCTAGCGTTGCATTGTCAACATAAAGAGCTTCGTTTCCACCGCCTGGTCCCGTTACAAAAACAATCTCATAATCTGTATCTGTATTTCCACTTTCTGCAACAGCCACTTGAGACGCACTAGATGCATTACCTGACAAGGTGGCTGTAATTGTACCTGCGCTAAAATTCCCACTACCGTCCCTAGCTACAATCGCACTTGCCGTGTTTGCATCAGTAGCTGTTGTTGCAGAGTTAGAAACTTTGCCAGAAGTAGAAATGGTGGCGAGCTTTGTATCCACAATAGCGGCGTCTGACTTTATGTCAGCATTGACAATTGTATCTGCAGTAATCGCCGCGCTCAAAGCAACGGCCCCTGTTCCGTTAAAAGAAACGGCGGATGCCGTAACGTCCCCCGTAATGGAAAAGTTTTGCGCTGACGCTAAAGCAGTCGCCGTACCCGCATTTCCTGAAACAGTACCCGTAACGGCACCTGTAAATGTAGCATCCGTACCGTCAGTGCCACTCTCAAGAACCTTACTTGTGCCGTTGCTGGCATAAACATCTCCAGTAAGATCGCCCGTGACGTTTCCAGCAACATTGCCCGTCACGTTACCTGTGACATCACCCGTAAGAGCCGCAGTAACCGTACCCGCGCTGAAGTTACCAGAGCCATCCCTTGCAACAATGGCACTAGCTGTATTGGCATCTGTTGCTGTGGTGGCAGAGTTGGCAACCTTACTGGCTGTAGAAATCGTTGCCAGCTTTGTATCGGCGATGGCGGCGCTTGCATTAATATCAGCGTCAACGATTGACCCCGCCGTTATTGCTGCACTCAGCGCCACGTTTGCGGTGCCATCGAAAGAAACAGCCGCTGCAGTTATGTCTCCTGTAATGGAAAATTCTCTAGCATTTGTAAGCTGATCCGCAGAACTTGTGTTCAATGCAGACGACAGGTTTGTAACCTTTGCCCCAGTGCCAGCACCATCACAGAAAACAATAGCACCATTCGTATTGCCAATGGTAACAGTTCCCCCGCTTCCATCGCCTTGCTGAATTACTAGGTCTTGCCCTGTGTTGTTTAGAAATGCATATACTAAAGCATGATCGTTTTGTTCTATTGTTATTGTTCTTGATGCGCTATTTGCTCCAGAAAACTCAATGCCAAAGTAGTGTCCATTCTCTACAGCAGTTGGATTATTGTCCATTGGCAGAGTAAAATTACTATCTGCCACAGTAATCTTCTTATATCCCCTGCTTGCTGCATCTAGGATATCAAGATTTGTGTTCGTACTGGTCCCCCAAGTGCCAGCTTCGTCACCTGTGGTGATGCTTTTTATGCCATTGATGTTTGAATATGAAGCCATGTTGAACCCGTCTGTAAAGTTCTATTGCACTATTTCATCTCAGAGTATACGTGCAATTTCTCTTTTAAGCAACAAGCTGTTGCCAGTTTGGATCTTGATTTGGAATAATCTGGCCCCACACTTGAACACCTGTAAGCTCAACAGTAAGCTCAAAGCTTCCAGAGAAAACACCCTGCTTAAAGGATATGTCCTGACCGCTGTATGTGAATGTACCAGAATCCAACCGCTCTGAAATAGATTTTGCTATATCTTGACCAGTAAGCGTGAAGGTGCCGCTTTCGGCAACCATGCTAAAGGCAATTTCAAAATCAATATCCTCACCAGTAAGCGCAAACGAACCCGCCTCTGCGGTCACGTTCATGGCTATGGGGAAATTAATTACCTGACCAGAGTAAGTGAAGGATCCCGCGTCAACTACTTCTGTAATGTCTTCTGTAATATTCTGTCCAGTAACCGTAAACGTGCCACTGTCCAGATCAATGTTCATTGCTTTTGTTGTGCCAATGTCTTGACCTGTCGTCTCAAAAGCAACGTCCTCTAGGGACACGTTCATTGCTATGCGGGTGCCAACATCGTTGCCTGTCAGACTAAATGATCCAGAATCACTTTGTCTTGTGGTAGCACCCGTTACATCCTGACCCGTTAAAGCAAAGGAGCCTGACTCCGCGCTCACGCTCATTACTTTGGTTAGGCCGATATCTTGACCAGAGTAAGTGAACGACCCAGACTGCGTTACCTCTGTCCGCTGTCTTTTAATAGTTTGACCCGTATAAGTAAACGTACCGCTATCCAACGACATATTAAGCTGGGCGGTAACGGCAGCGGTTTGATCTGTTATCTCAAACGTGCCTGAGTTCAGAGGTATACTTACAGCTATCGCAGTACTAATGGCTTGGCCCGTGTAAGTATAGGTTCCAGATTCTGCCGTAATCACCTTACCAGTACGAAGGGTTACATCTTGCCCTGTTACAGAAAAGGAACCAGAATCCGCATCTACATTCATCGCTATCGTGAATGTTATGGTTTGACCGCCTACGGTAAATACGCCTGTGTCTTTGACGTTTGTAATTATCTTTGCAGCACCTTGCATACTAAGCGTAAAAGTGCCGCTGGTTACATGAAACACATAATTAGAAGTGCCTGACGTACCTATCGGGGCGCTGGCTATGGGGCGTTGAGTAAGCATACAAAGTATCCCTTGTTATGTTACTGCATATATATCATCTTTTTCTGTCCAAACCAAATACCCATTTTGTTCTAAAGTTTGTTTTAAATGAGTGTCGTCTATGTGCTTGTGTTCAACTTTCAAGAAAGAAGGCTTTATCCGAAACGAATAGACGTTAAAAATATTGTTTTCATGCCCCTCTGCATCGACCTTCATCAAGTCCACAGAGTCTACACCACTAAGCAATTTGTCTAAAGTCAGACAATCTACCGTAATCCTTTCATTAAAGTTATTCTTGTTCAATGGATGATCACTTAACTTCTCACCAAGATGATTACCCGCAACAACATGAGAACACCCTGTAAGCCACGTCCCATTGTCTCTAGCAACGGCAAATTCTATACGCCCATCATAGTCAGAAATAGCCGCCTGAACGACCCTAACATCATAGGGCAAAAACATTTCTACACACTGATCAAACAGGTGTGGAACAGGTTCTACTACTATTCCTCGCCATCCCGCTTTTGCCAAAGGCAGCAGGGTATCAAAGTTTGCCGCACCGATTTCAACAAAAAATTTACTCATTCACATCGCCACGATAACGACTTGTCCACATTGTAAGAGAGTATTTTACCCCAGACTTCAAAGGCTCTACCTTATGACCATGCGTGACTTGACTTGGAAACAGGATGCAATGCCCAACGGGAACATCTTTGTTTGAGAAGCCCTGATGTGGAAAAATAAGCTCCGCGCCCTCGTAATCATCATTAAGCTTTACGCTACCCGTCACCAATGATGCGTCTGTATGGAATCCTAAACTTGTCTGTGTATCCATTGAATAACGCATTGTGAACGCATCTCGTAACCCCATGTGTTCCATAGGAGTCCATTTTTTTTCTGCCACTTTCCCTAAGTGTTCCTTCCAAACCCACTCAAGTTCGTCCCATAACCCAAGTTTTCTTACTCGTATTTCTTGAGCGGGAAACTTATCGCCTTCCATATTGCCCCATCCACCAACAGCCTCAGAGGCTTGAATGATTTCTTGACACCTATCTTTACTCCAAAATGGAACCACAAGAATATCTTGCGCTACTTCCACATAGTCTAAAGAATTTATTAGTGGGGATTGCACCTGATGATCTTGAGATTCAGAGCTTTGAAAACCAATTTTATTTGCCAAATTCAGGAATCTTTGTTTAGCTTCAGGTCCACCATTTCCATGATATATGCAAGGGCAGCACATCCCGTTTGATACCTGTATCCCATTAAAGGAAACATCATCATCACACTGAAAAATGTAACCCTCATAATCAAGCTTTACGTTAATGTCGTCAACAGAGAGGAACCGTTTCTGCATCCATAATTGATCATCATGTTCGTCAGCAATAGCTTCGTTTAAGAATTGTTTAAGCATACCAACTTTACCTATATACAAACCGCTATTCAGATATTTGTAAGGGCTTGAAGTCATAGGAAATTGAGCGGCTAATATAGGTTGAGGCCAACAATTTCTTTCCGCTGCAAAAAGAATATCACAATCAAAACCAAAGAAACGGTCTTTAATAGTCTGCAAGTCATCAACAAACATTACATCGTAGCCATCACAGAACAAAACAATATCCTCGTCTGGAAGGCTTGTTAAATGACCACGAACAAGATTGATTTTGTGTCCCCCTCCTTCGCCTTCCATCGTGCCGCCGCCCCAAGTAACTCCGTTTCCAAGGTTAAGATAACTTACACCAAAGCGTTTTGCTGATTGCTCAAGCGCCCACATTTTTGTTTCATCTGTACCGACAGTTAATACATGCACGTTCATTGGTCCCACCTCTATTGTGCTTGGTCTATCTTCCCTTGGGATCTGACGAACCTTTTCGGGAACATAAAAGTAATTCTGTTTTCCTTTTAACTTATATGGCAACCATTCGTCTACGGGTATTATAGAATCCGAAAACCCCTTGCACAAATACCCTGCCGTATCTGGAGTAATTGCATACGCATGAGCGTTGTACCAGTAACCTAGATCATTCCACCGATATCCTAACCAAACGCTATGATATACCCTTAATTTGTCAGAAACATCTACGGGATCTATAGAGGTAAAGACCGCATCTTCTTCTAAAATAATGCCGTTAATACCTGACTCTGCAATTTTTCTCCATACGCGCAGATGACTTACAGCACACCCAAATTCTCCAATAAGTAAAGATCTGTTGTGTATTGGGTCTTTCCACGCAAGATCTGGCTTGCAGCCAGAAAGTTCAATTGCACTTTCCCAAGATAGTTGCCTAGCATCAAAAGCATCCCCATGAAGAGATATCTGATAAACTATTGCCAAGTCGGACCCTCAAACCAAGCAACAAGACTTTTTCTTATACCTCTGGTTACGGGCATGACCCTGTGACTTAAATAACTGGGAAACACCAAAACCGTACCTTTTGCACGGCTTTGACTATTTGGGCTTTCTACCTCAGAAAACTCAAAGTTTCCCCCTTCGTATTCGTGTGGTTCACTCAACTGCACAGTCACACTAAGCTTTCGATCCAAGCCATCATTGCGAACCCAATCAATATCATGGTGCCAATTATAATGGCCCCCTTCTGAAGCATGATACTCCGTATACTGGATATCTGCTTTTTTATAGACGTGTGTTTTAAAGTGGTTTTGATTTGCCTCTTCAACATATTCAAACAACATGTTCAAAATATCTTTATTGTCAGAAAGCCAAGCCACCCTGCTTGATCTTACTTCGGAACCGCCTTGGTTAAATGTTTCTGCCTTTTGTATATTTTCAGCTTTTGAAACTATTTTTGCAATTTGAAAATCACTAATTGCCCCCGACCACATTCTCCAGTTTTGTCTCATTTTTCCCACTCCCGAAAATATTTAATCTTTTACTCTACAAGCCTTAACTTCTCACCCTTATGATGTATCTGTGTTTTGTAACCATTCCTAAATACTGTGCCTACAGCACTTGTCACTTTATCCCTTCGCTCACAATCTACTTGCCCATAACTAGCTTTAGATTCTGTTCTTTCAAAAGGAATAACTTGAACTAATGGCGTACCCTGCGGAATGAAAAATTCACCGTCACCACCTGTCCATAAAAAAGGAAAATTAATGTGATTATAGTATGTGTCCGTATCAACAACCCCATCTAAAATCTTTAAGCGCGTTTCCATGTGATTTAAGGGTGATGTAAACAAACAGGACACGCCTTTCGATGTTTCAATTATCCAAGGGTTATGTAGCTTGCACGGAAGATCTCCATATTTTTGATTTTGAAGAGGGTGATCTTTGATTTGCGCTATGTTGTGGGTTGAAAATGACGCTCCTGTTTTACCTTTATGCTCTTCTTGCGGAATGTAATTTGGTGGAAAATCAAAATTTAACTCTCCATCTTTAGCTGTCACAAACATGTCAACCCACATTGGCATTATATACCCCATCGAACAAGCTTCTAAAAAAGGAACACACTTTTTTACAGTTCCGCTATTTGGGTGGGAAGTTACTTGAGGAGGAATAGCTTTAAAGTAGGATGGCAAATGTTTATTTGCTCTCACAGGTTTTGGTATGCCGTCCAAAAGATGGGCGTCGGTAAAAAATTTAATTTCCATTTTAAAAATCTCACTCAGGTGTTTCTTGGTCTATTTGTGCTTGTTCATAGTCTCTTATAACCTGATCTAAGTTTTCAAAAATAACTGGAAAATCACCTGCCCAATCTTCTACTTCTGCAAGGCGGCGCTTATGCTTTATTTCAACATGATCTGCTTTTTCAAAGTGAACATAATGGCACCCCTCCGTCTGGAGTTGCGTTATTATTGCATTGAAAGCATTTATTGCAGCTTCTGAAAAGAAAGCGTCTTCTGTATTGCTTACTATGCTTTTTTCAGTATTTGCCTGTAGGATACAAATGCTTACAGAACCATTTGTTTCTATCGTTAGTGTTTTCATTTTCCCCACCTAAGTTTTCATAATATACGCAAGCGCATAGTATGGATTAAGAATACTAACCGCAGTTCCCGACCCTGCGGCCCCTGTGTCTCCGCTCAGACCCGGAGAAGCAGACCCCGTGTTTCCGCTCAGACCCGGAGAAGAAGACCCCGTGTTTCCTGATGTGTTATGTGAGTGAGCGCCAGCAGAGCTTATAGTGATCGTCACATTGCCACCTGGGGACTGGTTAAACCTAGATCGATAAGTGTTTCCTGCATAACCAATACGATATCCAGTTTCTGAAAGGCTATGACTATGCGAACCAGTATTCGAAGTAACAATGTTACCAGAACTGTGCGTATGTGATGCTACTGCAAAGTTACCCGCTCCGTGAGAGTGCGATGCTACCGCAAAGTTACCCGCACCATGCGTATGAGAAGGCAGGTTAGCAGTTGCAAGAGTTACGTTGCTTGCACCACCCGTATCCCCTTTATCGTATGTCGCACCACTGTCAGCTTCCGCACCTATAACAAATCGCGCTCGCAGGTCAGGCGTTCCGTTATTACCATCACAAAGAACCCAGCCACTTGGAATGGCAGAAAGCGCCCCAGACCAAATAACGATGATGCCAGAAGTAAGCGGCCCTGTTGGACCTGTTGGCCCCGTCGATCCAGTTGGCCCTGTCGGCCCAGTTGATCCTACCTCACCTTTTTGACCCTTCTCACCTTTTTGACCCTTCTCACCTTTTTGCCCCGTGGGGCCAGTTGGGCCTGTTGCACCTACCTCACCTTTTTGTCCTTTCTCACCTTTTTGCCCCGTGGGTCCATCTGCACCCACCTCACCTTTTTGACCCTTCTCACCTTTTTGCCCAGTAGGACCTGTGGGTCCATCTGCGCCAGTCGGACCTGTGGGACCTGTAGATCCAGTATCGCCTTTTTGGCCCTTCTCACCTTTCTGACCTTGTGGTCCAGTCGGACCCGTAGGTCCCGTAGGACCAGTGTCCCCCTTTTGTCCCTTCTCACCTTTTTGGCCTTGTGGTCCAGTAGGACCAGTAGGTCCCGTAGCACCTGTATCCCCTTTTTGACCCTTCTCACCTTTTTGGCCTGTGGGACCCGTTGCACCAGTAGCGCCCGTGTCTCCCTTTTGACCCTTCTCGCCTTTCTCACCTTTTTGACCCTGTGGGCCAGTAGGGCCTGTAGGACCCGTAGGACCAGTTGGCCCTGTGGGACCCGTTGCACCGATCTCACCTTTTTGACCCTTTTCGCCCTTCTGTCCCTTTTCGCCCTTCTGACCCTGTGGACCTGTAGGGCCTGTAGGGCCAGTGGGACCTGTGGGTCCTGTAGGTCCTGTCGGACCAACTAAAGCAGCATTGGCAATGGTTTGCTTTTCCCAACGAGCCGCAGTCGTATCATAAACAGGAATAAGGTCGGTACTTGCTGCGTCTGTATCTGTGGGAAAGTCAGTAAGAGAAGAGCCTACATTTGTACTGTCGGTAACATCTGCACTACTCTCTATACCATCTAGCTTTGCACCATCTCCCGCGACATCCCTACCGTCTACCGTACCAGTAACCGCAAGATTACCTGTGACAGTTGCACCTGTAGCCGTGGCTTCCACCTTGGTGGTTCCCGCATTCTGTATTCTAGTGAAGTCTACAGCTACGGACACAATCGAAACAGTGGCATCCCCTGCGAGGTTAATCGCACTACCACCACTACTGCTTTCCGTTGGAGAGCGCGTTAGAGACGTAGAGGCAGATGTATAAGTACCAGTGCCGATTTCAAAATTAGCACCTTCTTCGATGACGTATTGAACAACGTCACCATTACTTACCCCTGCAGCAGCAAAGGTTTGGAAACCTGTAGCTGCACTACCTAAAACAACGGTGCCAGTCCCCGTACTGGCAGTCGTCATTTTTGCTCTATTGAAAAGCTTTGCCACGACGAACTAACCTTATGTGAGTGTCAGGATACCGTTTGCGCCTATGTCAATTGTAAACGTGTCACCATCATTAAGAGTAAGAGACGTGCCGTAGTCGTAATACCCAATTACAGGATCTGCAGGTGATGTTACAGAGTCATCATAAATAACGATGTAACGGAAAGCAGCAACCGAACCACCTGATGCAGTAAGCGTCAAATCATCCGCAGAAAGCTTATAAGTACCAGAAGTCTGTGTTGATGTTACGTTTGCCAATGTGCGAGAGGATAGGTTTGTGTAGCTAATTTGAGAAATGTTAGCCAGCACTCCATTTCCATCACTTACCACATTCGTACCCGCTGTTGGGTCTGTGTTCGACAAAGCCACAACCAACGTGTCTGCGTCTAAGTCCATTGCATTTGCGAGGTTCACGACAAAATCGTTTACCTTTGTAAAACTAGCCATAAGTAAACTCCTATGTTATTCTAATTACAGCAGTTGTAGCAGAAGATACGGGGAACTGAACCTCAAATGTATCATCGGAGACTACGCGATTACTTCCGAAGTCTAACACAGCCACAGCTTTATTGGAAGCGGAAGAATTATATATCAGCGCACCACGGGCGGTAAACGAAGCACTTGTCCAACTGATATTGTCGAAATCCACAAACGCAACCGTTCCTGATGATGTTGGCGCTATAGTGGTTAGTGCTTTGCCACCAGCAGTATATGCGGTGCCTGATGTGTTTTCTATCTCATTGTCTGTAGAGTAAACTGTAGTACCAGCCCCTAGTGTTGCTGAATCGCTATACAGCGCAATCTTAAAGACATGAGATGTAAAATCGTGAACAGCCTCAAGCAATTCTTGCTTAAACGAGGTACATGTTGCTTGTGTAATAGCCATTATGCAGCATCCTCTCTATACGTGTCACTCTTAATCATTACACCAAGAGACGCCATATTTATTAAAGCACTTTGATACCTTTGCAAATAATTTTGCAAAATGTCTGGCTCCCCCTTCATAAAAGTATACGCCTCATAAAGGGTGCCGTAAAGAAGTGCGGTTTCCGCATTGTCACCTAACCAAGAAGTGGATGAAGTGACGATAGAGGGTGGATCGTAATAGTAGTGTATTTCTACACTATAGGCAGCATCTGGGGTCGGACCCAATATAAAATTCCCACTTGAAGAAGACGTATCCCCATCAAACATACCATAATACTTTGGTAGTCCAGTAGTTGACTGGCTAGGGTACGCCTCTCTTATAAAGTTTACTTCTTTTTCAAGGAGATATGTATAGTTGTTGCTGCCATCAATTACAGCCAAAGAGAAAGTAGATAAGAAGTCAGACGGTCTTCCTAGATAAGGAACACTTGCAGAGGTATTCCCAGTTGCATTCTTTCTAAGTTCAGGTATTTGAACGTCTCTATTTATCCGCTCTTCCGCTTGCTGAATAAAAACGTCAATGTTGTTTACGAAGGTTGTCTCCGTATTCTCAGTGTAATCTTTCACTGCCTGTACTAGCTGAGAATAGTTCATTTGAACTTATCCATCTTTACTAAAGTTGCCACCGCGAGTTGCCGCACCCATTCCGCGACACTTACCGCCATACTTCATTTTCTTTACCTTACCACCATAGTTCATGCCGTGGGAAGCCCCAGCCATCATACTACCATCTGGCATACGGTGCATTTTGCCGCCACCCATTTTCTTTTGTTCTTCAGGCAGCGTAAATAAGAAAGATTCACCTTCTTCTGCGGGTTTATTTTTCAACTTACCTTGTGATGCGGCTTTGCCCCTGCCGTAGTCATCAAGACCGTGCGCCATAGCAGTCTTCTGCCTCAAGCGCCTCATGTCTGAATCAATTTTTTTCCTTTCTTTTTCTTTTTCAGAAAGAGGTCTGGCTTTAGGGCGCAAGCTTGTTTTAGGTGCGCCACCTTTTTTCATAGCTATAGGTTTCTTTTTCATAGTTATATCTCCTACGATATAGATATATTAACACTTCCAACTTGCGCTGTCATGTACTGAGCATCATTCCACACAGGATTAAAGCCAAATAACCCTCTGCTCTCCTGTTCGGATGTATCTGGTCTTGGATTCTGCAGAGACTGAGGGTCAAATATTTTTACGCGCCCCAGAAAGTTTTGCGGCTGATCAGGATCCACCACATCTTTTCCGACAAGAAATCCTGTCTTCACACCATTTTTAAACTCTGGAACAAGATCTTTAAGTGGATACCTAAACCCTGTCTTGTCGCAGAACCCAAAAGCATATTTACCAGCAGCGTATGACATCACCCACCTAAAGCAAACGTGTTAAAGGGAACAAACTTAATTGACGCTGTTTCTTCATCCTCACCAGCCGCCAATTGAAACTGAAACTCATATTCTTGCTTTAGTGCCGTTGCTCTCCCTGCGGATTCTGGTCTTTTCATTGAGAGGTAGTAAGCCATACCCGCAACAAGACACGGCACGAAACGTGGCGGCACAGACGTAACAGTATCGCCCACACCAGAGGAAAGACCATCTATACCTTTAAGCCTATAGTAAAATATTGTGTACGTTGTCGTACTGTCAGGCACAGGCCACAGCGTTACTTTTGTTTCCGTTGGGAGCCTTTGGACGTAGATTTGGGTCGGCCTACCTTGCGTGTTTTTGTTGGTTTGCTGGGCGTAGGTTGCGACACTGATTCTTTCGAGCGAGGTATCGACTTGGTTGGTTCCTGTTCCTGTTCGGATTTGGTGTTCGATGATGTCGATTGTGTCCGAAGGAAGGGTATACGTTGCCGTACCTGCCGTAACAGCAATCGTACCCGATTCAATAGTGAAGAGATTAAGCCCACGGTTTTGCCACTCCAATGTTAAAAGGTTAAGACTTCTACGGGCCGTTTTAAGGTCATAGCCAGTACGCATGGTGAGGCCAGCCCGTTCATATGCCTCCTCAAAAAGCTCTGGTAAATCTGGAGTTACTACTGCCATGACGCTATCCTATGTCACTACACTTCTGTGTCGTTTTGTTTTCTTTGCAACTTTTTTAGGTTGAGCCACATACTGCTTACCTGCCTTAGTGCCTTGTCGTTTTGCTCTTGTGGTAGCTGCATACTCACTATCGCTAAGAGACTTAATAGCCGAAGAAGGTAAATACCGTTCACCAGTAGCATTAGGACCTTGGGTAGACGGTTTTCCACTTTTAGTACGCCACTTTTGTTTGGTCCAAGCTTTAAGGCTTTTCTGCGACTTCTTCAGTCCCATCAGTTTTTATATCCACCCCCAGCTTCTTTATACTGCTTTGCAAGCATTTGAGCCTTTCTGGCTGACCATTGCCCAGGCTTTCCGCCTTTCCCGCCAGCTTTAATTTTCTCAAACAACCGTTTGCGCAATGATGGTTTTGTGTAGTTACCTGCCTCATTGACTCTACTTTTTGTTTTGCCACCTTTACCCATTCGAATAAGGTTGAGATCTTTCGTGTCATCACCAGTAGAAGTAAAGCCGCCGTATTTCATTTCTTCTACACCAGATATCGTTCCTTTATTCTTAGAAGCATAGAACACACGCTCACCCTTTTTAGGGCCATACTCCTTCTTCATGGAGCGCATGATTTCTTTGCCCTTATCTGTTAGCGGCATACAAACGCTCCAGTTCCAGTTTTATTGCTTGCATCTGAACAGCCATGACTTCAGTTCGTTTATCTACAGCGATCAAGGTTTCTGTCGTCCAACTAGCCCAATTATACGAAACCGCGCCCACTAGACCGATTAAAGCCGCTGCGACCCCCATCACAACCTTACTGCTCAAGATATCCATTACGAACCTTTCTTCCATTTTGGAGAGCTAGATTTAGTTTTACTAGGGGACCACTTAACACGATCAGCCCAATAAGCTGCAGACATTTTGCCTTTACTAATGTTCTTCGCGTGACGAGACTTAAAGGCTTTTCGCTGCCCTACGGTCTGATTTGTCTTTACACCCTGCTGACCAAAGCGAATAGTCTTCACCTTATCGCCCTCTTTAGCCACAACAATGTGTGACTTCTTTGGGTGATTAGGTGTACGCTTGGGTTTGTTGTATCCACTAACTCCTGCGCGTTCTAACCGACTATCCTTCTTTTTCTTTTCAGCCATTAAAGAGTATCCCCATCGTTGATGTAGATAAACTCCATTGACGCGGAGACATTAAAGGTAACAGATCCAGAGGAAGAAAACGCCCTCATCTCTAAGTCTGTTTTTTCTGTGAACCTTAATGGAAAAGTGTAAAACTGCTCATGTGTGGCATCTGTCAGGGTAAATCTTTCCTTTATCTGGAAGACTTCTCCGTATGGCCTAGCAACAAGACTAGCATTCAAAAGGGCTTTGGTGTTGGTAGATGTGCCTGTGGACAAAGACATTTTTGTAAGGAACGCTGTATATCCTGCGGGAACTGTCCAAAGAGCCATCAATGTTTGGTTGTCTCCATCGCCATTGATGCTAAGATAAACATTAGCTGGAACTCCAGTGGTCACTGTGCCTGTTCCTGCATAAATTGTTCCAGCGTTTGCGCCACCACTACCCGCGCTGCGAACAAGACCGCGATTTATCCGTAGGTAAGATTTTGTAGTGTTAACAGCCGTTTGTCCGTTTAATGTGACAACTTCGTTTATTTCGTTGTAATCGGCGTCTAAGCCAAAAACTTCTACTGTTCTTGCACCAGTCCCTGCGGCAGTGTCGTCAGTTGAACTGCTTGATACAGTCATTACTGTAGCTGATGCAGGATAAGCGTATAAACCACCTTGTTCCCAGATGGTTTCTTTTGAGTCTCCGACATCGTTGTTGTAACCAAACTTAAATACCGTTTTATGGAATGATATTTGCCCACGAGCAACTTGAAGCTCAAACGGCTCGCTAGTTCCAACTCTGGAAATTGAACTTACTTCACGAGCCATTTAAATCTCCTAGTTATAAAACACCGTCATAGCAGTGATGTTAGTAAATGCAGAAACGTACACGTCACTGACACGAATACCGTCAGACGGAATGTTTACTGAGTGAGAATCAGATGCAATAAAGTCCAGATCAAGAACTGTAGAGCCACCGTTACCATCAGTGATTGTCAGTCTAGGCGATCCAGTAGTTGTTAATACTTGGATCTGACGGATTCGAGCGGGGCCAACACTAAGTGACCCCGTTCCAGTAACACGTTTCGATTGTACATCAGAACGCATATCTTACTCCTATTAGCTATCAGCAAACGGAGTAGCGAGTGTGCCTGATGCTAACAATGTGCCAGTAACAAGATATTCTGCAGTTGCAATTGCTGTGACTTCCACAACAGAACCAGCAATACCACCTGTAGTGGTGCCGTTCATAGAAATGACATCGTTACTTGCTGCAGGAGCGAAACCCCTAGCTTGAGAAGTGGCGGCGGCGGCAAGAACGAGATTGCCAACAAACTTATCTGTGCCATCTGTTTTGATATCCAAGTCAGAAGCAGTGGTGCCTACAAAGAATTTGTAGGTTGCGCCAATAGTGTCACTGGTGATTGCTGGAAGCGTAACTGCACCGTCTGCATCATTGATTTCAATAATGCGTCCTACGTGGTCTGCATATGTGAGAGTTGTTTCTGCTGTGATTGCTACAACTGCGGTTGATCCTACAGCAGTAAATCCGCGTTCAGAACGAACGGGACCTGAAAAGGTAGTTAGACCCATTTTGATCTCCTGTCTTTGGGTGTGTCAGCCAATGGCTGTCAGGGATGAAAACAGGATACCACACTTTTTAAAAAAGAAAAGGGGCGAGTAAACCCGCCCCTCTAAAAGTTCTATTGAACTAATTATGCACCTGGTGATCCGTAGATGCCTAGCGGATCTGATACACCGAATGAATAACGCTCACGCGCTTTGTAGCGCACGTTACCTGTATCGAAGTCACCATCCATAGATGTCTGCATTGCAGTACGCACAAAGTGCTTCATGCCGTTTGGAACATCTGTGGTGATGAAGAAGGCGTCTACGTCAGTCAGATAGTGGTTGACGCGATAGCCTTCTGGGATCGAACCATTCGAACGCAATGCGTTGATGTCGTTATCCGCTGTACCTGTGCGAAGCTCTGTTTGCAGCAAGCGAGTTGCGACGAACATAAGCGCAGGTGGAACGATCAACTTACGTGGACGTGCCGCAATCAACAGGCCGCGTTCATCAGTGTACGCTGCAATGTCGATAACTGCTTGCTCAAGTGAAGTTTCGTTCAAGTCAGCATTTGTTGAAGGTTTGTTTGCGTTTGTTCCACCTTCCACTGTTGGGTGGTTGGTTGCGAACAAGAACACATTGTCACCTGATTTAAAGGTGTCAAAACCTGTATTCAACAAAGAAGCCGCTTTAACCTGCTTGGTATACGCCATAGCACGAGCCAAGGCTTTTGTATAACGAGCAGATAGTGAGTCGTACAAGTTGTCTTCCATCGCTTCTTCAGTGACAGAAAAGCCCATTGCAACCGTTTCGTGGTTGTAACGAGCGGTGAACGACTCTTGTGCATTGTCGTAAGAAATTGATGCACCTTCTGCTTTCACAGGGGCTGCAGCAAACCCGGACAATTTAACTTCTTCCTCAAAGCTACGCTCTGAGTTTTCAGTTTCGTAAATCTCTGCGTGTTCATTTTCGTACTTATCGTACTCAAGTCCAAACAACGCATTGAGACCAGGTAATAGCTCTTTAAGGAGCTGGGCGCGTGAAATAGCCATTATTTAACTCCTTTATAAGCCAACATTGTTCGTCATCTGGTGAGCGCCCGGATTGAACTTTACAAGTACATCTGGATACGCATCAGCAGGATCAGAAACATGAGCAACGATGCGGAATGCAGCCGCTGCGGTTTGAACAGTCGCATCTAGTGCAGACGTAGAGTTACCTGTAACTGTATCACCAGTTGAGGTAGACTGCGCTGATGCGAAGCCTGTGTTCGTGCCAATGATTGTCTGCGCTCCAGCACCATCAAGCTGCGCTTGGAACAGTACGTTTGGATCATCGACAACATAGGCTGTGATCTTAGTACTATTGCTGTTTGTACCAGACGGATAGTACTGTGCTTGAACACGTTGACCTGAAGAGTTTACATATTCACAACCAACGAAGACGCCGATTCCGCCTACACCTGTTGTGCCTGAAATGCTGTTAGAGGTCAGGTCCATACCTGTACCCGTAGCCAGCGCGATATACCCATCGGCCCCAATGATAACAACTTGCCCGTAGAATAGATTAGTTGCTTCACCAGCAGGGTCGATGAGATACTGGGACGTTGCCCCAGCGTATGGCATTCCGTCAGCACGTTTTACTGGACGGAGACCATAAGGAGCCGCTGTTGTAGCCATAGCTCTTTCCTCATCATCTGAGTTTCAACCAAGCAAGCCCCCCCGAAAGGTTACTTGCCAAACGAAGTCCGCGTAGACCGCTCAGGATTCAGAACGGGCATGCGAGGGTCTGAGTTACGCAAGTAGGAGTTATCAACAGCATGCATCTGACTTGTCGCCATCTCATTCTGTGCATCCCTTCTAGCTTGCATATTTTCGGTTGAGTTCTGACATAGCAATAACCCACCGACCTCAATATTGTCTGTAAATCGAGAATCGATATCAGACACAACTTGAAGGTTTGGATGATCCCCTTTCAAAACAGGTGTCCATCCCTCACGAAATTTGGAAGAAACATTCGTATTGTCACTCTGCCCAAGTGTTGCTGTGCGAATCCAGCGGTACTCAATGCCCTCTCTGGGTTCGGGGGTAGGTAACATAGAAGGTCTCTGCCATGACACTTTGCGCTTTGACTCTTCACGAGTCTCTGTGGTGCGTGGGGTTCTGTTTGTCATTTGGATGCTTCCTTCATTAATTGCGCCGCATATTGCTCATTTGTCAGACCAAGTCTCTTGGCGAGAGAGACCTGCGTTGAGGTCAGTTGCACTTTGCGTGGTTTTTTTCCGCTTCTCGCGGCAGGGGCAACCACGTTGCCAGTTTGACGTTGGGGTGCTTCCTCAATAGGCCCATCGTCAAACTTATCTGGGAACACACGGCGAACCGCGTTATGTATAGTAGTATAGTACTCTTCTGAATCTGGAGCAACACCTTCTGTTACAAGTCTTTGATGAAGTCCATAAGCGTACCCTGTGATCTCAGGATCTTTTTCAAACCATTGATTTTTTTCTGCCCACTTCAAAGCCAGTTCACTTGGTCGCTTCGGTCGCTGGGTTTGCTGTTCATATTGGGGTTGAGGCGCTGGCCTTGGAGCCTGTTGTTGTTGGGGCGGCTTGTAATTTTCGTATCTACGTTTTTCATCACGTAGCTCATCAAGCCTATCCTCAGCTTCTAAAAGGGCATCGGGATCTCCGCTATCATAAGCCGCTTTATATGCTGCTTTAGCCTTTTCTATCTCCGCAGAAACTCTTCCCTTAGCCTGATCAAGCAGTACACTCTTGCCGCTTTCAAGCTGCTGACGAAGAGCTTCGTTTTCGCTCTTGACCTGCTGTGCATAACGAAGAGCTTCTTCGCGCAAATTCTCTGCTTCAATACGCTGGCGCTCTTTCTCTTCACGCTCCCAAGTTATTTTCTTAATGCGCTTTTGAACACCTTCACTATAAGATTTTATCTCATCGTCATCATCAGAAAGAGAGCTATCTACCTTAGCATCCTTTGCTTGACGAGGTCTGTTTTGATGCTCTGGTGGAAGATCGTCTACGACTTCAATTTCGAAATCGCTTTCGTCTTTTTTACTTTCCTTTGCTTTTTCAATGGCTTCTGCGACTGTTTCGTCTTCGAAGTCTTGTTCTTCAGCTAAATTGCTCATACCCGTGTGTACCCCCTTGGATCGTCAACAACCGCTTCCACGGTGTCATCATTAATGAGTCGAAACTCTTTTCCATGAATTTTAAATCTAGTGCCAGAATAAGAACGAAAGATTACGAAATCTCCCTTCTTGCAGAACGGACCATTCGGAAATTTAGCATGATCTTTGTAAGCATCTGCCCCCATATCCATGACAAATCCAATAATAGACGCCGTTTCTTCTGCGGCTCTAAGCCCATCAGGCATGAATACGCCGCCTTCTGTTTTGTCGCTTACCTCTGGTACACCGATAAGGATCTTGTATCCTTGGGGTATTGGTAGTTTGGAAGCTACCTTTTCTTCTGTAGTTTTATTACCTGTATACATATTTTACCTGCAGTGATTTAAGGTTCACAGTCACCTTGCGTGGCAACGCCACGAGGTCTCCCTGCTTTGAAAGATACATAAAAAAGTTCTATGTTTCAACATATCTCTTTTCTATGTCGTTAAGATCTTGCTTCATGAACTGCAATGCTTCGTATCTGCCCACTATTCTGTTATACATTGCAATGTCTTCAGCCTGACCTGCGGCGAGAAAGGTTTTTATGTCTTCCTCGTATTCATCAATCTTTCGATTCAACAACGCAAAAACGTCATCCATCTCCCTTTGTTAACTCCTTCGCTATTGATATACCAAGTTTCGCACCTTCTTTTTGATCTGCTCGCTGCGACTTATCTAGGTCTGTAGCAAGCTTAACTCCCAGACGCGCCCCTTCGCGCTGGTTCTCAGCGGCGATGCGTTCCGCTTGAATTTGTGCATTTGAACTTTTTGCCATCGCATCAAGCTGCAACTTCTGTGTGTCCATTTGTATTTTGTGATCAAGCTCTTTAGCTTTAAGCTGAAGCTCTTGCTGTTGCATCTGGATAACGGGATCCTGTTGTTGCTGTTGTATTTGCTTTTGCTGCTGCTCTGCCAAATCTTTTTGAAGAAGTTTTTCTGCTGCTTCTTTTGCAAGCCTTGATACCTGCACCTCAACATCTTGTGGCAGAGGCTCATCTTCATTTGGCATTTCAACGCCAAGCATCTTTTCGATTTCACGACGATACTGGAAGGCAACGTGTTCTGTTATGTGGGAAGCCATTGCTTGCTGTATCTGTTGCGCAAACGGAGACTGTCCTATCATCTGCATAATCTTTGGATCTTGAGCCGCCGACATGTGAACTGCAATGTGTGCCTCGTGGTCCTGATACTTGAATACCTTAACAGGCTCTTGCTTCAGAATCATCATGTTCTCAGTTACTGGGTCTGCTGGCTTGATATCATCTGGCAGTTTAATAATATCATCAGCATCTTGAATACCAAGAACCTCTAGCATTTGGCGATGCAGCCTTCCCATGTCATATAGCTGGGGAGCTTGCTGAGAAAGCTGCAAAGCCGCCTGATACTGCATAATTCTCTGGGACATAGTAGCAGCATTCGGATCAGAAACAGGGATAACATCAACGCGAGCATCAAAGTCTTTTCTGCGATTAAAGTCACCGTCCATTTCGTAGGCGTATTCTTCTGGCATATAATCCCGAATAATACGGGCAAGAAGGCGAAGCTCGTTCTTCATTGCGGCATGCATACGAGCTTGAACTCCAGACATAACCTTCATGGATCTTTCCATAAGGGCAAGTGTTGTTCCAACTGGTGCCTGTGAATTCATGTCACCGACTTGAATGTCAGCAACGGAACCTATGCGCCTTCCCTCTTCGACGATATTTCCAAGCAGCGAATAGAGTACACCGCTTGGTTCTTTATAAGGGATGAACGTAATGGAATCACGAATCGCACCACCTGGGACATCCACGTCCCTGAACTCACCTGGCATAAGAGGCGAATCATCTCCTTTAATGCGAAGTCCACGAGCTTTAAGACCTGCAGGTAAATTCGATAACGTACCAGCGTCAATAAGCTGACGAAGGATGGAAGTTGCCGATTTAGCCAATCCACCAATGAGATGGATAAGTCCCGTGCCGTAGAACCCAAGACCAGGAAGATATTTATAATGGACAAAGTGAAGTCGCTTCTTTTTCTTTTCATCTTCTTCGTACCAGTTACGTCTGATTGCTAAAATTTCACGAGAGCTTTTATCTATGGTGACAACGTAAGGACGGGCAATCCCGTCTGGATCATCGAACTCCTCTGGCATGTTCATGGTGACATGCATCTCCAGAATTGTGTGACGGTCATCATCTTCTAAGACCGCAGTGTCTCCATCCAGTTCATCGTATTTCTCTTGAATGTCTGTGAACTCTGGCTCTGGATCTGGCAGATCAACATCACGATAGAAACCAGCAACCTGCAACTGCAGTATTTCATTAGAGGTTTTCTTCATGATGTGCGTATATCGTGGGCATGAAGCAAGATCAGATGCACCATATGAAGCAACAAAATCTTCTGCAGGTACGAATACGGCAACAGGGCGATCTTCTAAGGGATCGTAATAAACCTTTTTAAATGCCGAACCAGCGAGAGGAAGCTTGAATAGCATCTGTTCCGTCTCGTCACGGTATTCGGTCATCTCTTCTGTAAGAAGATAGTTCATCTCAGTTTGTATTCGATTTGCTTGTTCTGACTTCTCAGGTGTTAACTTGCCCATAATTTTTGTGCGAACTGGCCCAGAAGCGGGGAACAACTCACCCATTGCCTGTGCCTGAAATCTAACAACAGCTTCAGTTAAGACTGGATGATACACCCCAGACGCCCCAGCCCACGGCTGACTGCGATCTTCAATCTTCATCCCTAAGAGATCCAAGCCTTTAACGTATGCTCTTGACCAATCAGCCCGTGACTCTCTGTCTGCTTCAAAATCAGAAACAAGCTCAGACGCCATACTGTTGAGTGTTTGCTCATCTATAAAATCTGCTAGGTTGGCATCATGGTCTGGTCCGACAAGCCCTTCTGTCATACTGCCTTCGAAGTCGATAATAACACCGCCATCTCCAGTATCGATTGAAACCGCGTCTGGATTTACAATCTCGACCTCAACATCTGTCGCGTCCGTTTCTTCGATCTCAAGATCAGAAGGTTCCATCTGCTTTTCGATAGCCATGCCTATCTCCTAGTAATACTCAACTGGTCTGCGGTATTTTGGTTCGTCGTCCCAGTCATCCATTTCGGCCCTCACCCAGCCGCCTTGCCTAAACCTTAACAGAGCTTGAGTGGTTGAGTCCACTAAGTCGTCATGATCCCCAGAGGGAAATGACGCACATTCTTCAATCACTTCTTCTGCCCATCTGGTAGGAGGATACCATATTGAACCGCTTGCGAATAGATCTGTTATTGCATTAACCCTTGCTATCTTATCTTGTCCGCGTGATGGAGTAAACTCTGTTACTGGAATTCCCATAGATCTAAGCTCAAATATTAGTGGCGCACCAGAAGCTTTTTTCTCCACAATCATCTGATCTGGCTCAAACTCCATGTACTTGTCGTATGCCGCACGTTTCAAATCAGGGAACTCCAGCTTTTCTTTGAAGGCATCCAAAAGAATTATGTTTGGAGAGCCTTCATGGTAAAACACACCCCACGTTGTACAGGCGCTATAGTCGCTACGCTGTGTTTTGAGAAATGCCGTGTCCCAAGATTGTATGATTGCTTCGCATTCTGGTGGCTTGCTGCTCTCCCATTCGCGCCACCACTCCCGTTTAATCAGCGCACCCTCTTCTGATGTGGGGTTTTGTTGGTACTGGGCTGACCATTTGGATACAGGAAGTTCTGCTTTGAGAGCGTCTAATTCCTTTTGAGACCAGAATTCAGGCCATAGAGGGTTGCCAGATGGCAAGATAGCAGGGAACTCAATCACTTCCCATTCATCAACGCCAGCCCTATCTGCCATTGAGTTTAGGATTTGTCCCGTCAGATCCTTCTTTGACCAGCGGGTCATAACCACAATAATCGCACCACCTGGTTGCAAACGCTGACGAGGACCAGATGTGTACCATTCATACACACGATCATACACATCAGAATTGAATTGACCTTGCTGGGCATCCTGTTCTGAGTGCGGATCATCAATAATTAGAAGATCAGCACCCTTACCAGTAACGGCACCACCAACACCAATCGCAAAGTAATCCCCACGTTTGTTTGTGTTCCAGCGTCCAGCGGCCTTGGAGTCGGAAGACAGGGTAATATTAGGAAACACTTTCCCAAAATCCTCAGACTGTATCAGGTTTCTAACCTTACGACCAAAGCCAACAGCCAGTTCTGCAGTGTGTGCCGTTTGAATAACTTTCTTCTCAGGAAACTTTCCAAGAAACCAAGCTGGGAGAAGGTAGGATGCAAACTCTGACTTCGTGTGTCTGGGTGGCATATTGATTATCAGCCGCCTCAATTCTCCTCGCGCCACTCTCTCAAAGGCATTAGCCATGTCTTTATGGTGCCGACCAGAAATAAAACTGGGCCACATAAGATTCACAAAGCTTATGAAGTTATCCTTTGCGTTCTTTTTGTTTTCTGCTTCCTCTAGCTGCTCAAGCAATTCTAAAAGCTCAACCTGCTGCTCCACAGGTAGCTGAGATATCTTGTCTTTCATTGCAGTGATGTTCTGCATAGTCTCTCCTATTGTGTGAGGTAGGTGAGCATTGAGTGGGGGAATGCCCACCTACCAGAGAAAAGGGACAGGGAGGAAACCCTTCTCTCGCGTGTAGTATATTATATATACGCGCACGCGTATATATAATATATATATAATATATATCGGTAGACTACCGATATAAGATATCGTCTACCGTAACGTCTACCGATATATAGAAGTAAAAGTTCAATTGAACTAACGGTGACTCGTATGACATGTGTTTTGATCTCAATACTGTGGGGACATGCGTTTTCATTCGGACTCTACAAGGTCTGCATCTACGATTGTGGGTATGAAAGACCAAGCTACATGTGGTACGATAAAGCTTACAGGGTGGAACCAAACTATCAATGTCCTGTGAGGTTCTACGACACATGATTGAAATAGGTGTGGCGATTGCCGGGGCGCAAGCCGCTTACAATTTTTTGAAAAAAGGCGTCCAAGTCGGACGAGATCTCCAAGATATGGGGCAGCAGTTGCAGCAATGGGCCAACTGTATGGCTGATATTGATCAGGCTGAGAAGATGGCAGAAAAACCACCGTGGTACAAACTACTAGGCGGTGGCGTACAGGCACAAGCTATGGAAGTGTTTCTTGCAAGGAAGCAAGCACAGAGAATGCGTGATGAATTGCGGGAGTTGATTAGCCATCCAGCGATACTGGGACCATCTCACTGGCAGGAGTTTTTGAGAATAGAGGCGGAGATCAGAAAACAAAAGCGTGAGCATGACTTCCGTAGGATGGAGATTAAGCAAACTATTATTGAGTGGTGCGCTGGAATTGTTTTGTTCTTAGTTTTGTTTGCTAGTCTTGTGGGTTTTGTGTGGTTAGCCAATGCTTGAGCCAGTAGGAAATTTACCGTTTGCCGTGGGCGTTGAGAGAAGCCGCGAGAGCATCGAAAACCATCAGGCGCAGCAACAGGTCCAGAAACAACACAACCGCGCTCACAAGCTCGCTAAGGCGCTGGAGAGACAACAACTGGATCTCATCCTAAGTTACGACAAGTTCGGCAATCAGAATACAGGCACTAAACCACAAGGTTCCATCGTAGACATAGAAACATAAAGATTGCTTGCTCAGACAGTACGCTAGTGGCTTACTTCAGTAGACGATACAGCAAGCATAGACCAATTTTAGATATGTCAATAGAGTCAATAGGGTCAATAGGGTAAAGAGGCATATGTCATGGTGGGTAAAGGTTTCTGTTTTCTAAATCTTTGAACTTTTTATAGGGGGGGGGTATAGGATTCCTAGCAGTATGTAATCGTTTGTGTGGAACATCATGTATGCGCGTGTCCATGCGACGAGCGAGCAAGGGGGGGATGGGGGTGGGTGGGGTGTCGCGTTCCGTCTGAATTCGGAAGGCCCACCCCTGAGCCGCTGCACTGACTGCGATGCGGGGCGCAGAAGTGCAATTGAACTTATCCCAACAGGCGATCCAGCTTGGCTTGCAGTTCAGCCTTGATGCTTTCCGCGTCACGCTCTGTCTTGTCTTCCGTCTCCACCTTGTCTGTGAACAGCGCCACGCTCTTCCCAAGCAGTTCCAGTGCGCGGACCCTCGCCCCATCAGAATTGTCAGGGTTCAGTGCCTCATCTGTTAGCTGTTTCAAAACAAAGTCACCTCTTGAGAGGCTCTGCATGCGCCGCTGCTGCTCTCTTTCAGCATTTAGCTGCTCTAATCTCATGGACACCTTGGGGTTCTGGACCAACAGGCAAGCCTCATTGTGTATGCTTGCATTACTCATGTTTGCTGCATCATATGACTTCCGATACGCATCACTAAAGTTTGCCCCCTCAAAGATGGCCTGAGCGAAGGCTTCCTGTTTGTCTGTAAGCCCTCTGGTATTGGTGGCACTTTTCTTCCTAGTGCCTGTACTCTTCTTACCTGTATTACTCACTACTGTGAGATTTGGCTTATTCTTATTTGTCATCCTGACCTCGACGCTGCGCTTGGCTTTCGGGGTTTTCGGTCCAGCGAATCACCCCTGATTTGGCACTGTGATCTGGTCCAAGCGATCCCCAGAAAAGTGCAATTGAACTAATTTGCAGCATACACCCCCAAACTTTTTTTGTCATGTTTTATTGGTGTTCCTGTGTCACACTGGTAATATCAGGTAGCATGGGGGTTGACAGGGTAACATCAGGTCATTAGATAAAGGGGTGTCGGACGGGCTGACGCGGCCTCTTTTGCCCCCTCGCCCTAACCCCGACAAGGTCCTTGGGACCGCGCCGCCACCTCTCAGCGGACAAGACATAAAGCCCCGCACGGGCAGTAGAGAGAGCTTCGGTCCTAGCGGACGGATGATCGGGCAACACGCCGACAATCATCTTTCCCCATGAAGATCGGGCTTCCCACCAAACGGGGCGCACCATTGATGCACAGTATCGGAACTAGGTCCGCTGGAACAGCATCCCCTTCCAGAAGGGATGTCCTTTCAGATTTGCCACGGCGACAGGTAGAGAACGCAAAGATGGTTGGAGTGAGACAATACGAGAACGGCAGCTACGGTTGCCGTTGTCATGGTCCCACTTGACTGAAAGGAAACACAATGGGTTTTGTCCTGTTTGTTTTGATCTTCACCTGTATTGCTTGGTTCTTGCATGAGCCACGCCCTAAGATGGTCTTCGCTGTGAGCGAGGCTCAACTGCGCAGAGACGCTGCTTATGCAGTACGCGCCAACAACCTTTGAGAGGAGTTTCCAATGATCCACTTGAAAAACGCTGCCGCTGCTTATCGCATGCATACACGCTGCAAGTCTGAAGGCCGCGATTACGAAGCTGAGAGCTACTACCAGATGGCTCAAAACTTTGCCGCAAAGCATGCCGCTCAGATCGGCAGCAACCGCTTGAATGTCATGTGGGACGTGATGGACCACATGATCGAAAACCCCAGCAATTCTTAATCGGAGGCTATTATGGCAGAACTACGTTCTAAAATTCAACAAATCACGCCCTTTGGCGTGTCGGTCCTGATCACCTTGGTTGGTGACGGTGGGCAATCTCAGTTGCTGATCCGCGCCAGCACCAACACTGCGCATCAGTGGGTGTACCAGTACAATAGCAGTGCTGGTGATATCTGGATCTACAAGACCGATGAGTTCCTTCACAACGAGAACGCTTTCGGTGAATTCGATCCTGATGACATCATGCACGTCAGCATGGTTGCTGGTCAGGTTGCCAGCCTTGGCAAGCACTATCCCCCATCCCAAGCAGCATGACCCCAAGTTTGCAGCCCCACGGGGCTGCGATGTTGGTATCATGAAGAGGAGAAAATCATGAAATATCATGTTATGAAAAAGCGCATGTCACCCCATGTCCGTGCGATGCTCAACGCCCCACAGGGTAGCTGGGACGATCACCCACAATCACGGGCCTATGCTGACCTGCAATGCTTGTTCAGCCGTGACGCCAAAGCCCTTGAGCTTCCAGCCCTGTATGGCCTGATACACAGGGTCTATGGACACAAGACCTCTTATGAGATCGAACTGGACGCAGGTGACAATGGCGCTGAACAAATCAAAGAAAATCTTGAGAAGATTTTTGTGTTCGAGAACGCGCCCTACCCCACTGAGCTAAATCAGATTGCTTGTCGCCACGGTGGCGGTAGCAGCCTGTCCGTGGGTGATTTGATCTTTGTCGATGCGCCTAAGCCCATGATCTTCATGTGCGCCTCTGTTGGCTACGTTCAGTTGTCCAGCAAGTTTGTGGACGCTTTCAAAGACATGGGGCCTTCAATCATTGTTGATGAGGAATGCATCAACGATGCTTGGTTGGGCCATGCAGCATGAACCCAAACAGTGCAGCCTACGGGCTGCATCTTTGGCTTCATGCCTATCTCGAAACCAGTCAGCCAGAAAAGGATGAACAGATGACTGCTTCAAAAAACTTTACCGTATCCGATGCCTCAATCAATGTTGTCTTCAAGGCTGAGGCAGCAATTGCTGACCTCAAGGGCCAGAACCGTGACAACAACGAGGCTGCTAACGCCCAGAAGATGGGGGCCTACGGCGAGGTGATCGCCACCATCGCCCACGTCAAACTGGTCAAGGGTAACCTGCCCCGCGCTGTTTCCAAGACGCTCCGCGCTGCGCTGCTTGAAGAGGCTGGCCTCAAAGAGGCTACCGTCAAGCGGTACGTCGAAAACTCTGTCGGTGCCGTGCGTCTGATCACTGACCAGATTGGCGACATCCCCAGCCAGTACACCGCTGACGCCATTGTGCGTGACCTCGCTGCAATGGAGATCGATAGCGAGAACAAGCTCGCCAAAGCGGTCAAGGGCGAGAGCGATAAGTCAAAAGCTCAACGCTTGGCTGAACAGGTTGTCGGCAAGTTCTCTACCAAGAAGGATGAGAACGGCAAGCAGGTGCAAGGCGATGTCTTCAAGGATGGCCTTGATGACGATGAGCTTGACGAATTCCAAAACGTCATGCGGGAGTTGATGGCTGCGCGGAAAGCGTACCGTGACACTGCCGCTGCCAAGGCCGCTGAGGCTGAGGCGGCTAACGAGAACGACACTGTCGATGCTGCCGTTGTGGCGATGCTCGACGAGCTTGGTATTGCGTCATGAACAAACGCCAACGCTTCCTGTTGATCCTAGAGGCTTTTGTCTCTGGGGTCGCCTTCACGGCTTTCACCGTTGGCCTGTTTCTTTTCATGTTCGCATGGTGAGTTTTGGTTGGTAGCCCCTCGCGGGGCTGCTGCGCAAAGTTCATTTGAACTTTTTATGGAGTGCAAAATGTACATCAAGATTGATCAAATCACCGCACGGGGAAAAGTCTACGAGCGGTACGAGTTCCAGTCTTTCGAAGACTTGGAAGAATATTTCGTCACTGAGATCCTTGGTCGGACAGACATACGGTCCAAGGTGATCGGTAAAGTTTTGATATGGGGAAAGGAAGAAAAGTGACCAAATATACATATCACATTGATGCGGGTCATGGCTGGCTGGAAGTGCCGCTACGTGACCTGCAGAACGCAGGGCTTCAACTGTGTGAGGTCAGCAAGTTCAGTTACGGTCAGGTGACTGACAAGTTTGTACCGACACTGTACCTCGAAGAGGACTGCGACATGGCCCTCTTCCTCAATGCCTTACAGGCAAAGGGTGAAGAGTTTGAGTTGGTCGAAAAGCATCACGATGGTGATGCGTTCATCCGTAATCTTGGGAGAATATGGTGATGGAAGAAGAAGAAATCCTTTTGAAGCTTGGCGAGATGCGCCAGTGGAACAGCTTCGCAATGTCCCTGCTTGTGCAGTACACAAACAAGGGCAACCTGTCTGAGCGCCAGTGGGATGCGGCAGAGAACATGATCAGCAAAGTTCAGCGCAGAACTGAGCGCCGCGAGGAAATGACCCGCGATGTTGACGTGTCACGCATCAAGACGTTGCTTGAAACAGCCAAGGTCAAGAAACCAGTCTTTCGCGCAGCGGAGCTTGCCTTCTCTCTCGCACCCATGCAGGGCCGCAACGGTGGTGCCGTGTACGTGAAGCGTGGACCTGATTACCAAGGCAAGATCATGCAGGGCAAGTTCATGCCCGTAAGCACCTGTCACGGCGATACAGCGGACGCTGTAGTGCGGGTAGCATCTGACCCAAGGGGTGAGGCAGTCCAGCATGGTAAGGTCACTGGGCGGTGTTCCTGTTGCGGACGCGAGCTTACGGATCCTGTCTCCATTGAGATGGGCATTGGCCCCGTGTGCGCCAGCAACTGGGGGCTGTAATGATTGCGTTCTTTACGATCCTCTTCATCGATTATGAGATGCCAGAATTCGGCGCAGCGCCTATGATGAGCATCGTTTATGCAAGTGCAGAGCATTGCCAGCAAGCTATGGATCGGGGTCTTGCTGACCCCATCTATGACCACCTAAGAGGTCTTTATGGCGATGACATCATGATGTTCTGCTACGAGACAGATACCGTTTCATCATACATCAGGCCCAGAGCGAGGCCAGAAAGGATTGTCAGTGGATGACTACATTGAGCGATACCGCCAGCGTATCGCCAGCCTTTACGAAGACGATACCATCGACGAGCTAAAGGACAAGCTGGCTGCAGCGCGTGAGCAATACGAGGCTGCAGTCAGAAGATATCAGAGGCACTATCTGCGCTCTGAGAAAGTGCTAATCGAAAACGCATCAGTGCGTATCGAAAATCTTAAATCTGTGATCGAACAAAGAGAGAGTGGAGATTGATCATGAAACTATCACAAGCAACTGCGATTACTGAGGCGGCAATTGACTTTGCACTCAGTTTGAAAAATGGACGCGATGCTCAGTACGTTGTGCCGTACTGGGTATCTGGTGCGGGTATCGGTAAGACAACTGCCGTGAAAGACATTTCAGCCCGTCGAAAAATTCCCTGCCATATTCTGTCGCTCGCCCAGTACGATGCGGGTGAGCTTGGCGGGTGGCCTGTTCCAGCCAAGGATGGCGATACGATGGTGCGTATGCGGCCTGACTGGATGCCGACAGAAGGTCCATGTATTTTGTTTGTTGACGAGCTTCCACAAGCTCCGACTGCGAACATGAACATTGCCGCACAACTGTTCAACGAGCGGCGCATTGGGCCACATTATCTGCCTGATGAGTGTGTGCTTGTTGCCGCAGGTAACCGCATGTCTGATCGTGCTGGAACCAACAACATGCCATCCCATCTCAAGGACAGACTGATGTTCTTGGAGATCGAAGCGGATCTTGAGGACACGATTGCTTATTACTACAGCAAGCGTATTGACGAGCGCGTCTGCGCTTTCTTGCGCTTTCGTCCTGAGTTCTTGCACAAGTTTGATCGTGATGCGGATGCATGCCCATCGCCCCGCTCATGGGAACGCGTTGGAACGATCATGTCATGGGGTCTTGACCCGCTCAATCAACTTGAGGCCATTGCAGGTCAGGTTGGTCGTGCTGCGACTGCCGACTTCACGGGCTTTCTCAAGATGTATAGCAGTGTGCCAGACATTGATGAGCTTATCGCCCAACCAATGGCGGCTGACGTACCGTCTGACCCCGCTGTTCTTTACGCGATCTGCGCAGCCGTTGCATCCCGCGTGAACGAAAAGAACGTGGGCAATGTGATCAAGTACCTCAATCGTTTGCCGCAACAAGAGTTCTCTGCTTTTGTGATTAAAGATGCGATGAGCCGCAACAAAGATCTCAAGCAGTCTCAAGCGATCCGCGATTGGATCATGCAAACGGGATCAAAACTGGTCCTTTAAAATCAGCAGCTTACGCGGATAGTTGATGGCCTTCAACTATCCCAAGCAAAAAAGTTCAATAGAACTAAAACCTTGGGTACGTTTGCTACCCAAAAAAAGAAAGTGGAGTGTGGTATGGACGCACAAATGAAAGTATCCCGTGCAGTTACGCGCCTTGTAGTGAAGCACCCGTTCTTCGGGTCGCTTGCGCTATCCCTGCGTGTCGCACCAGACACGACCATCCCGACCATGTGTACGGATGGCAAGTCTATCTTGTGGTCACCAGATTTTGTTGATGGCATGGATCAAGAAGAAACCGTGGGCGTCATGGCTCATGAGGTGATGCATGTTACGATGAAGCACAACCTTCGCCGTGGAGATCGTGATCCAGAACTCTGGAACATCGCATGTGACTTTGCGATCAATGAAATCCTCATTGAGGCTGGATTTATCTTGCCGAAAGGTGGCCTGTACGACGAACAGTATAAGGGTCTTATGGCTGAGGCGATCTTTGACAGACTGCCAGAGGATGCCAAGGAACGCTTTGGTCAGGCAGCATCTGTCGGTCAGGTTGTGGACGCGACTAACGACATGGGCAACCCTGTCTCTCAGGCTGAGGCCAAGCAGATGGAAGCTGACGTGGATAGCAAGATCATGATGGCTGCGACTGGCGCAAAGGCTGTTGGCAATCTGCCCACTGCAATCAAAGAAATGATTGAGCGCATGAAGCGCAGCCAAGTAGACTGGCGCGATAAGATGCGCAGGTTTGTCGGTGGTGATCAGCCAGATGACTACAGCATGCGCAAACCTCAGCGCAAAATGTATCACATGAGCGGCATTGTTGCCCCATCCATTGAGAAGCTGGGCGCTGGTCATCTTGTTGCGCTGATCGATAGCAGCGGATCCGTTTCATCTAGCCGTGAGCTTCCCAGTTTCCTTGGAGAGATGAACGCGATCAGCCAAGATCTCAAACCCAAATCGATCACGGTCATCACCTTTGATGCAAGGGTCCAGACCGTTCGCAGATACGAACAGGGTGAAGAGATAGACACCATCGAATTGGGTGGGCGTGGCGGCACAATGGTGTCTCCCGCCTTCCAATATGTGGAAGACAAAGGCATTGAGGTAGACAACCTAGTAGTCTTCACTGACCTTTGCATCCATGACTTCCCAGACAAACCTGACTACCCAGTGCTTTGGGTTTCGTCTTGGGATCAAGCAAGCCCCGCACCTTGGGGGGAAACAACTTACATCCAAGCATAAGGAGAAGTAATGACAAACTGCGAGATCGATGCTCTACTTCAAGAAGAGGGCGTCGATCTTCGTCCACTGTGGTGGGCGATGACGTGTGAAGCCCTCGTCAATGACCGCTGGGAAGGCGGCATTGATGATCCGTTTTATTTAATTGTGAGAGATCCATGCAAAGACATATTGGGCCAGAGCAGAGAGCTTACATGAGATACCTAAGAAACGAGGTATCTAAATGGGAACGAGAAGCAAATCGGAGTGACCACCACCCGAATGCTCACAAGTATTTATGGGAAGCGCGAAAAGAATTGCGCGAGTATAGGCTATCGCTGGAAAGGCGAGGCTTCAGTGTGGAAAAAGTTCAATAGAACTAAAAGACGTGGAAGGACGTGAAACAAAATGTCTACTGTAATCTATGTAAAAAATAAAAACACTTTCGCAAAGAATAACTACTTTGCGATCAAGCGGATGAGCAAAGCTCTTGGTCTGTTCTTTAAGGCTCATGAGTTCTCAGACGAAAACATCAAAAACTTTGCTTACAACCCAAACCAATTCGAATGGAAGTCTTTTGATTATCCAGACGCACCAAGGGGTTTGAAAGAATTACCAATGGAAGACGCAAATTTTTGCGCAAGGTATGGAGCAAACTTGATCAGGCAAATAAGACGTTTGCGAAAAGTCCAAGGAGTAGATGATGCTCCTAAAACAATCATCCAAAAGTCAAAGGAAGCATCGTGCCTGTATGGAGAGAGTGCTTTAAAAGTATGCTTTCCTTCCATGCGTTGGCAAATTCGACCAGTGATGAGCGGCAACCTTTTTGTTGAAAAGGAGAGGCAAGACTACGGTCAGTATGATTGGGTGGTCAATGTTCCAATTACTTGGTACAGCACGATCAATCGTAAAGGCTTATCGATTGCCGTTGCTGGCGATGGCAATCGATTTATCATGGCTGTTAAGCCCCGTGATCTTTCTCGCCTGACCGACCAAGGCATATATGCTTATGAAGTTGTGGCAGTCAAAGCAAAAAACAAGAAGGCAGAGATGGAGACAGGTTGGTTAATGAGCTACCCCACTGGTAATGAGACTGATGTCCGCGCCTATCACAAAGAGTTCTCCAGATGCGAAAGCTTGCTTAGAAGACGCATTAGGGATACAGTTACAAAAGAACTCATGGGGTATTGATGGAAACTGAAGAGCTTAATGCTGATAAAATACTGGATGTTATCCTTAGCTTGCCGCCATCAGCAAACAGAAATCAAGTGTGTGACTTGATTGTGAATGTCGTCATGGCATATCAAATGAGAGACGACTTCCCACTCATAATGCTCAACGTCGCAAATGTTTTAATGCAGATAGACGATGTTGAAAATATTTCGATCCACTAACCCGCTGACGTTTACTGGCGTCCGCCTCGCGGGTTGGTGTGAAACTAGCAGGGAAGAGGAGAAATCTTCCCTGCCTTTTTTAAAAGAAAAGGGTCACCCGAAGGTGACCCAGTCAAGAGTGGAGAAGATGTGTAAACCAATATCCTCACACAAGACCTAGCACTCTATATGTAGTAGGTCAAATCGTTTCGAACATCTTATCTGCTAAGTTGCTAATAAGACGCAGTGTCTCTCTTGAGTTAAGTTCAACCACTGCAACCTCATCCCCGCCTACAAATACATGAAGCACAGGACCCGTCTCGCCTTCTCTGACGATCACAAATTTATTGTCCGAAGATTTGGTCAAAGTCTATATCAACTTCTGTGTATGGAGTTGGCGCATCCAGTATCGGATCTGGTATGTGCTTCTTGTATGTTGACGTTGGAACATCGAAGGCAAGATCGGTATTGCCCTGCTTTCCAACCCAAGAGAAACGACATTTCCATATGTGGATTTCTGAAACACGAGAACGCGCAGGGTCTGGTCTGTGAACTGTCAGACCCACGTCAGCCTTGGCGAACCAAGCTGCACTGCCTGAGATATCATACCCCTTGGGAGCAGGTACATTTCCTGACTGGTCCCGCATCATCTTTGCTGGATGAGCTACGAACCAAAGGTGAATGCCATGTGCCTGAGCAAACACGCGCAGCCTTGTCAGAATATCAGAAACCCATTCGGTTTCGCTGACATCCCGCCCCTTCTGGATGTAGTTGTATGGGTCAATGATGGCACCTCGAACACCGTGCCGCATGACTGCAATCTTCAATCTTTCAATGATGCTTTCGATAGAAGACATCGAACCGTCTGCCTGATAAAGAAAAGAAAAGTGCGATTGAACAAATTCCTTTCCGCGATTCAGCTCCTCTTGGGTTATTCTATCTGTTGCACCTTCGAAGAAAGGCTTACGAATATACTTGCTGATCAGCTTGGCAATATGAAGACGCGGTTCATTTTCAAAAGAACAGATTGCAAACTTCCAATCTTTTTCTTGTGCCATGTTGACCATAATCTGATCAATGAATTCCGACTTACCTGATGATGGATGACCCGTCACCACGGTAAGCTGACCAGTGACAATGGTGTATAACTCATCGACGTTATCGTATCCCGTACTCTCGCCACGTCCCATTCCTTTTTCGTAGATCTCATCGATCTGATCATAGAAGTGAGACGCATCATACAGACCAGCGACAGGCCACGGCTTGGCGGCAACCACGATATCATCAATGCCATCCTTGCCAGAGTTCAACAAGACATCGTTGGCATCCTTGCACCCCTCTGGGTACTCTATCTTGAAGCATCGATCCTTTCCGATACGACGAGCGATCTCTTCAGCGGTTGCCTGTCCCGCTGCGTCCGCATCCATAGCGATGATGATACGACTGGCGGCATCAATTTTCTTCTTTGCTGCCCATAAGTATTTGAATTTATTATCTTCTTTTGGATCGATGTTTCCATCGACGACCTTCATGACTGCCCCGTTTGGGATTGACACAACGCTTTCGTAACCCGTTTCCATAAACGCGAGAGCATCCATCTCGCCCTCGCATATGATTAAATCATCGTCCCGCTGGACGTTTTGCAAATTGAAAAAAGTTTGGGGTGCGCCATTGCACTTGAACCCTTTGCTCTCAATGGACCGCACCTTGTATGCATATTCTTGACCCTCGTTTGTGTACGGGAACATGATGCATTCTGTTTCCTTGTTGAGTGCCTGTATCCAAGATGAGGTTGAGACGAGGTTTGCTTTCTTCGCAGTCTCTTCACTGATCCCACGGCTACTCAGCCATGCCAGTGCCGCGTCTGTAAGCGGGGATTTGTTTACGTTCTTTGCAACGGACATTGGTTCCACTCTATTTGTTTTTGTAAAGCCATCACTCAAAGGAACAATGCCCTGCTGATTACAGTGCCAGCACTGAAACAGTATCTTGTCTTGTTCTATTTTGAGAGAAAGCGTTTTATCGGTTTTGTTTTTGCGGCTGGGACTACAGCTTGGGCATTTTATTTTGTATTGACCTTGCCCTAATCTGTATGCCTCGCCACGAACTTGCTGTTCGATTTGCACGGCTATCTCCTACTCTATTCGAGCATCATAGGGGATACGAATAGCGTCCGTCAATCTACGATTTTTTTGCCGCCTAATAATATAATATATATATATATACTTAGACTACCGATATGTAATATCGTCTACCGTAACGTCTTCCGATAATAAATACTGTGGAATATTTTTTATATTACACGAGCGAACTCTAATTATTGACCGTGGATTTTCTTTGTCTAAACCCCAGTAAATAAATTTTTGTTTTACCTGCCTATCGTTTTTGTAGATGCGGTTCTGCATGCAATCTAGGATCAGGCTTTCGTCCAAGTCTGGGCGGCGGGATGCATAGTAAATCATCATCTCAACTATGACATCATCTGTTGTCGGCACTTTCAAAGTGGGGCATTGCGCCTCAAAGAAACTCACATAGTCCCGTGCTTTCTGGGACTTGATCAAGGCTGGTCTGCCTTTTATCATGACCATCTTACGTGAATTTGCTTTCGACGCAGGTTCACCATACACCGTAAACGTAACATCAAATGCAGCCATATCTTCCCCCAAATAATCCCATTTGACTTTATGTTCCTTATGTGATTTAACTACATACGAGTGGAGAAAACAATGAAAATAACTAACAACTATAACCTGCCTGATGCGTTCTTGAATTTCGCAAGAGACGATAAGTATTCGAAGGGCAAAGCTGACATCAGCATTACAACATTGATCGACGCACCACGGGTGCGGTTGATGAAAGACTTACACGCTGACAAAATGGAGAAGGATGTCGTTGACATGATCTGGCCTCTGTTTGGTACAGCGGTCCATCATATTCTTGAGAGTGCCGACGATCCTAAGAACGTGCAGGTAGAGGAACGTCTTTATGTGGACGTTGCGAACTGGACTATCTCTGGTGCGCTTGACCATCAAGAGGTTCTTGAGGATGGCACTGTGCAAATTACTGACTACAAGGTTACGTCTGCTTGGTCAGTAATCCTTGGCAAGGTTGAGTGGGAGCGCCAGCAAAACTGTTACGCTTGGCTCGTTGAGAATTCCAAGGAAGGTGCGAACCGTGGCAAGACTGTAAGCAAGCTGCGCATCTGCGCTATTCTCAGAGACTGGCACAGACGCAAGGCAGAATTCGATCCTGAGTATCCTCAGTCACCAGTGGTGATTGTTGATCTGCCCCTGTGGAGCAAAGACGAGCGCGAGGATTACATTCAAGAGCGCATTGATGCCCACCAAGAAGCGCAGATGTTCAGCGATCTGTATGATGAGTTTCCTGCATGCTCTCCAGAAGATCAGTGGGCGAAGCCTGATACGTGGGCCGTTAAGAAGAAGGGCCAGAAGAGAGCGATGAAGGTTCATCAGTCTGAAGACGAGGCTGTTAGACATGCGAATGCAAACACTGCGCTCAAGGGAAATTGTGAGATTGAATACCGCAAGGGTGAGAAGACCCGTTGCGAAGGGAACTACTGCGGAGTGGCAGAGTTTTGTGATCAATTTAAAGGATGGAAAAATGCCAACTAAAAAGAAAATGAGAGCGGTGATTTGCATTGATCTGGAGATAAACGCTGAGGGTTGGAAGCATTTAGTTTCCATTGAAGATCAATTGGAAGATGCTGCTGATTACTTTTTATGGAAACAAGATCCAACAAAAGTGAAGGTCATCCAAAAACAAGCCGCGCTTGGTGACAGAAGAACATCTCAGGTTTACGGAGATAAAAGTGGCCCGATCCATGAGATGGTTTGGAGACGTGAGGGAGAGAAAGAGCCAAGGGTTAAAAGAAAGAAGGGAGCTAAAAGCTCCCCCCCTCACTCACCAACTGTAAAGGAAAACGGAAGTGACCAAACTTCAGTAATCAATAACAATTAGTTTACAGTAAAAAACTAAGAAAGCAAGTGGAGAATAAATAAATGTCAGTATGGAAAACACTGTCCTCAATTAATGTTAATGACAAAAAGCAAGAAAAGATGGGATTGAGTTACCTATCTTGGGCTTGGGCTTGGGGCGAGGTAAAATCTAAGTACCCGACTGCGTCATACACAGTTCATGATGACATCATCTATCCCGATAGCACCGTTGAGGTGCGGGTCACCGTGACTGTAGAAGATCAGGATCACATGATGTGGTTGCCAGTCATGGACAACAGAAACAATGCTATCTCTGGACCGACATCACGTCAGATTAGTGATGCCAGAATGCGCTGCTTTGCCAAGGCAATCGCCATGCATGGCTTGGGTCATTACATTTATGCGGGTGAGGATATCCCTCAGAGCAACGGAGAGGCCCCGCAGAGTGAGGGAAAGGAAAATCCTAAGCCTACCCCCCAGAAAAAAGAAAAGGCTCCTGAGCCGCCCTCTGAGGAAAAAGTTCAATTGAACAAAGATGAGAAACTCTTGGGCTACATGAAGAACACTGGTGCCTACAAGGAAGCGGATCGTGAACCTCGTGCTGTTTACGACTGGGATAGCTGGGCAACACTGGCGATAGCATGGATCAATACCATCAAGTCCGAAAAGACTTTGAACGGTTTTTATCTTGCTAATAAAGAGATGTTTGAACGCGCAAAAGAAGAAGCGTTTTCAAAGTATGAAGAGGTTGGGCAGGTGATCTCAGCCAAGAAGGCAGAACTAAAGGAGAAAAAGTAATGTCAGAATATCCCGCATCAGGAATCCTGTTTCAGAACGACAGGAAACAAAATGATCGTCAGCCAGATTACACTGGCAACATCGAACTCAATAGTGAAACGGTGACAGACTTATGGAACCAATTACAGGAAGGGGTGAAGAACCCGAAGGCCAATCTCGTTGGGTGGAGAAAGACATCCAAGGGTGGCAGACCATTTCTGTCCTTGCGCGGCGACTTGTTGAGAGAGCGCAAGGAAAAGAGCGGATACCAAGCACCGTCTGGGTATCAAAACAACAACGGATATCGACCCAGTCAAAGTTCTCAAGACTTAGACGATGAGATACCGTTTTAATTTTTTGTTAGGAGTGGAAAATGCAACAGCATCAAATCGAAAAGATCAAAGTAAACAAGTTTCTCATGACCCCAGAAAAGGCGAGTGAACTTCTTAATAAAAACACAAGAAATAGAAAGGCATCTAAACTTGCTGTGAGCCTTTATTACACAGACATGTTGCACGATAACTTTAATCTGAATGGCTCAACAATATGTGTGGCAGAAAATGGTGTACTCATTGACGGTCAACAACGTCTCATGGCATGCGAGAGGGCTAAAAAACCTTTCTGGACGATACTTGTGGAAGACCTTCCAGAAGAAGCAATCCTATCAATTGATAGCGGAAAAAAACGCACATACGCTGATAGGCTTAAAATAAGAGGCTACGATAATGCAGGTCCTCTTGCGCATACTGTGAAGATGGTTGCATTGATTGCCAACAAAACGGCAAAGGATAACGGGTATACCGTACATCAACTTGATACTGTTTTGGCAGCTAATCCAGATTTAATTGAGAGCGTGTGTTTTTGTAGGAAAACTTACTACAAAGCTGACGCATTATTAGGTGCAATACACTACATTGCTTCTAAAACTGGATACGCTGATCAAGGAAATGAATTCATTAGAACATGGCGAGATGGTCAAATGAATTATCCAAATGACCCAGTTGTTTATATCAGAGAAAAATTAAACAACAATGAGCGCCATAAGGACAAGATGACTACAACTACAAGGATGAAATACATCATGTTGTCTTGGCACAAGTTTAAAAATTCTAGTGAAATGAATAAAGCCTACCTTCCTTCTGATGGGTTTTATATGGACGACTGGGATACCCGTAACTGTAGGCCAAAATAATCAATGGATATACAAGTCGTGCCAGCAATAGAAAGTGATTTGACTTACATCGATCATCTGCAACGGAAGAACGCAGAGGACTTAGCGTTTTATCCAAGGCAGGTATTCGAGCGTGAGATATTAAATCACAGAATACTTCTGGCCCGTGTCAACAATGATCCCGCTGGCTACATCTATCATGGTTCCCTTGGGCAGCAGGTGAAGATACATCAGGCTTGTATTGAATATGATCTGCGAGGTCAGTTGTACGGTGCCGCCCTAATCAGGCACTTGATTGACCTCGTTTCCGCATCCAACGGATTGTCAATTAGCTTGCGTTGTGGCTCTGATATTGCAGCAAATGGTTTCTGGAAAGCTATGGGCTTCTACTGTCAGGGCGTAACGGCAGGTGGCATACGCCGAATGAGAGATATTAACAACTGGCGCTACGATCTACAGCCTCAACTGTTTGTCACTCAAACGGATCCATCCGACAAAAAGAAATCGGCTGCGTTGTGGCGTAAGTACAAGGACGAAAATCCTATCAACAGCTTCAAGAGAGGTAAGGCTCTTACTGATCACAGAAAAATGATTGAGGATAAAGATGCTGACGAGAAAGTGGCGAGGCTTTCGCTTCCCAAAGCAAGACAGGATTAGGCGGGAGAGATATTTGAAAACTTTGCGGGGGTCACCCTGCTTAGTGTGTAGTCGTGGCGCAGAGGCGCACCACCTGCAGCATGTGGGGGAACGTGGTGTAGGTATGAGGTCGGGAGATAACTGGGCTGTACCTCTGTGTCACGATTGCCATATGGACCTGCACCGTTTTGGTGATGAGCGCACATGGTGGGATCTTATGGGGATAGATGCCAAAGCATGGGCTGAAAGAAATTGGGAGAGATACAGTGAACTTTAATGGAAAGCTCTTAAAGAAGATCCGCGAACAAAAAGGCTTAATTCAAACAGAAATATGTGACGCCATAGACTTACATCAATCTCTTTATTCTAAGTACGAGAGAGGCGTAATAAAAGAGCCACCTGCAACAGCAATCAAAGACATTGCTGATTACTTAGGTGTGCCTTACGAAAGTTTCTTTGGTGAATTCGATGAGCCTGTGTTGATCAATCAAACATCAGGCATTCCAGAACGCATTGACGTTCATGTTCATGTAAAAATTGATTGGGGTTTTTAAAATGAGTAGCATAAGAGATGCAGCTATGGGCTTTGAAGCTGTAAAGGTATCCATGTCTCAAGATAGAAATGGAATTATCCTTCGACTCAACGTCCATCCAAACGACTGCCCACAAGAGCTTCACACTGACTGGGTGGGAACAAGATACATGGTGGCTATGGTTCGACTTAACGATCAGGATGAACCAGAGACACGGGAAGAACATCAGCGAATAGAAAGGCTGATTGCATCGGCAGGGCTTCTGTGCCGTAACCCAGAATTCGGAGAGTACCTCTGGTCTTGTGGGTTGATGGATGAAGAAGACCCTTTCAAAATTGAAGGCGCAGCGGTGAAGGCTGTAAGAGAATACTGTGGCATCACATCACGGTCAGAGTTTAGAGATAATCCTGATGCCAGAAGTAAGTTCGAAACACTAAGAGAGGACTTTAGGCAATGGAAGAAAAACTCCTAGATACAAACGATCTGTCTGTGATGCTGTCGCTTCACTTAAAGACTGTTCAAAAAATGTTGCGGGAAGAGAATGATTTCCCGAAACCAATCATGATTACACCACACACACGGCGGTGGAAGAGATCAGAAATAATTGAGTGGATGGAGAAGAAGCGTGACACCGTATGACGGGAACTACCACCCCGAAGATCAGAAGAATGAAGATAGGATTTCAAAGTTAATATCTGAACGCTGGAAATGTGACCTTGTGAGGCAGGGTCACTATGAAAACTTTGACTTCATTGGCATGAGAGACGGAGAGATACTTTCTTTCGTTGAAGTTAGATGTAGAAGTCATGACTACGGTGATTTCCCTGACTGCTTCATATCTTTAACAAAGTTACTAAAAGCAAACGAACTCACGCAAACAACAGGGCTTCCATGTTTCTTTGTTGTGTCGTGGAAAGGACTTAATGAAACTATAGGTTGGATAAACTTAGGTTCAATTCAGCCTAAGCTAGTTAGATCTGGAAAAAAATGGAGCAGAAGAGAGAACCCAGAAATATCAGAGCTTCTTGGTTCTCTTCCAATAGATAAGTTTATAAAGTTCAATTGAACTTTATCGATAGTCCTTCATGATCATGTTGCCACGAGCATACAGCATCTGCTTTTGCTCATCCAACCTATCAAGAATTAACTGACGCTGACTGTCAGGAAGGTTTACATTATCACGGATAGCGTTCTGCTGCCGTGATATTTTTTTGATGGCATTGTTGATTGCTTTGATGCGAGGCAGAAGAGCAATCTCTTCAGAATACTTTTCTCTTGCCCTCATGAACCGTTCACGGTCACCTGCTTCTTGTGCCGCCTTGATCTCCTGATCTACGTTCAAGATACGATCACGCTTCTCCACAAACATACCAATGTTTTCACGCTCTGACACAGTGCCGATTGCCTTACGAACAAAAGGTATCTCGCGGACCAAGTCTTCGTTGAAGCCATCAGTGTAAACACGAGCAGGTAATTCGCCTGTCCTTTGAACGAACCGCCCGATACCACCTGTCAGATATTCAAACCAGTAGTCCATGATCTCTGGGTTCCAATCAACGAAACCAGACATCTCAGTGGTGCCGCCAGTCAGAGCGTTTAAGTTGTTTGTAATCCAACGTGCTGAAGGGCTGACACTATTGAAGTAACGCTGGCTATCTGGAGACTGATCTCCTGGATACTGCTGCTTATATATCGGAACTCCAGCGTAGTTTTCGTTACGCATGATTTCAATAAACGGATCGAACACAGTTGGCGCTGCAAAGTTGGCAAGGTTTTCCGTGCCGCCCAGTGGATTGAGAGCATCCACCGCAGTCATGATGATTGAGTTGGCACCTTCTGACGCAGAGTATTCTCCGCGTAATGTGCGATTGAATGCGCGACCAGCATTGACTGCCATGTTCAAGCCGTATGGCATTGGTATTGCAAGATATTGACGATCAGTTCCCATACCAAATGTCGGAAGGATCAAGTTATGCTCAAGGATGTAATCGGGTATCTTGTCATAAACCAAGATCTCGTCGTCATCTTCTTCAGAGAATGTTGAGTTAAGAAGGTCTTGCATTACACCAGCAACAACCAAGGCACCCCATAGTCTGCGAACCTTTGGTGATCTTAGGAAGGCATTGAAAAGCGCAAATGAACCTTGGATGGATGCGTTATAGAACAAGTACATTGAGTTCATCAGTGTCTTGTATTCGCCACCCTTACCAAAGTTTACAGTCACATTACGTGCAGCTTGTGCCGCTCTCTCAGGAGAGAAGCCTTTGTCCTTTAGACCTTTGTAAACAGCAACCCGCACAGCGTTTTCAGCCACAGTGTTGTAGTCTTCTAAGAACTTGAGAAGAGACTTAACTCTCTCCCCTGCGAAACTGTTCTTCATCTTGTTGAACTTGCCACGCGCACCATCCTCAGCGATGTCGCCCAGTAAGTTGCTAATGTTTGCCATCTGATCGGCAACACTGTTCATTGGGTTTGCAGAATTCTGACCACCATCACGGACGAAGTCAGCGTATATCTTTGCCCACTCACTATCCTTGTCACCATTTCTGATGGCTCTCTTGATGCCACCAAATGCGCTTCTGTAGTCCTTGGCAATACTCTTCACCATGCCATCAGCATCAAACTGCTGCACGTTTATACCTGCAGTCTGGATGTCACGGACGATGTTAGTGATAAAGAATTCTGGGTTGTACGAGGTGTTAATGTTTGACAGGTATCTGTTAAGCTTACCCAAAGATCTAGTGATAAATCCAAGTGAGCTAGATCCTGTTCCATCACTACCCTTCAAGGAGTTGGCGAGACGTATGTCACTGATCTCAACATAAACATCTTTGCCATCAACTTTAGCTATGAAGATATTAGGGTCTTGTCCTGCCATCATGTCGGGTATTTCTCTTACCTTACCTGATGTATCCAACACACGGCGTGTCGGCATGCGATCTAGGATCCGACCAAAGCCACGGGTTTTGTCTGGGTTTGCGCGTAGCAATTCAATGAATGCCTGACCAACCTTGTTGCGTTCTCCGCGAACAACAGAGTTCTGGTTCTGATTAATCACAGTTGCAAGGATATCTGTGGCATAGTCAAAACGACCTAGCGCACGACGATCTTCCCTACCACGTACACCAAACGGCGCACCGCTGGCTGGGCGGGTAAAGTCCATTTCGCCCTCAAGCATATCCACCTTGCCACGCAGAGGCACGTATGAATTAAAGTTTGTATCAGTGCGCAATTCCTCTGGTATCAAACCATAATCAGCACGGCTCTGGTTTGTATTTGCAACAATACTTCTGACCCCTTGCTGAACTCTCTGCAGAGCAGCCACACTTGGCGCGTCCAACGTGGCAACCCACGCTAGGATTGAATCAGCTTCCATGTCTGACATGCCTGAGCCAGAGGTGTTATCTGGATCTCTTTTTCTGATGAATGCGTTGCGTTCCTTGGCGTGTGTCGCGTAAAGAACAGCATCAACTACTGCAAGTTTTTTGCTTGGGTAACTAGCAAGAGCTTTCTTAACAAACCCATCACCCGTCTCTGACGCCTTGTCTGAAATAGCTTTTAGCTGATCGATCTTACCCTGAGAAATGTTAACACCTTTAACTGCATCCACAGCATCTTTGTAGATTGTCTTCTCACGGCTTTCGATCTCTGCGCCTACACGACCATGATACAATTCTTCTTGCAGATAAGGATCAAACGCATCTGTAATTGTAGCGTTCTTCTTTTGAAGCTCTTGCATCATACGTCCCACGGGAAGCATGTCGTCTTGGAACCTGCGAATAATCCCATCCGCTGCAGTCTGTGCTTTTTCTTCTGGCACAAAAAATTTCAAACCTTTTGCCAAGAAGTCAGAGGTTCTAGCATATTCTAAATTGTATTGCTTTTCGCCTATCTGCTCTGGAAGTCTGCTCATCAAGCGAGACTGACGAACAGGCGCAGTCTTACGTGCCTTCTTCTCTAAGATCGGGAAGAATGTCTTTACATAGAATACATTTTTAGAAGGTGCATTTGGTAGATCACGACCCGACTGCAGTACAAGGCGCATGGGTGGCGCTTTGAACGCTAGGTTATTGCGCCACTCAAGAACGATAACACCCTGACTTGGATAGGAGATAACCGCATCACCATCCTCGTACCCTTGATCTTGCCAGCGGCGAAGGAGATCAAAGATGGCATTCTCAACACGCTTGTATTTAGAATTCTCCACCAGTTCCTTATCGTGGTTGCGTTGTTGTATGTGATACAATCCCTGACCAACCTCTACACCATTCTCGTATGTTTTGTGGGAACCTTTAGGCAAAACTATAGGACGTAGCTTGCCCGTTGTGTCATCCCTAAAGTACCCATAGACTGGATTGGGAGAGCCATCAGCCATGTTAACTGGTGCGCGTAATGGCATGAGTGCCTGAGCAGGGATGAGGCGAGAGAACCGTTGAGGTGGTAGCTCTGGATCAACTTCTGCTCCCGCAAGATCTGCTTCTGTTTGCCGTAGCTGTTCGGTTGTTAGCTGTTCCTGTGGGGCCATAGACCCATCAAGAAGTGTTAGCTCTCTTGGAGCGAAGAAGTTTCCTTCTTCTGGCCCTCTTTGTATCGCATCAATCTCTCTGCCAATTTCAGAATCTCTGTCGAGTTGAGATTCGACACTACGGATTCTTCCTCGTTCTGCATCGGGGAGTGTGGCTTCGATTTTGTCATCGCTTACACCTTTGTTTTTAAGGATGGCTATTGCACCATCTGCATAATCATTGTCATCACCACGACCTTTGCGCACACCACCAGCTTCAAAGATGCGCTTCTCTGCGTACCACATGAGGGCTTGGAAGTCTGCGTTGGTTAGATCCACACCAATCTGGTTGCTTTGACGCAGTATTTCTCTAGCACGATTAGCAGCAGCCCTCATGGCTGAACGCTCACGGGCATTACGTGGATCTTCCTGAAGCTGAGGCTTTAGTTTACCTGCTAAATTTTTAGCAGCCAGTGCTAAGTCTGTGGATTTAGGACGTGCATCTTGAGCAATCTTCTTAACTTTTTCCGCGTCACGCCCAGTGATTACACCGTCTGATGTGACAAGAAAGTTATATTGATCAGCAAGATCATCAAGCTTGTCGTTGAATGCTTTGTTGTAGAAGTTTTTGTCCCAAACTTTTTGTACTTCTGGGGCAATAAGTTCAATATCACTTTTCTCTATAGTGGTGATTCCCAAAGCTTCGACAGTATCCACCAAAAGCTTTTGGTCCATTTCCGTCAGGCTATCTGGATTTGATATTAGGTTCCAAAGCTTTTCTTTGTTTTCCTGTACAAGTTCTTCACGATAGTTAACTATTGGGTTGCCAGTGATACGGTTGACAAAGCGCATCCACCAGCGATCCATTGTTAGAGGATCAAAGTTGCCACGTAAGTTTTGATAGAAACCATTTCCAATCTTAGGTCCAATCACATAGGCAACGCCAACGATTTCATCGGCAAGTTCTTTTCCATCTATTGTAAATGGTAAATCTTTGACACGATCTACACCGAATACTTCTGTCATCAGTGCCGCAAGATCACCCTTACGCATCTGCGTTGTAAGCAGATCGTTAATCTGATTAGAGTTATAACCAAGATCCACAAGAGCATTCCAAAACTCCCATGCCTTAATCATGGACTTGCCTTGCCCCCCAGAAGCTGAGAGCGGAAACTTACTGTCTTGGCTGTTCTTCCATGCGTCATACTGGCGAGATGCCAGTAGGTAGTTGTCAATTACAGACAAACCATTTGAGGTAACTGCTGTTGCATAGTCAAATGCATGCTCAGACGCTGGATCATACATTGAATTCTCTGTGCCATCAGGACGCAGTGGTGATACCTCTGGGTACACAGGGAACAGAATTTGTTTTGCCAGCTTCAGCTTGGCATCATACCAACCAATCGCATCGCTACTGGACAGAAGCGCAGCCTCTGCTTCTGCAGCCATGATGCGAGCGACCTCTTCGCGGTCTTGCTCTGAGTTGACGATGTCATATGTACGTGTGCCGCGAAGCTCAAGAAGCTTGTTGGCAAAGCTTACAAGGGTTTCGGAACCCTGCTTGTTTTTAAACTTAGGTTGTCCAGTGTTCGGGTCTAAATAATCCAGAACACTAGCAGCACGTTGCTCAGGAGAGAGGGGTAAGGTTAGACGTGATTGTCTAAAGCCCTCTACTCCTCTAGTAAGCTGTTCTCTTTGGCTGGCGTTACGGTTATTCCTTGCTTCCGCAAAGCGGCGACCAACCTCTGCAAGGTTTCTTTGGTATCCGATTGCGGTGTCACCTCTGTAAGCACCACTCTCTTGGAGTTGTCTGATTCCTTCATTGGTCCTGATCTCCTCAAAGTTATTCAGATCAAAGATTGCCAGTTGATCTGCAGCCTCAGCGATGTACAGCGCCTCTTCTGCAGTCGGCAGTATCAAAGTGTTGTCTAAGAAATATTGCTGAGAGTCTGTGTCGAACCAACCACCAAGGTAAACTGGCTTATTGACAGCCCTCGAAATATCCTTATTATCCTCAATATAACCTAATAGTACCTCCTCTGGCAAGGTCTCTCCGACAATTATTTCGGCTTCTTTGAGGGGGGCAACAACGAAACCACCAGACGCAGGTTCCATGGAGACAGGATCAATAGTAAATCCATCAGGATTATTTCTGATAAAGTCTTGTAAACCTGATACACTAGGGGAGCGAGACAGCCTTGAGAACTTAACTTGCTGTTCAACAGGCAAATCTGTAACATAGTCATCGGAGGTAGATAAGATGGCAGAACCTTTTGCACTCATAGAAGATGGCTCTTCACGGGCGCTTATATTCAAGGCTGATGGATCTACATCAGTGCGTACTTCTGAAGGCGTTGTAATGCCAGCCTCTGCCGTTGCGGCAGAAGAGATCCCAACACCAGATGATCTACGTGCATTCCGCGCAGCCTCAAGCAGTGAACTCTCTGCTCTTCTCCAAGATGCTTCTGCATCCTGACGTGTAGTGTTCATTCGATCTAGCGCAGCTTGGAAAGCCTCATCATAGTTTCTATAACTACGAGCGATGGCAGCAAAGTAAGCATCACGCTGCGCTGACAATTCCTCTTGTGTCTTGTTGCGCCATTCCTCAAAGATCAAATGACCACGAGCTTTCTTCTCAACTTCAAGCTCTCTCAGCGGCAGATACCATTCGACAAGCTGCCCATTCGGCATGCGTAAATCAAACGCAATAATGCGCCAGCCCCATTCCTTTGGCTCAAACAACTTGTTGGTATCTATCTTGACCAGAGATATCCCATCAGCAAGTAACTCATTGAAAATTGCAGGGACCGCACGGAAGTCATCAATCACTGTCTTAAAGCGATAACTATCACGGATGTGGGAAACATCATGCCAAGGTTTCTTAGCCAGTATTGATGGGCGACGAGCTTTCTGCGTAACCTTTGACAGGTCTTTGGCGTTGTCGCCTGACTTAGTGCCGTACCTTTCATCAATCCGTCTGATCAGTTGCTTAACCAGTGGGCGGTTCTGATTTGTCATGCGCTGTATTTCAGCGCGGATTTGATCATTCGGTGCCGCAACATTCAGTGGCATTCTAATGTTTTGTTCGGGTGTTGTTTCTTCCTCTGTTGCCGCTAGTCGTGACTGACGCGAAGACGCTGGTTCTGTCTGCTCTTGTGCAGCAATGCCACGTTCACGCTGCCCAATATTTCCAACAACAATATCATCGAAGATAGATTGCACATCCGTAAAGCCATTAGCTTTCGCGCCGCCAATAATAGCTTTGAAGAAGTTTTTAATCTTATTAAACAAGCTTACTGGCTTGCCCTTCATACTCAATCGACCAGCGTTATAATCGCGGAACATTTCTGCAACGGCTTCTTCAGTCTGTATTTCTGGGTCCATATCCCCATACATACGCTTGGCACGATCTAGGTATGAGTACTTTCTTTGCTGCTTCTCACCGCTCTTGATCTTTGTATACCGCATTCTAGCGGCAGCATCAGTAAGTGTTTTCCACTCAGCAGGGGTAATAACATTCATCTCCTTCAGGGCGTGAGTTGTTTCGTGATCAAGAACTTCTCCAACACGATTAAACAATTCTGCTTCTGAAAGATTGGGGTCATACAAACCCATAGACAAACTCATCATGCGATTGGTTGGATTGTAAGATCCCTCAATACCCGCACCGTCTGGAGCCTTTACTAACTGCTCCGCTTCCAACCTAACATCTTTCAACCCGTAACCATCAAGGCGCTTTCGAATGGACTGAAACACCTTCTCTTGTTTGTCAGTAAGGGCTGCTGTATAGACAGGTTTGTTCGATTGAACTTTTTCTTTCACCTGATCAGCGACACTACGCGCTTTGGCTGCTGCCAATTTACGCTCAATCTTCTGCGCCCTATTGAAATCAGGCGTGACTTTAGGAACGTAAGGTAATCTTCCAAGCCTCTGCAGTCCTTGCTGCGCATCGTTCACAACACTACTGTACTGCTTGTTTCTCTTACCAAGTCTAGTGATCTCATAATTTATTGCGTTCTCAGTTGTACGCTTTCCTTGAAGATCGCGCCCATACTCGCGCACAGAATCCAGATCAAGCTTCAGGCTTTCTATGGTTTTATTATTTTTTTCTATTGCTTCATTGGCAATATCAACCTGACGACGATACGCTACATCTGGCGTCTTTAGTTGAGGCACAATGTTCTGTGTCGCTGCATACTGAGGAGCAGGTGTATATCTGACACCTGTCGCAGGATCACGAATTGCAGTAGGTTGTGGCTGAGACTGTAGATATCCTCGCGTCTCTAGCTCTGCCATGATGTCACGAACCTGACTAACCTTAGTGTCAGGCAGGTCTGTCTTTATAGCGCGTTGAATTCCAGTAACGCTAAGAGCCTTCTCCCTTGCGATGTCAGATTTAACTTGCTGAAGAACACGATCATACTGAGCTTTATTGTAGGTCTTGTTTTCAAACTCACTATCAGTTGTAACCTCAGATAAAGTAGCTGGGCTTTCTGCTGTTGTCTGTGGGGATTCAGATTGTATGGCTGCTTCAGTCTGAGCCTCCGCTTGCTCCATCAACTGTTGTGAAATGTCTGATGCAAATCCAATACGCTCACTGTCTTCAACAGCACTTTCTTGAAGATCATCATCAAGCTCTATTTCAGATGCAGACCTTGGCTTTTCACTAAGGTAATCAATGGGTCCCGATATTGCAGCAACAGTACCAGCCGCAAGTATGCCCTCACCAAAAGCTTGCCTTAGATTTATATCAAGGCCCTTGTCTGTTAAAGCAGTCTCGCCTGTTTGCTGAATAACAGACTGAACAGTTTCTGTGCCGCCTTCAGCAATAAGTTTTCTTAAAGTGCCTTGCAGACCAGGAGCAATTGCGTTTAGCGCACCAGATGCGCTTGCGCTTGAGACAGCACCCAACCAGTCATCTTTAGTGGGTATCTCCCTGCCATTGTTTCTTGCCCGTTGTTGGGCAATTGGTCCGACAAGCTGCACTGCCTCAAACAAAGCTGGGCCAGCCAGCGCACCAGCCAGCACACCCGCAGGGCTACCACCAGTAGCAACACCACCTATTGCGGCACCACCTGCCCTAGACAAAAGAGAGCCAGCGAATTGACCCGCTTGTTCTGCTACTGCCTCTGGAGCATACAAGAAGTTGTAGAAGCTACCGTCTTCATTTAGAAACTTTTCTGTGGCGCTTTCATAATTCTCTGGCATTTCAACAGCGCCGCTTAGAAAGTCTGCAGTTCTATCAAACCCAGTTAACCTTGCTGTTGTGGCAAAGTTTTCTAATGGTGCATCAATGGCATATGCAAAGCGATCTCCTAGCCTACTAAAAAACCCGCCCTCTTCTTCCTCAATTGGCTGATTAAGAGAGGCAATGCCACCATACTGTGTCTCGTATTGCTGACGATAGGGTAGCTCTTGCTGATCCAAGATCTGAGAGATACGTGCAACTTCTTGCTCAGTAGGTGTATCACCTGCAATGGTAAATGAATACGGGTTCCCAGAGAATTGACCTACTTGTTGAATAACGCCCAAGAGTCATCTCCTTATTGTGAAGCTGTGCCTAAGCTGTATCCTACACTAGGTTGCTGCGCCGATCCACCTCTTACATCAAATGACTGGCTACCAATACTGCCAGTTCCGCGTAGAGCGTTACGATATGTGCCAAGCTCAATATCAGTTCTGAACAACTCTTGCTGCAAGCCCTTTATCTGACGTTCTTTTTCTGCTGGATCCATCATATTGGCTGGAGAGTTAAGGGCGTCAATGCGATCTTGAATGTCACCCTTGTACCTTCTCAAGTCGTCCATAAGGCTAATCATGTTGCTTGCAGTCAAACCCCCTTTACCAGAAGACCTTGCTTTCTGTGCGTCTATGCGTTGCTGCAAAGTCAGAAGATCAAGGACATCTTTATCGTACTGATCTTTTCCTTTCTTCAATGCACCAAGACCAACAAGACCAGCTTCTCCTATGGCACCCCCTAGAGTTGGTGCATCAGATGCCATCAATGCCATACCCGCTTGAGCAAGAGCCATCCACTTGTCGCTCTGGGCGCTCTTCTCTTTCTCTTCAAGCATCTTAGCTATGCGGCCTTCTATGCCACCAAGAGATGACGTTGCGCTTGCCTTCTGACCACCAGTCACCTTGTTCCCAGCGGGGTTAGTGGATGTGTCATCTCCGTCAGTAGATGATTTCAATAGCTCACCAAATGAAAGTGCTGTTGATCCTTCTGGTAAAGGTGCTGGCAGCAAATCCCCTGATTCATCATCTACCTGAAGCTTGTAATCCTGAAGAGCCTTAACGGTTTCAATCTGTTCTTTTGAAGCAGACTCTGGGGAGAGCAGTTCATCACCGCTAGGATTAAATATATTTTGAATAAACTCTGGGGTTCTAATGTCACTAATATCCATTGATTTTATAATCGGATCATAAGTATTAGGAATTACATTTCCAGATTCATCCAAATCGTGGAAGCCAAAGCGTGGTAATACCGAAAAATCTAAAGGTGATTTACTAAAATCTTGGCCTTGTCTTTGAGCAATGCCAATTGTTTCCATAGCGTCTCCACCAGAAAGCTCAACAGCTTTCTCGCCCTGTAGCTCAACGACTCTACCTGCTTGGTTTACAAATCTTTGATTTCCTTCAACATTAGTAATTGGCTTAAAGCCTAAATTTGCAAGGCGATCTGCTGGAGTCATCATCCTAAAGTATTCTTGCTCCAAGAAATCAGCCATTTGCTCTGTGCCTGTTTGACCCTCTAGCGCAGAAGAAATCGTAGACACCATAGGATTATTCAAATCATTTTCGGCATCTCTTATAATACCCGTACCTCTAGCGGTTGCGCTTAACAAATCACCAGAGACCCCAGCAAGATAAGGCACAACATCACCCATAAATGTAGGGCTATCGGTAGGTATTTTATTTATGTCCATCATTCTTAAAGCTTCAGCTTGACGGCTATCTTGTTCTTCGTTGTAAATTTTATCCATATCAAAAACAGATATGTCATTTGGGAAAACTTGCGGTTGAGGAAGTTCATCTGCTTTGAGATCAAGGTCTTCTTGTGTCGGCATTCCTACTTCTGGGCGGTAGATGCTTGGAGTTTCAATAAAATCTGTGTAACTAGCATTATCTTCTGTAAGATCAGGATTTAATTTATTTATAGTTTTTTGAGCTATCTCACCAGTAATTAAGTCACCACTTCTTATATCGTAAACACTTCCATCGGGCATAAGCTCAACAAACATGCCATCAATCATAGTGGCTCGACCAGTACCCTTTTTATATGAAGGAAGAGTTCCAGCTATCATTTGTCTGTTTCTCATTGATTCCTGTTGAGACATACTAGGGTCAGCAAAGAAAGTACGACGATAGTCGTAATCCCTCATAGGTAATCCACCTGGGTTAACAACTTGAGAAGAAAGCTCTCTTGCTGCATCAATTCCAATATCGTTGATAATGCCAGACATTTCACGGTATTCCTGACGGCTGGGATCTAGCTCATTTCTGAAGTAAGCATTTAGTGCATTTCCCCTACCCCTATTACCAATATAATTGCTATTCCTTCTGTTGTATTCAAATAAATCATTCAACATCCTTCCACCTGGTTGCATTTTAACAACGCCACCATCAGCCATCATTTGAGGTGCCTGTGTCGGTTGCATCTGTGATCTCTGGTCCATTCCAGTGTTTTGTGCAATTGAACTATTTGGGTTCATGGCCTGAGACATCTGCATGATACCCTCTTGCGGCACACCTGCAGCAGTTACGGCTTCTTCTGCAACTGTCTTCATGTTTGCAGCTTGCTGGCGCTGATACTCATCACGCATTCTTTTGCGGCGTTTAAGCTCACTAAGCACAAGAAACTGAGGTGCAAATCCTGTAGGGGCTTGCATCTCTTGCATCAGTCTTTGATCAGGAAGGTCTTTAAGAGCTTCTGTTTGCTCTATAATGTTCATTGCATACCTCCGTAACCATAACCGCCATAACCACCATATCCACCACCAAGACCTCTATACAATCCAAGCGCAGAAATTCCCGCACCCAATGCTTGTTGGATTGGATTGTAAGAAGCATACTGCGTTGTTGTCCTGTCCAGATTGCCAGTAGGTACACCACTTAGAAGGCCAGCGAAGCGTTCATACTGACTGATTGGATAGTCTTGTTGACGTAGGAAATCTTGATACGCTAGGTCTAGGCGAGCCTGATCTTCTCCGCGAATATCCCGACCAAGTGTTTCAAGTAATTGCGCACCCTGTATGTCGGTGCCACGAGCAAGTTCGCCAAGGCCAAGAAGACCACGACCTGCGCCCATTAAATCACCGTACAGTCCAGCGGTTCCGTATCTCTGAGCTTCTAGTGCCGCCTGTATCCTTGCTTGCTCTGCTGCGTTTGCGCTCTGCACACGGGCTGCTTCGCTAACATCTATACCTTGTGTTCGAGCAAGCTCCGCTGCTTGTGCGGCTTGTATGCGAGCGGCTTCATCAATGCTAATACCTTGGGTTCTAGCAAGTTCTGCAGCTTGGGCTGCTTGGATACGACCTGCTTCCGAAGCATCAAGACCTTGCACCCTAGCCTGTTCTGCGGCGTTTGCTGCTTGGATTCGTGCGGCCTCATCTAAACTAATACCTTGTGTGCGAGCCAGTTCGGCAGCTTCTGCAGCTTGCGTTCTAGCCGCCTCGCTAACGTCAACACCTTGCGTTCTGGCAAGTTCAGCGGCTTCAGCGGCCTGTATTCTACGTGCCTCATCAATACTAATGCCTTGAGTTCTGGCAAGCTCCGCTGCTCTTGCTGCTTGTGTCCTTGCAGCTTCGCTAACATCAACGCCTTGAGTTCTTGCCAACTCTGAAGCTTCCGCTGCTTGAATCCGTGCAGCTTCGTCAAGGCTAATTCCCTGCGTCCTAGCAAGTTCTGCCGCTCTTCCAGCCTGAGTACGAGCCATCTCAGCCGCTGTACCAGTTTGCGTTCTTCCTGTTTCACCAACATCAATGCCTTGAACTCGTGCCGCTTCTGCTGCACGGCGCTGATCAACGTCCATTTGTGCCGCACGATCAGACTCAAACATCTGCATTGCACGGTCAAACGCTGCCTGACTTCCAATTTGTTGTATATCACCCAATCTTTGATCTAGGTTCTGCTCTGCCATTCCTTGAGCAACAGCCTGACGTGATCCACCAAAGGCACCTGCAGTTACAGCCGCTGCATCTCTGCCAGCCTGACCCCTACCAAAGTCACGTATTGCTTCGCGCTTCTGAACATCCACAACATTTTGCATGTATGGGTCCATATAGTCTGACACTTCAGCGCCCGTAAACTGACGTGCTGGTCCAAAATCAAACTCTTTGCCTTGTGCTTTTGAAAATTCTGCTTGGGTGAAATCACTAAACGGATCGGCCTGACCCGCTTGGAATCCACCATAAGCTTCAACACTGCTCCTATCAAAATCAGAAAATGGATCAGCTTGTCTTTCTTGAAACCCGCCATATCCAGTAACTGAACTTCTATCAAATCTATTATACGGATCCGCAGAGCCAGCTTGAAAGCCTGTAAAAGCGGTAGCGGGACTTGCCGCAAAACCACTATAGGGATCCGCAGACCCAGCCTGAAACCCACTATATGGGTTAACACCTGTCGCAGAAAAATTAGATGCAGTAAAGCTGGGTGCGTTTAAAGCTAGATTACGAAGCCCAGCGATACCTTCATTTTGAGTGCCAACAGCCGTTGTCATCCCTGCCAGCGGACTTGTGGCTATGTTTCTGATCATATCCCGCGACTGAGTAATATCACCATAATCTGCGGATGACGTTAAGCGATCACCTTCGTATGGCACATAAGTGGACTTACCAGCTAAGTCACCATACTTATTAGGATCGTCTGGGTAATATGGCATGGTCGCTTCTTCAGCGCCTTTAAGAAGTCGCTTAAAGTATGGATCAACATAATCAGGCAGACCTGTCGAAACTACCTGTTGTTGCGGCGAACTACCTTTGCCCATTTTCTATCTCCATACGAAACGCAATGTACTCTGGATAAAACTTGTGCTTTCGCAAAGCCCGACCCCAAGCCTTTCTTCCATAGCCTTCTAAGTGCTGACAGTCATTCTGAATAGCAAAGTCTATAACCTTTTCCATTCCTATATCCAGCCATTCTTTCATTCGACTTCCACCTACCCAATCAAGTGCCATGCTTTTGCGTTGCGGGTACTTTATTATTCTGGTTGTGAATGCAGCTACAATCTTGTCTTCTTCAAACACAACCCAAAGAACGTAAGTGTCTTCCAATATCCCCTTTAAAACATCTATCATTTTCATTTTACCGATAGCTGTTTCGACACTTTCCTTCAGTACCTTTTCAACGTCCTTCCATATATACTTGACTGATTCCTTTGGAACAGCACTTACCTTCAATTACCCCACCATTTCTTTTAGCACCTCTGGCGCTCTTTCCTCTGCCTGATTTATCTTATCTAAAAACCCACCGCCATACGCTTTAGTTAACGCATCTGTTGTTGGCTCACGAAAAACGTATTCGCCTTCAGTAAGCAATACATCTTGTTGATTGTCTAGGGTTGCTGGAACCTTATCGTCTTCGCCAGAGCCATCACCAGGTCC
>Ga0208785_1000031_pt1 | contig 53277 bp, 75 predicted proteins | sample DEB08_DNA_2_FD_185499 | JGI IMG/M metagenome (GOLD analysis project Ga0208785, IMG submission 185499) | Aqueous microbial communities from the Delaware River and Bay under freshwater to marine salinity gradient to study organic matter... | ecosystem: Environmental > Aquatic > Marine > Coastal ...
TTGCCTTCGCCTTTGGATTTGCCACCGCATGCTCCACGGATCTTACCCTTCGGACCCATCCGCACCCATTTGTCCTTGAACCATTTCTTGAGGTCCTCGTTCAGTGTCTCCTCGAACACCAATTCGCCACAGTTGACGCATATGTCCAAAGATTCTCTCTTGACGCAGTTGGGCACACGTTTGCCGAACATGGTCTTCATGCCCTTCTTCTCGTAGCCTTTCCAACACTTCTCCGTGATTATCTCACTGGCTCTCATTATTTCTTGCTGTTGCCCCAGTTGGCCGCACCCTTTTTACGACACTGCACTAGTGCACCACTGGCGTAGGCCGAAGGCCATACTTTGTATCTTGATTTTACTTTGTGATAACAGGCGTCCTTCTTCTCTGCCAATTTTTCAAATTCGGCTTCTGATATCCCTACGACCTCAGTGATACGCATGTTACCACTTCCTGCAAGACCAATATCTCGCTTTGGTCTTTGGTCCTGGATTTGCACAGTTGTGACGTGCCCTGAATGATTTCCTTGCCTTAGGATTTGACTTTCTGATCTTCATTGTTTTCTGTCCGGCTTTCCTTGCTGAACTGCCACCGTGTCCGAAATTGACTTTCTTGACATTGCCTGTCTTAGGATCTTTCACGTACACTTTGAATTTCTTGACGTCACCACGCATTGGTTTGTTCAATGGAACTTTCCGCCCCTGGTACTCTGCGTCAAACAGTTCCGTCTCGTCTTCTGGGAAACCCAATGGACCAAGCACTTCTTCGAAGTCTTCGTCCTCTTCTATGTTGAATTCGTCCTCTTCAGGGAATGGTTCATAGGATTCGTTCTCAATATCGTGTGATGCCAACACCATGCTCATCGCATCTGCTAGTCCAACTTTGTCCATGTTCATTTGTTCTATGTCCGAAGTGTCGCCGTGATCATTGAACACCGCCATGTATTCTTTTACTTTCATAGGATCAAATCCTGCTTTGTTTAGGATATCATCACTCCTGTAATCTAAGTCTTCCTGCACCGCTGATTCGTAGTCTGCTGGTTTGTCACCGCTCTCTAGGTCATCCGCCAGTTGGTCCAATGCTACTAGGCTTGGGTGTTCATTCATGTTGGGATGGTTGTCTAGGTGTTGTTTGATCTTTCTCAACATGTCAACTACCTTTTCATCTTCGCCTGCGTCTTCCTTGACCGCTGTTTCGTCCAGTGCAACAAGGGCCTCTTCCGCGTTGGTCAGTGACTGTATCGCTGACTTCTTGGCTTCCTCGTCCACTGACAGTGCTTCCACCCTGTCCTTGATCTGTGATATGTCCAACATCACTTTAGTGAATTCGATCTTGTCGTCATCCGCCAGTTCGTTGACCGCTGGTTTTTTAACTGACCTTAGGTATTCCCTTGCTTTTGGTTTCAAGGCGTCAGCAGGTATGTGATCAAATCCCCTACGGACCCATCTCATGATCTCACTTGCCAACTCTTTTGCCAGTGTGTTTGGATCTTCATTGACTGTGCCTTCCATGCTTTCCGAGGTTTTTTGATGATCTTCCCAGAAGTCTCCAGCCATGTCAATCACACTGCTGTATGTGTCCATGAATTCTCCCATGTCCATTGACTGTGCATCGTCGGCCATGGCTTTGTATTGTTGCTTGTCGTTGATGCCATAAAGTTTATCAAAACTTTTGATGTGAGGGTAATGACCTTCCTTGACCGGCACGTTGACGCCGTCTATCCTGTTCAATATGTTCCTGATCTCTATCATTGATTCCGCTATCGGTGAGTTGCCCATCTGCATCTGTGTCCTGTCGTTTGTGAATTGTGTTGTTTTAGCCAAACCCCTGCTACCTGCACTGGCCGGTGACTGTATCTGCTTGCCAGCGGACACGTGTCCTGTGTCTGTCATTGACACTTTGGCGTCTATGTATGATCCGTAGTTGTAGGGTATTGAGCTCATTTGTAGTATTTATTTCCACAGCACCATCTTGAAACGTTCTTTTTCGATGCCAAAGAACTCGGTTTTCCACTCGCTCTGCTCAAAAAAGCCCAGTTTATGCCACTCATTTTTACGTTCCAGCATCATCCTTGCCTGTTCATCCCAGTCCTGGTTCACGAGGAACTCATCCATCCTCTCTTTCTTGTCGGCCACTTCATTGTGGTCGAAACCATCGTACTCCCAGTGTAGCAGTTCAAACACGTTGCCTTCCTTGTCACAGTAGTCTATCGAGAAGTCCAGTCCCCACTTGGGCCTCATGGCGATCAGTTTGTAGAAGTGTGGTCTGTATGCGGCCCATGTCTCCAACTGATTAAGTGCATCACCCGAGTAACCTTTTCTCTCGAACATGTAGGCATGGTTGATGTGTGGTCCGTATTCTGTTTCATCCGCAGTAAACCAATCTTGACGGAGCGTTATGTGAGAACTGTTCCTGTGTCTTGTGGTAACAGCACCGTTGGCCACGGCATACAGTTGTTCTAGTCTGGTGAGATCATATCCGTTCTGGTCAAACATACTGACAACTTCTTTTGGTGGACAAGCGAATATGCTCTTCACACGCTCAGTCCAGTATGGATTCGTGTTGAATCTGTTGTCGGTCAAGTGTAATCGCATACACTTATTTAATTTTTTGGATTATTTTTTTTCTGCTGGATCTAGGTCGTTTGTGAACTTGTCTTCCGCTGGCACATCAAGTTCCACTTCTTCACCTTCGTCGAAGTCTTTGTCCAGCATTGGAACTTCGCCGTCGTCTTCTTTGTCGTCTGCGTTGTCCTCTGCTTCTTCGTCGTCCGCTTTTGCTTCTGGTCTGTGTGGTTCTTCTTTGTTCCTGTCGTAGTCCACCATGTCTTTTGTTTTCTCATCAACCTGCTCTTCCTCTTCAGGTGCTTCGGTCTTTTCAGCGTCTGCTATGATCTCAGTAGTCTCTGGAGTCTTGATGAGAATACTTGATGATTCTTCATTGTAAACTGCCTCATTGTCTGATATCGTGTTGTAAAGTTCAACCAGGGCAGTGTCTTCCGCGCCTTTGATGTACTCTGCGATATCCTTTGTGATAACTTCTCTGAATGATTTTGAGTCATATGTCTGTTCTTCTTTTTGTTCCGTCTTCAGTTCTGCCAACTGTGCTTCTAATTCTGCTATCTTGTCTAGTCTGCTGACCTCTTCGTTGACTTCCTTCTTGATAGAAGTCGCAATGGAGTCATCTGCGTCTGATTCTTTGATCGCTTTGGCGATGCTTGATTCTGTTTTTGGTTCAGCAACAATAGACTCAACCATTTTCTTTGCTTTTTTTGAATGTTTTACAGGTTCAACGTACTCTTTGATACCTGCCAGTTTGGCTATGTCAGCCAATGAAACTTCTTTGTCGTCTAATACCTTGGGAGCCTTGCCTGCCGCTTCCATCAACTGTGCTCTTTCCTCTTCAGGAGTCACATTGTTCATGGCGTTTAAACGTGCTACTAGGTCTCTGAAACTTGTGTCTGTGCTCATATGAGTTATTTATATTTGTTGTGTGTTTATTTAAGGCGTTGTTTTAGGTTAACTGCTAGTTTTGACTCGTATGCCAACCCTTCAGTCTTCATAAACTTGGCGTATTTGTTTTGTAGATCAGCCACGTGTGTTAGATCCTTACCGGAAGTCAGTCTGATTTTGGCGTCTGATAGGTCTTTTTCAATCATTTTTGCCAGTTCGTCATTGCCTGAATCCTGTGCCATGTCCAGTGCCGTGTTCATGGCCTTAACGGCTGGTATTGAATTGTCTATGGCGTTGTTGATCGAATTCACTCCAGCCAAACCTGCAACAATCACGCCCGCCATTGCCAGTCTCTTGCCCCATTCTTGGATGCCCTCGTCCAGTGCCGCTTCTCTCAACTTGTTGTAGTTCTTTGAAAGGTATGCTCTCGCCACCCTCTCGTCTGATGTTTTGAATGCTGACTTCTCGTGTTTGTCCAACACGTCATACACCATCTTGCCATCCTTGCCCTTGTACATTGAAACGTAAGGTTTGATGGTTGCCTCTTCGTTGGTCTCTTTCCTGTTCTCTTTGGCTATCTCTTTTTCTACTTCGTTCACTCTTTTCTTTAATATCCTCATCATGCCTGGTTTTGTGTCGACATCTTCTGCCCTGCATTTTCTTTCCAATATCTCGTCTAGGTGCTTCTGTATGATTCCTGCGTGTCTCTGTATCAATGAACCATCTAATTCTTCCCTGTATGGATTCAGTTTCTGGTAGTCCTCGTAGTGGTAAACTGCTTGTAGGTAGTCTGCCGCTAGATTCAATTTCGTCTGCACCCAACCTTCAAGGTCATCACCTTTACGGATCATGTCCAACAGTTCTATTGCCATCTTTGCAGTTTGGTACAATTGGCTTTTGCTCATGTGTCCCTCGCCTGCGTCTTCCTTCACACCCTGCATGGTGCCTGTGCCTTTGGGCATCTTTTTCATTTCTGACATGCCGTCGTCATCGTAGGTGCCAGCCTTCGAACCTACTGTGTAACCGTGTACACTTTTCACGTAGTTTGATGCTAGGTCGATCTTCTTGGCCACCCATGCTTCCATCTCGGCCGCATCGTCTATCATGTTGTGTATCTTGATTGCGTGTGTGCCAATCTTCAACAATTGGTTCAGTGCCATGCCTGCTTCGTACGTGTCCGGCTTTGGCTCCGGCTTCTGCATCATGTGTGATAATTCGTTGAATTTCATTTTAGTTGAATCCCAAGTGTGTTACTTCTGGATATTTGGCTATGATTTTCCTTGCTATCTCGTTGTGTGCTTTGACCATCTGGTTCATGTAACCCTCTGGCTTGCCACCACCTATCATTGTGGCACCACCTGGATTCTGATCGATGGTTGTTGGTTCTTCAGGTGATCTCTTGCCGATGTTCTTCTGCAACCACTGTGTGGTCCTCGCTATGAATTCTTTTGCTGGCACAGGACTCTGGTCCTCGAAGTCTGGGTTGTATCCTAGTGCATCCAGGAACTGTCTCATACTGGCGTTGCTCATGTAAGGGCTCTCCACTTCCTCGTCGTCCTGATATGCCTTTGGGAACGTCCATAGGTTTTTCTCTGTTGGGTGTTTGTGGTAGGCGATCATCTCTGCGCCTTCCTGTATTTCGCCGTCTGTGAGATCCTGCCGTGGTTCCATGACAGAGAAGTAACCGTCCTGGTCACCGTACATCTTCTTGAATGTCTCTGGGTCATGGTTTGCTATGGTCTTCATGACGAATTCTTTTGGTGCGGTGTCTGAATCATCTAACAGTTGAGCCAATGATTTCAGCATCTGTTTGTCCAACATCTTAGCGGCCGTTTTGTACACCTCATAATCATATGATTGTTTGCCAATCTCGTCCGCGGCTCTGTTGATTTGCCTCACTGCTAGTGTGGAACCTTCTACTTTTTCGAATTCGTAAAATCTCATGTTGTCAATATTTATGCGGCACAGGCCTCACATCTACACTGCTTACAGACCTCTATTGGGTACTCCATGTAGCCTTCTGTGGGGTATCCTGTCTCTGTCCTGTTGCACGTCTTGCCACAATGGCTACTGCAACCGCAGTTCTTACACGTTACTTCTTCTGTAAGCACCAAAGGTTCCATTATCTCTTGACCAATGGTCCACCCATTAGGTTCACGCCCGGTAGTCTGTGTGCACCTTTGGCAGTGCCGTCTGGATTTTTGGGTTGTACTATTTTTGGTAATCTAGGTGCCTTGGTGCCTGATCTGCCCGGAGATCCTGTGAATGATTTTGAGAACCTGTCCTTGCCTATGGCGACATGAGGACTTGTCACACTCGCTATGTTACCCGAACTTGTGGCCCCCGCTGTTGCGTATTCACGCACTATGACTTCATTTATCTTCATTAAATTTATTTATTAGATCATTCAGCAAGATCAAATTAACAGTGTCCAGATCTGTCATATAAAGACCATATGGCCTTTCTTTGTTTGAAAACATCCTGATGCCGTGTTTTTTTATCACATCCATCTCAAGTGAAAAATTACCTCCCAATGGGGTATCTGTTACAACTCCGTGATTGGCGCCGGGATCATACGAGTCGCCATGTAATTTTATTTTATTCGCAGAAGGCCATAGGTTATGTTCATTTAAGTAGGTGGCCATCCATGGTAAGGGTGTTGTGACTTCATTTTTGCTGAAGCGTTGTGCAATTTTCAGAAATGTTCCTGCTTCCAAAAATATTTTTGGCATTAAAAAAATATTTTTTATCTGGATGTTGGCGAACTCTGTCATGAAGCCATTGGTATAATTGTTGTTGTTTAGAGAACACTCCATGGTGATGTTGTTTCCGATGTTGTCCTCATCGATCTCATACAAGAACATTTTCTTGGGTGTTTCAAATGGTCTTACCCGATTCATTGGTCTAAGATTTCCTCCAACATTTTCACCATCTAGTTCCTTTGTCATGAGGTCTGCTTCTTGTATCCAATTTTGATACCATGATTTTTCCGATTGTTCTGCTTGGCTTTCAGCGGATAAGAATTTTTGTTTATAGTCGTTCAATATTTTCTTCATCATGGCGGTGTACAACGGATATTTTTTATCATTGCACATGTGTTTGGTATAAAAATACGAGCTGATTGTTTTGGTGATCATGTCGATATCTTCGTCTAGGCTTATCTCATCTATGAAATGATCGTTTGAACGTATCCTGATCGACGATTTTTTATCTTTGTATGATTTGTAGAGGATCGAAATCCCAAGAATGTACTTCATATAGAAGTAATTATTTTGATTTTTTACGTCCGGACTTCATGTTGGCACACCAGTGGTACATCTTTGCTCGTTCACCTGAGGCTTTCTTCGCTTTGCTCCTGAGACTTGTGACGGAACCCTTGCAACTGGCACCAGCACGTTTCACACGTCCTGGCCTGCTCTTGCCCTTCTTCTTGCCGTCCGCGAAGTTCTCGTTGAACTCCTTCCAATCCAACTTCAATTTCTTGACGTTCATGTACTGGCCACCTACAGGCACATCCTTTGTGGCGTTCTGCTTGGTCACTATGCCAACACCCGCGGCCTCTTTCTGAGGTTTTCCGTGTTTGTTGTGTTGAGCCCAGGCCAGTGCGTATGCACCTGACTTGCCGAATTTTTTCTTCAGTGCTTTGACCTGTTTCTCCCTGCCCGGTGGTGCCTTCTCATTGGCTCGATTGTTGCCCTTGTTCTTGAAGTCAAACCTGTTGTTTGGACCCACACCTGGTCTGTGTATCAGACCCATCGTGTCAGCAGTGTGTGGCATTATTATGAATTCTCTTATCTTCATTTCTTCTTCCTGCCCGCACAGTGCGCCTTCTGTGAGAAACCCTTTGGATTGTTGCAGTTTATACTCTTCTTGTATTTGCTTGACCAACCTTCCACCCTGTATGGGTATGCCATCATGGAATGGTATCCCATCCTTGACCTGCCCTTGGCCTGTTTCTCATATTTCTTTAGAAATTTGTCAACATCTGGGTGTACGTATTTTGTCGCCAGTATCTCTTTAATTCTCATTGATGTCTACAGAACCGTGCCTAGCATCTTTTGTGGGATTGCCATCTTTGAGGATCCTTGCCCATGTTGTCATGTTTATCGTGCAGTTCTTGACCTGCTCTACTGTGTCATCGTCTTGTGTGATCTCGTCTATGCCCTGTGCTTTTGATTCTATGTTGCACTGTGGCGGTATGGTGAAACCAAAGTTTGCGGCCGCCGAATACAAGACTCCGTGTATGTGTTGGAATCCATCTCCACCTCCTGAGACTAGAGTACCAAACACCTTGTTGTAGAAAGGTTGATGCTTGTTGTCCTTCGCCCAACTGTATATCACGTCTAATCTTTCAAGCATTGCCTGTATGTGGCAACTGTGATTGCCCCACCAAATAGGTGTTGCGAATATGACACCGTCCACGTCAAACATTTTCATTATGTGAGGTTTCAGTTCATCGTTGACGTCTGCTGTTGATCCTTCGTAATCTAAATCTCGCATTGTTACTACTTCACACTCATGGCCCATTTTCTCAAATGCCAACTGTGCCATCTTACACACCTTGAATGTGTTTGATTCTGCATCTGGTTTTAGACTGCCATTGAATATCAAGAACTTCATTCCGCCGCCCTCAATGTTATCACACCACAGGCCAATCTGTCACCTGCGTTGCCTGTCTTAAGACTCTCTGCGTCTCCGCCTTTGCCTAGGTCGTCCTTGTCTGAGTGTATCACGAAACCTCTGCCTATCACTGACCTGTCACCTAGTAGGTCCACTCTCTTCGCTTCGATTGTGAACTTGGCAGTGCCTGAATCGTCTGCTGTGATGTTACCAAGATCTCCAACGTGTCCTTCGTTGATGTCGCCGTGATAAACCCCGTCTGGGTTGTAGTGTCCGCCCATTGATTTACATCCATCTGACATGTCTCCAAACTCGTGTATGTGGAATCCGTGTTCGCCTGGTTCTAGTCCTGTGATGGTACCTTTTACTAGTGTTGGCGTTCCTGGCGCCTGTATGAGCAGGATTGACCCCTTAACGGTGTCAGAATGCTCTAATATGCACTGTGCCACAGTTGTTTCCTGTGCTTCGGTAATTGCGTTTACCTTGCCGCAACTACACTCTTTGGCCTTGGTCCTAGGACAACTTGTTTCTGTGAATTCTTGTGCTCGCATTATGCGAGTATTTATTTGTTTTTGGGCATTGGGTTTTCACCAGTGAGTCTAGGCTGTGCGAACCACAGTTTGAACCATTCGTCCGTACCCGGCTTGATGTTGTGTTTTCTCTGATATTGTGCTTTTTGTGTGCCAACGTAGGATAGGTTCTCGCCCATTGAATCTTCTTTGGGTAGTTTATCCACACCTGCCAACTGCTTTATTCTCTCCAACTCGTCCATGTTAGATGGTCCAGTCTTTCAATTGTTGTTTGGTAGGCTTATGTGCTTTGACCTTCTCAACCTTTCCACCCTTGGCTAGGAACTTCTTCATCTTCTCGTCAAGTTCTCTCTGTAACTCTTGTGGTGTCTTGGGTATGTCGCCTGCGGCGTATGGTCTATTGATCCCGCTGAATTTTGGCATAGTCTTCAAGTCCTTTCTGTACTTTGGTTAATGAATCTCTGTTTGCTTGATATAGTATTCCGTATCCACCTGCGGCCTGCCATTTCTGTATGTTGATTGGCCTGTCGTCAATCAGAATGTTTGGTGTGCCTGTTCCTTTGTTCTTAGCATAGGTTTCTTTCCTGCCTGTGACAACTATTTCGTCTGGTTGTTCAATGTTGTTCTGTATCCATATTTTTTTATACTTTGCTGAATTCTCATGGTCACCTCTCAATGGTGACGTGTTTATGCTAAAGTTTCCACCTGTGAATTTCTTCACCATTTCTATCAGTGCGTCTGCTGTTGGGAATTTTGGTAGCACTGCGAAGAAGTCCGTGCCAGTGATCCTATCTATTACCTCTTTCTTGAGGTCCTTGGTCTTGTCATTGGTCAGTTGTTTCCAGTGTTCAACGCCATAGAGGAATTCAACACCGCCAAAGAAGTCTGCTAAGACCCCGTCCATGTCAAGATATACAATTGGCTTTGTGTCTGTCATATCTTCATTATACAACTTCTTGTTGTTCTCGTCAACCTTTTTACCAAACTGGTCCTGTATCTTGTCGTACAGCACTTTACCTTTGTCTCCGCCCATGATGATCTTGCTGAATTCGTGTTCCTGTCCCTTCATCGCGAGTTCTCTGGCCTTGGACGCACTGACTCCTGTGACATCATCCGCGTCTGGATCTCGTTGACCAGCACTGACTACATCTACACTATCAAATGTGTATTCAATATTTCCAGCCTTGGTTGGTTTACCATTGTACTGATTCAATAGGTTCTTGAATTGCATGACCCTGTCATCGCCTGCGACCATTATCACTTTGGTCCTACCTTCCTGCTCCAGCACCTTCATGACCTTGATTATGGTGTTTGCCCTGATGTCACCAAAACTCAATTTTGGATCTGACTGGAAGTGTTGCCTCAGGTAACCTAATTTTGTTGTGAAGTCTATTGGGTCCTTTGCGGTACCGTCCGTGTGTGAAAGGAATATGTAGGCCTTGCCATTTACCTTGTCAGCGACCTGCTGTACTTTGTTTATTAATTTCTCGTGTCCGATTGTGGGTGGATTGAATCGGCCAAAGGCAAATACTGCTGTTGAACGATCGTCCTCCTTAAGAAACAGTTCCCTGAGGTACATCGTATTCGCCTTGTTTTATATTTTCTAGTTCTCTGTCTGATATGACTCTCGCAACCTGTTGTCTGGTCTCCTTTGGAAACATGTTGCTGACATCGTCTTGTGTTGATCCGAACTCTTTGACATATTCCTTTGCGGCATCATCCACTAGATACATCCAGAGTTTCTGTGCTTTCTCATGGTCATACATATTCTTCTTCAGTTTCCTACGTATGTTGCTTATGATGGGCATGAAACGTCTACGATACAAGTCCTCATTGTTCATGATGTAGGTATCCAGCTCGTTTACTGCGTCAGAGTCTATGTTTTCTGAAATGAATTGTGATGCTCTCATACAAGCATATTTATTAGTAAAGGTTATCTAAAAGCCACATGTAGAACGGTGATGAGAATGCTAACTTCCACTCTCCATCGTGTCCTATCTGCGTCACATTCTTGAATGAATGCCGTAGTTCAATACCGGCTTCACGTTGTTGTGTGGCCCATGGTTCTGGATATCGAGGGGTGTATATGCCTTCATAGATCAGTGCACCTATGTCTATCTCATCAATTTCTATGCTTTTGATGTGTAGCAGTTGGTCCTTTAAAATATCGCCTTTATCGTTGATCACGGTCTGATTCTTGCCCTTGCCTGACCTGTTGATTATCAAATTATAATCATTGTCCCCTTCTAGCTCATGTTTGAATTCTATGACGTCTGGCCTGTCTTCTGTGCCTGTTATATCACCTTTGAAGTGGCTCTTGTTATCGATCATGATCTCCGCATGCGGTGGCCGATCCCACATAGTGGCGTACAATTCTAATTTAAATTTTAATTTTTCGGTTCCCACTGAAATTCCAATCCTGCTGTCCTACCTGTGTATGGGATATTTACGTCGTCCCTGAACATCTCTATGAATAACTGGGTTCCGGGCACCTGTACCTTCATGTACTTGTCCGTGCGTTCTAGTACCTCTGCCTCTTTTGTCCTGTCGTTGTTCGTGCATGTTATCGTTATTGTTTCCATTTGTACATCCTTTCAAATTTTTCTGTGATCTCTGCTCTAGGTCCGCCCTGTGCCTCGAACTCATCTATGAACCTGTCTAGCAAGTTTGCCGCCAATCTCCTGTACTCCGGCAGTGCGTCCTCCATTAACGTCTTTATTGATGCCTGGGGTTCGGTCTCCACTATCGTTCCTATGGGCATGTGATCTATCCAACTGCCCGCCCGACACATTTCATTCTGAATCTTGTGCAGTTCTGGCGTGGGCATGAACGTAGACATCATCCTACGAGACTCGTCAACGAGTATGCACATCAGAGTGCCAAAGTAATTCTCTTTGTATATGTCTTTCTGCATTATTTCTTGATTGGTACGAACATGTCTTTTTCAAGATCGTATACCAGTCCGTGTTTGGTTGCGTTGTCAACTTCCTTGCCCTGTGCGGCGTACAATGCCTTCATGTCTTTCTTAGTCCCATCCTCGTTGTAGCACTTGGGGTTCTTCCAGAAAAGGAATCCACATGCACCATTGAATTTCTTCACATAGTTGAATGCAAGATTCACTCCATCCTTGCCGTCCTGTCCTGACACGTCCTGTCTGTACTCTGCACTGAAGTTGAACGTGGCATCTAGATCGTCTTCTGCTGTCTTGCTGTAGAAGAAGCCAAGGTTCTTCTCTTTTGTGCTCTGTGTGAGATCACTGTTGAAGTTCGTGTAGTTTATCGTGCCGTCTAGATTGACGCTTTCGGCTACTTCCAAGTCCATCGAACCCGATGTTACGTGACTTGGAAGTGAGAACGACCAACCGAAAGTTGTGTGCTTATCTTTGTGTATTTCATAAGCCAACCTGTAAGATTCTGTTTTCACATCTGAGAAGCCTTTGATGATACTTCCGTCTGTTGTGTTGATGTCTGTTTTACCTTTTGTGTAGTCCAAGCTCAACACGTTGTTGCCCAGTGCGTACTCGACACCTATGTTTCCAAAGTTTGTGTTGTTGTTATCACCCACTGCCAACGCACCATCTGAGGAGTTACCCAACCATGTCTCCTGTTCACTCATCTGTCCAATGCTTGTTTTCAGTTTGAAGTTTTTGTGTAGCATGAAGTTCTTACCCACGTTCACCGAGTAGTCACCATTGCCATTTTCACCGGTGTAAAATCCAAAGTTGTAGTTCTTGTCTAGGTCGTACTGTCCTCCCTGTGTGAACGTTCCATACATCTGCTGTGTTGGTAGGAATGTGTTGTTGTTTGCCATCAGCATGTCAATATCTGAATACTTCCTGTTGTCTTTGACTGTGAAGCCGCTACCTAGACTCATGTAGTAATCCCTGTCATAATCATCGATTACCATTATCTTCAAGTTTGATAAACTTGCGAATGCACTCGTTGATCCTGTAGCGAAGTATGTGTTGTTGAGTGAAGTCAATGTGCCGTCGACTCTGCCAGTAGTCGGTATGCCTGTTGCACCTTGCGGTTTTGTGGCTTCGTCTAGATCTAGCATACCTTGTCCGTGTATGTTGACGTCATAATTATTGATTTCTTTGTCAGCAGTGTTCAAAACAAGTTTCACTAGATTCTCACCTTGCATGTGTGGCCACATCTGATGCAGTATGCCCATAGCACCTGTGACCTGAGGAGCCGCCATACTTGATCCACCCATTGTTAGGTATCCGTCTCCAGCCGCACTCGAATAAACTGAATTACCTGGTGCTAGTATGTAGAAATCTGATGTTTTGTAGGTGTCATTACAAGCATTGTTCACTATATTCAAACACACGTGACCTGCTTTACTGCCTACTACCTGTCCATCCGCCTTGGTGCCGCCCCAGTTACCAACAATAATCATCTTGCCACCTAACACTAGATCGCCGTTGTTGTCCACCTCGGTCGCCCATATGCCTGGATCCAATGCGTAGTCATAATTCATTTCACCGTCTATGTATAGACCATTACCGGCCGAGTTCACCAAAACTATGTCATTGTCTGTGCCAACTTTCCAGTATTGAGCACCACCACCGCTGTTCATCCTGTCAGTGATCTTTGGTGCAGAGTATGTGCCATCGCTCAGTTGCGTGACTGTGCCGTAATGAAAGTTTGGGTTCGCTCTGTTGAAACTCATGTTCACCGCGACAATGTTCATGTTCTCACCACCTTGTTCAGTGGTGCTTTTCAATTTTGCGATGTCTTGCAGGGCCTGTGAGGCATAAGTCATGTGTGCATTACCATTACCGTAATAGTCAATGTTGGCACCAACAAGTTCAGCGTCAAAGGCCACTCCGTGGAATCCTGTGCCATCTCGTTTACCTGCAACAATACCTGCAACGTGTGTGCCGTGTGATTTATATTGTCCTTTGCTTTCAACTGTGTCATCTTTCCAAACATAGTCATTGTACCACTTGTATTTGCCGTCCAGTGCTTCGTGGTCGGTCTGTTGATATGAATCAATAACACCCAATACCGCACCCTTACCTGTCCAACCTTTTGCATAGGCTTCGTCGGCATTTATGATCGACTTACTGGTATCCTTGTTGAATTCTGCTGTATGGAAGTCACTTGCGGTTGTGCTTAGGCCTGTTGTCTGCGTACCTAGGTCCTGGTCGTCATCTGTGTATGCACTGCTCTTCAGTGTCTTGCTGGCCTGTGCTACGAAAACATCTTCGACGTCAGGCGTTAAGAATATGTTGGCCGTGACCACATTCTCCTTGACCGTTCTTTCAACTTCTTCGGTCTGTATGGTTTGCCAGTCTGTGTAAACTTTTGCCTGTGGTGTCTCTATGATCTCTGATGTGCCATCTTTGTATGTGACTTTCTTCCTTTTTGTTGTTATGGTCCATGTTCTTTTCTGTTTTGTTTTTGTATCTTTGTAGACCACGTTGTCCGAAGTAGTCCGCACTGCGGGTTTAGTCACCGTTGTTTTTCTCCAGTTGTCTACGATTACCCATATCTGGTTTTTTGTGCTTGTTGCTTCTGTTCTTGTTTTTGTGTAATCAACAGTCGCAGTTGATTCTGCTCCTGCCGAAACTTCTGGTTCATTTGCTGTGGTGCTTACGGTTGTTGTGACGGTGAGTATGCCATCAGTGCCATAAGCGGAATTCCATTCTGTTGTTGCATCACTCACAACGTCTGCAAGTGTCTCGGTGGTCACAATGGGATTTGATCCTTCTTGGTACTGTACCACGTCTTCCACTTTGGGTGTAAGTTCTGTTCTTGTTTCTACTATGCTACAACTTGGTGTAGTCGAAGTAACTGTACTGCCATCGGACGCTAATTTTGTTGTTTCGGTCCAAGTACAAGTTTTTGTTCTTACTACCTTTGTTTGTGGTGTAGTGACCTTAATAGTTCTTTTTTCCTTGCCGCCTTGTCCTTCTAGGGTCTCCCAGACAGAATCTGAGAAGTCCTCGACCGGAGTGCCATCTTCTGTTTGGTCATATGTAATTTCTGTTGAAGTTTTATCCTCAACTTTTTTAACTTGTTTCGATAATGCATACTCGACCGCACTGCCTTCTTTTTCTGCGGTGATGATTTCTTGTGCTTTGTCCTCTTTTGCAACTTTATTCAATTGTTCAACCGTGATTGTTTTACCTTCGGACACCCTTACTATGATAGGCTTTACATGGTCTCTCAGGTATTTCATGGCCGCATATGCTTCTTTGTATGAGTTGGAATTATAAATTCTGTATTTGTCAGCATCGCTCTGACTGTCTATCAATGCCTCTGATTGGTTCCAGAGTGCCTCTGCCTGTGAAAGTTGTGTCAGTAATGTGTTTGCTGTTGAGATGTCCTCCGCATCAGGTCCTGTGATTACCGCCTGCAGACCTCCAAAGTCACCACTTGAGATTGTTGAGTTGAAAGCCGATAATAAACTTGAATATGAACTTACGATAGAACTTGAACCTGATAAATTGGATAGATCATTTTGCACGAAGTCGTTGACCACACCTGGTGCACCACCTCCGCCACCTCCACCACCACAGGCAGTCAGTGCCAATGCTGATGATAGTGCTAGTAATGTGTTCTTTAATTTTTTAGTTTTTCTCAGGATCATGACAGCATACTCCCTGCAATGAAACCTCCCAATAAAAATGCGAAAAGGTATCTGGTTAAAATTGAGGATTTAGAGAATATCTTGTAGCCGTTTTCCCTAAGGCAAATAACATGGGCATCTATCGATTCCGCTGTTATATTCACATCAACTGTGTTGATCTGTTCTATGTCTTTGTCGTTCATGTTATTAGTATAACACGGAACAGGTATCTGTCAACTGAAGTTGATCTTACAAAAACCTAGTGTTTATGCGACTTTTTAATTGTTCAATAGTACGGAACTGATGGTTCCTGCTGTGACTGAAGTGGCTTTTGCCCTTACCCACACAAAATTACCTGTGAAATTGGCGGTTGAAATCAGGGTGCTTTGATCTGCCGTGAAGGTTGAACCGGATATGTCAAACCAATCATCTTCTGTTGGTGTTGTTGCCAGTGAACCCTGCATCTTGATCGAGCCTGTCATTGTTGAATTAACTTGGTATGCCACGGTGTGTACTCCATCTGGTTGAGAATAGTACCCATCGCCTTTGCTTTTGTCTGACACGAAACCTGTGTGATCTAGTGTTGTGGTAGTGGAACCATCTGATGTTTCTGTGGTCACTATCTCTTCCACCACAAGTTCTGTTGCTGAAGTCACTGTTTTCACGGTAAACGTTGAATTGTTATTTGTCGTTCCGGTAACTGTGATCAAATCTCTGACAGCGAATCCACTTAATGTAGTGCTGGTAGATGTGATTTTGTATTCCGTGCCTGTGGCAGTGAAACTAATATCTGTACCTGATACGTTTGCTATATGCGATTTTGACGCTAGTAGTGTGGTGCTTGTCTGTGCCATCGTTGTTATTTATTCAGTATTTTTCCTTTTGAATCTTGCTGTTTTCGGACCAAGTCCATACACAGCGGCCAGTTCGTTAGGTTCCTGTCCGTCCACTGTCAGTACATTGATGTACTTGATCTTGTAGGCTTTGCCGTCTGCTTCACCCAGTTCCTCACATACACAATGATCTTCATTCACTTTCCTCACTCTCAACAGGCTCCTTTTTATGACAGGAGATCCCATCCAGTTCTTTTGTATCATGCTTTCAACGATGCTCTGATCATTGAATATTTTGTTATCTCGTAGTTTTTTTATTGCTTCCATTTTTCACCTTTCTAAATTGAATTACTTTTTCTATTGCCTGCTGTGCCAACATGTATATCGGGGTCAGGAACTTCTCTTCTTTGACATAGAAGTAACCACCAAAGCAGTATGGAGACTTGTTCTCCAAGAAGTCTATGATGTTGTAGTTTGTCACCAAACAGTCATCAACGTTTCTCTCCAGGAACTCCCAAAGATTCTTCTTCTGTGCGTCCGTCATCAGTACCTGTGCATCTTTTTTTAAATAAACTTGATACTTGTACTTGCCGTGTGGCAGTCTAGTACAACCTACAGTGTCCTTGCCTAGGTCCTTGAACTTGGGATCAACGGTCTCTGAACCGATCCAGAAATCCCAGAAACGCTCTATCAGTTCCTGTGACTTGTCCAGGTCCGAGTAGAATATGGTCTTCCTGTCCTGCATTCTGAACTTCACGTTTCTCCTGTTGGCCATTATGAAACTGGCCAGATGGTTCATATCTGGTAGGTCCTTGTAGTCGTTCTTCAACTTTGTAAGGTGCTCATCCGTTGTGGGATAGAACATTAGGCTACCAGGCAGTCGGAACACAGTCTTGTGCCTGTACTTGCCGTAGTACAACTTATTGTGATTTTTTCTCATCAGACACTTTAGGTTTGAACTGTGTAAGTACTTCCTGTGATTTTCCTGCTTTGAAGTTCACAACCAGTTTTCCATCTTTTAGACTTACCTCAACCATGCCGCCTGACGTGAGTTCACCAAACAACATCATCTTGGACAACGGTTTCTTGATCTCATCATCTATCACACGTTGCAACGGTCTCGCACCAAGTTTGGCGTCAAAGCCCTTGGTCATCAAGAACTCTATGGCGTCATCTGTTGCATTCACTTCAACATCCTTCTCCATGGTCATTGTGTTGAGTTCTTGCAAGAACTTCTTGACCACAGACTTCATTGTGTCTTTGCCCAGTTTGTCGAATTTGATCACCGCATCAAGCCTGTTCCTGAACTCCGGTGGGAAGAACTTCTTCAGTGCCTTGTCGTCTTCGCCCGATCTCTCACTCTTACCAAACCCGATGTTGTTCCTCTCGTTCTCCTCTGCACCCAAGTTAGATGTCATTATCAGTGTTATGTTCCTGCAGTCTGCTTTCTTACCATTGGATCCAGTAACCGTACCGTAGTCCATCACTTGTAACAGCATGTTGGACACATCTCTGTGTGCTTTCTCGATCTCGTCAAATAGTACAACTGCGTGTGGATTCTTCTCCACTTCATTGATGAACATACCGCCACCCATGTTTGAGTCCTCATAACCAACATAGCCCGGAGGTGATCCAATCAGTTTAGCGATTGAATGTTTCTCTTGGTATTCACTCATGTCGAATCTAATTAACTCAACACCTAGTGTCTTTGCCAGTTGTTTTGCAGTTTCAGTCTTACCACAACCTGTTGGTCCTAGGAACAGGAACGAGCCAACTGGTTTTGTTAGACTCTTGAGGCCTGCTCTTGCAACCAGTATTTTGTCTGTGATTGTGTTAATCGCTTTGTCCTGTCCAAACACCTGCAGTTTCATTTTCTCTTCCAATGTCTTCAAATTACTTGCCTGTTTTTGTGACAACTGCTCTATGCTGATACCTGTCATAACTGATATCTCATGTATGATCTCCTCATGATCTATCTTGCCGTCCTTGATTCCGTTCAGTCTTAATCTTGCACAGGCAACGTCTATCACGTCAATCGCCTTGTCTGGCAGTTTCTTGTCTGCTATAAATTTAGTAGAGTAGTCCACTGCATCCTCACATGCTTCGTCGGTGATCGTGCAGTTGTGGAACTTCTCGTAGTATTGTTTCACACCTTTGAGTATTTTGACCGCTGTCTCTTTTGAAGGTTCTCCCACTTGTAATCTTTGGAATCTCCTCATCAATGCTCTGTCTTTTTCGAAATATTTTCTGTATTCTTCCCAAGTTGTGGAAGCAAGTACCTTTATTGATCCTTTCAGTAATGCAGGTTTGAGCATGTTCGCCATGTCCATGTTGTTGCCTTGCCCTGTGGCACCGGCACCCACTATCATGTGTGCCTCATCAATGAACAGTATACTTTTGCCTTTTTGGTCAAGTGCATTTACGATCAGTTTCAATCTCTCCTCGAAGTCACCTCTAAATTTACTTCCCGCTATCAGGCTGTTTACATCTAGGCTCCATACTATGTGGTCCTTTAGATATTCTGGTACGTCATCCTTGTTCTTTGCGATCCTTCTGGCAAGTCCTTCTACCACTGCTGTCTTACCAACACCTGGGTCACCCACTATCAATACATTGTTCTTGTTCCTTCTCGCAAGTATCTGCTTGAGATCTTCGGTTTCTTGTTCTCTGCCTATCACGGGATCTATCTTCTTGTCAAAATATTTCTGGTTCAAGTTCTCACAGTAACTCTTTAATATCCTGTCCGCTTGATTTGGTCTCAGTTTCTGTTCTGGACCACCCTCACCTGGGCCTCCCATTGCCGCCATGCCCTCGTCCAGTATTGTCTCTGTGGACACAAGATCGATCAGGTCCTGTTTGTTCACTTGATGTTTCTTTAAGAAGAATGCCGCGTAACTTTTCTTCTCTGAGAATATGGATATCAGTATGTCAACGGAACTCACATCCTGTCTGCCCTGGAACAGTGCCTGTGTGAACGCCCTGTTCATCAGTCTCTCCAGTGATGCTGTCTTCCTTGGCGTCATTGGTTCCTTGCCTTTGGCCACGATGTCATTGCACTTGGTGTCGAGGTAATCTTCCACGTCCTTGATCAATGCACCCACTTGTACCTTGAAGTCGTGTAGTACAGTGCCAATGTGTTGGTCCTTGATCAGAGACAGCAACACGTGTTCGATCGTGACGTACTCGTGCCTTCTCTTCTCTGCCTCTTTGACTGCGTTCTCGAATATGTTCTCTAGTCCTTCATTTGCTTCTAACATTTCCTATCCTTTGTTTGCCATTTGCCATCGTAATTTCGATACTCTTTTATTAAACGTAACACCGTCAAGGTGATCGAGTTCATGCTGGAAGCACTTGGACTCCATCCCGTCGAGTTTTGCGAATTCTGTTTTGCCTTGTGTTGTTTCATATTGTACTTCTATAATCTTAGGTCTCTCCACTTTAACAAATACATTTTTAAAAGAAAGACATCCTTCCACATCGATCACTTTCTCCTCACTTGCATTTATCACCTGTGGATTCCAAATTATAGCATGTTTTTGGAATGTGTCAAATGAGTCGTGACCTATCGCGAAGAATCTTTTGGTAATGCCAATCTGGTTGGCCGCAAGACCCATGCCACGTTCGTCCAACATCAATTTGATCATGTCAGATTCAAACTTCTCTTTGTCACCATAGCCTTCTATGCTGTCTGCTTCCGTCCATGCCGTGCTGGTCTGTAGCAGTGTCTCGTAGGGGTATTGGAACACTTGTATCATTTCACTATCTCCACGTCCGCTTCGGTCTCTATGACCACCCTCGCACCACAGGCCAACAACGGCTTGTCGTTGCCACCGTACACGATCTTGCTTGGTCCTTTGATGTCTACCTCGTGGCAGTAGGTGTTCTTGCTACCTTGCTTGATGGTGATCACGGGATCGTTGGTGCCGTGCTTCTTGTTTGCCCTGATCACGTGTTGATTCACGTGTATGTATTTCTTCTTTGTCCTCATAGGTCCTTTATCTTCTTCAAGTCCGCGGCACTCAGTTGCGGTATCAGTATGTGTATCTTCACATAAAGGTTACCACGTATGCCTATTGTTTTATGCACGGGCATTCCCTGTCCCTTGACCTGTAGTAGGGTATTGGGTTGTGTGCCCGACGGCACTTTAACTTTAATTATTTTGTCTTCAAGTGTCCGGAGATTGAATTCATAACCACGCACTGCTTGGAAACAGTCTATGGTCTTGTCCGTGTAGAGATCATTGCCCTTACGGGTGTAACCATCAGAATCCAACACACTCATGATGACCATTAGGTCTCCACGTGGTAGGTTCTTGATGCTGTCATCACCCATGCCTGCATACTTAAAGGTTACCCCGTGTTGCACACCCGCTGGAATGTTCACGGTCGCAAACTCTTCCCTGCCACTAGGCAGTTTGTAGTTGATGGTCTTCTCGCTCTTGGTCATGGCTTCTTTTATGCTTATGGCCATTCTCACCTGTACGTTTCTGTTTCCTCTTTGTTGTGTTCTATTCTGTCTGAATATCCTTTCTCCACCTGGCCCTCTTGTGAAGTTGAAACTGGTGTTGAAGTCCATGTCCCCACCGTTGCCGAATCCAGAGAAGAAGTCACCGAATATGTCCTCGTTGAAGAACGGGTGCTGTGCGCCTCCCGTGCCACCGCCACCAAACTTACGCATGGTGTCGTAGTCGTGTCTCTTCTGTGAGTTCTTCAGTGTGTCGTGTGCTTCGCTGATCTCCTGGAACTTGTCCTTGTCACCGCCCCTGTCCGGGTGATGTTGCTTGGCCAGGTCCTTGAATGCCTTTGTGATCTCCGCACTGGTGCTTTGCTCATTCACACCTAGCACGTCATAATAATTCTTCATTACTAATATTTTATACTAGATTGTGCGTTTGTCAACGCGGTGGTAATTACTTGCTGGATTTCGCCCTTGAGCCAGTGTAGAGTCCGAACCAGGCCGCACCTGCACCAACAACTATTGAAACAAGTCCTGACTGTTCCATAGTTGGAGCCGCTAGGTCCATGTACCATATCACCACTTTGTAAAGTAGGAATATGTAGGTTGAGATGAAAACCCTAGGGAATATTCTCCAACTGTCAACTGCTCTCGCTAGATGTATCAGTTTGGCATAAGGATTAGGTCCTAGGTCTTTGACACTGGTATCAACCTCTAACTCAACAGAAACCTTTTTCTTTGCTGTGTCAGTGCCTGACGGAACAACCAATTTGTCTTCTTTTAATTCTTCAGCCATTATTTCACACCTTTGATTTTAGCGTCTCTTTTTCTGTGTCCGTTCCAAGCAACGAAGCCACCGATCCTCAATGACCAGTACGCAAGATAGTTCATAGAGTAGAAACCGTTCACAATGATGTTGATGTCTCTGAAGATCTCGTCTGCTCTCTTCTGTGTCAACTCACCCATTGTCTTCTTTTTATTTGCTTCTAACAATGTTTTGTATTTGTATGCGTAGTCGTGTACCAGACCACCCATCAATAAAACACCGACTGGAGAGAAGAACGTCCTTAGGAACTTGGGAATACTTGCTCCATCAAATTGGAAGCCTGCTGGTATCACATATTCTTTTCCGTCTATGTTGTACTTCCAGTCATCTGTAAGCACCCAGTTCCTTGTTGATAACAACCACATGGCGATTCCTTTCCAGAATCCTTTGCCTTTGGTCTTGATCGGCACTGGTTGTAACTTTGGCATTCCTTTGAAGTTGAATTTTAAGTTTGGTTTTTGTTTTTTGTCAAATACATTGATAATAGCGGCGATGATCACGACTGCTATAAGCACAGTCCATTGCCAAAATTTCATTGCTAGTGTTATTAATAGTTCCATTTACTCTCTCCTCGTTTATGTGCGTATTTATTCGATTGCACCTTTGACAACACCTGCTTCTACCAGTTTCTTCCTGTTCTTCATGTGTTGTTTCTGCACGTCCTCTTTGGCTCCACCAAAGTACGCCACTGCGTGACCTTCCTTGCACATTATCTGTGATACCTGTTTGCCGTCTATGATGAAGTCTCCCAGCACCCTTCCGAACTTGCCCTTCATGTCTTCACCTTTCTTGCTGATGGTTGTCTGCAACACGGGGTTTGGTCCCAGCAGTGATTTAAGTTTTGCCTTCGCCGCCAATCCAAATTTCTTTTCGATCTTGTCTCTGGTCCTTGATTCCGGCGTGTCTATGCCCATGATCCTCACACGTTCATTCATCTGCCATATGCCGAAGCCCAGGTCGATGTCCACGTCCACGGTGTCTCCATCTACCACTCTCTTCAATTTAGTTCTGTACGTCCACATCTTTCTTCTCCTCTGTTCCTTCGTAGTATTTCTTGTATTCCTCAAGTAGGTTGTTTGTTTCCTGTAATTTCTGTCTGATCTGTGCGAAGTTCTTGGCCAGTAATTCGTAGTCCTTGTCCGTCAATCCAAACAGCACGGGATCTATACCCGCCTCTTCCAGTTTCCGGAACACCTCTTCCGCGTTCTCGCTTGTGATTATTATCCAACGTATGTCCTCCAAGGTCAATGGCATTGGTTCTGGTAGGTTCAATTTCTGTCTGGGCTCCTCCACAGAGAATATCTTGATCTTCTTCTCACCACCTATTGAGCAACCAGTGAGTGCCAATATCAGAAGCACTAGGATCATCCCTTTGAAGAAACTCACCCAGTAGGTTCCGTAGTGCGACATCTTCATGGTCTGTCTCCATTTCTCACACCAGTTCTTATGCCAGTCAATAATTTTATTCATAAGGTACGTAATTCGGGTTGGCCAATGATGGACACTCCGTATTGATCTCCGATTTCCTAGTTGCTTTTAATTCTGCTTCGGTGTGTTTGGCACCTGACGCCAACTCAACGCATCTCTTGGCGTTCACGGAACCTTTGTTCATGATACGTTCAATGGCCTCCGTCCTGTCTATGGCCAGTTTGCCGAAATCTCTTTTCTTCTTGTTGAAACGTTTATCTAGATCGTCTAGGTCCTTCTTGAACGTCATGACCAAGGCATTCAATTTCTTGTTGCTTTCCATTATTGCGTTGAAATCTTGTTTCTGTTGTTCAAGCAATTTTGTCTGCGACTCTATGCCCCGCTCCAATTCTATCTGGTTTGCTTTCAGGGTGGCGTTGTCTGCCCGCAGTTTCATCACATAGACACCCGCACCGGCTATACCAGTGATCAGCATTATGGCTATCGCCATTTTTATCGTAGAAAACATATGGTAATATTTATGGTCATTATATACCACTATAAGTAAATGCATGAATCAGAAAGTTCTGCCTCCGTTAAGAGGCAAATCATACGGCGGTGCATGGAGCATTCATGACCAAGAATCCACAGATTTTCTAAATTCGATAACTGTAGAAAAAGGCAACAGGAGTGCTTTTGTACAAGACTACCGTGATTGGTTCAGCAACAACAAGCATTTCAAGGGATTGGATTCGTACAAACACGTTGATTTCAGTGCGGGCACCACGGAGGCATTTGGCCAATTCTACTTCAGACATCTTGACAAGCGACTGCGTTTGCTCAAAGGCGAATATTTTTATCATTGGTTGATGGCCAGGAATTATTTTACCAGCAGTGCTGAGTTGGGCACAGAGCCATTATCTGAAGGTGATGTTGTTGTCATGAGTTGCCCGTTTTCAGGCACAGGCAATCTTCCTCCTGATTTCTATGATACACTATCACAGTGTGAGAAGTTGGAAATACCCGTGATGCTCGATCTGGCCTACATCAATATTTCATGCATTAATGATCTAGACCTGGATTTCAAATGCATACAGGAGATAACAACATCCTTGAGTAAAGTGTTTCCTGTTGAAAATCACAGGATAGGAATACGTTTGAGAAGAGACTTTTATGATGACAGTCTTTTTGCATACAACGAGAATGATTATGTGAACTTGTACAGCGTAAACATAGGACACAAACTGATAACCAAATTCAACAACAATTGGTTGTATGACAAGTATGAGACAATGCAAATACAAACATGTGACAGTCTCGGCATAGAAAAATCGGACTGTGTGATATTTGGACTGGCCGAGAAAGGCACTTTCGACGAATATCACAGGGGTGGTGAATACAATAGACTTTGCTTTTCTAGGAAATGGGATGGTAGGATAGATGAGTAGAGACTATTCATGGCTGGTTCCAATAAACAACGCAACTGAATTTGTTGACGAAGGTTACCAATGGTTACTTCACGAAGGCACTCCGCAGGACCAAAACTACAAGGCACACAACACCCTGCACTATCAAGTGTTTGATGTCAGTATTCCATATATCAAAGAGTTCGCTGAGAAAAGTTTTACGAAATACGCAATCTCTTTTATAAAACAAATGCCAGGCATGTCAATACCATTACACAAAGACCTCTATCATTTTTTCAAAACCAAACACCAATTAGAAGATGAAAAGGTTCTCAGGATCAATATTTTCCTAGATGACTGGAAGCCGGGGCACTATTTCGAAGCAGGCGGCAAACCATACGTGAATTGGAAACGTGGCGAATACGTTGTGTTAGACAGTGAACTGCCACACAGGAGCGGTAACATGGGAGACGTGCCGAAATACACAGCACAGGTCACTGGAGTGCGTTCGTAGATTTTTTAATTTATTTGATAAGTCCGTTTTTGTAAACAGTTTTACCATTCTCTTTCATGGCAGTAAGGATAGACTTTCTATTACCTTCAGATTTGTATGACACGTGTACCCAACCGGAATCAGGTATGCCTGGTGTGTAGAACTCCAGTATCAACTGATCGAAGTCGCAGTTCTCGGATATCCATTTGGCCACATCATAGTTTCCAGTTCCTGGACATTCTATGTCAACTGCCTCACCTTTGCAGTGTTGTGATTTGCTTGAACCACCTACCGCTTCGTTAAGTGCTGGTCCCCTGTATCCTGAGTTGATCACTGTTACACCAAAGTTGTCTCTGACTTTCTGTACGACATTTTCAAAAAGTGCTTTTGCATTCTCTAGATGTTCAGCACCCGGAGTGTTGTCCAGACCTTTCCTGGTTGCTGTCTGGCTTTTTGTGAATTCCGCTAGTGTGAAGTTTGTGCTTAATCTCATACACTTATTTATCAATAAGTGCGTATATTAAATATTACCAACCCGACTTGCTCATTAGAGCGGATTGGCCGTCCTTGCTGAAGATGAATTGATCTTCGGTGGTCTTGGTGATCTGATATGGACCAAAGTATTTGGTCAAGTACATGCACTCGCTCATGGCCGACTCGTCAAGTTTGAATGCTTTTACTTCGTTCATGATCATGTTGGTTGATCCGAATGCGTGTAGTTCAAATTTCAGTGTCTCATGGCTACCCTGCTTCTTGATGGACACTATGTTGTTGTCCAGTTTGAATTCCATCATCTGGAACTTGTCAAAGAAGGTCTGTGTCTCTTCCAACTTCATGCCATTGATCTTCTGTGCGTATGCTTCGGGTGTCCTGGGCAATATTTTTGCCAAGTTGGCCGCAGATGCCTCGAATGGTGTGACGTTCTTGTGGTAAGTGAATTCAAACGTTTCGATGTTTGTCAGTTTTTTGAGATCGTCTAGGAACTTCCTTACGTGTTGGTCTACCGCTTCCACTCTAGCGAACTCGACGAAGACCCTGTGTTTGCCATCTTCTAACGTTCCCGGTGTGGCGTCCGCGTCCAACACTTCCTTGTATCCGGTTTCTGCGAAACGTTCCAGGTCCTTGGCTGGTGCCATGCCATCCACAGTGAATGCCAGCACCATGATGTTCCTGTCCTCGCCCATCTTGGATTTGAATTGGTCCACAGAGAATCGTTTGGAAATGACTCCGTCCAGGTCTCCGGCCTTCAATCCTTCATTAACTAATGTCATCTAAACTACTTAAATCTCCAGAAGCCTGTGCTTGTTCGTCTTGGCTCTCGATCTCATCCTTGCCGTGTTTGAAATTACCAATCAAAGCCTTTGGCATCCTGATCTCCACAACCCATATGTCATGGGCGTCTATCTTGCCTTTTGTTGTGCCTGGCCTGTAGTCTTCTGGACCCTTGATCTTCCTTGGCTTCATCAATTCGTCTCGTTTGTAGGTCACCTTGCAACCCCGGTCAAGCAATCTCTTGCCTCCCGCAGGATCTGGCATCTTGTCCGCTGGCCACATGAATGAACATGTGACGAAGTGTCTTGAATCCACAGGACCTGAAAGCAATTCTCCGTCCTCCCAGTTCTGGAACACGTACACGTCTAGCTCGTCCACCACCCTCTCGAAGTCCTTGAGTATGCTCAAAGTGGGTCCTACGGCGTATAACGATTGTACGTTTTTGATTATGTCTAAGACGTCATGCATAGTGCTTATTTATCCTTAATATCTCGGTTGTAAAATATGCATACTTAATCTGGAAATTTGCGAGTAAGTATTTGTACATGAGTCCACAAAGACACATCAAATCACAATCAACCACAACCTACGAGGAACCTTATGTTATCATCAAACGGCCTACAAATGCGACCTTTATTCCAAAGAAAACTATGGAAACTAATGAGGAAGAAACGAGTGTACGACAAGCGTGTGAACTTGTACATGCAGAATCAGAACTGGCTGAAAATAAGGAAACAGAAGGACAGACGTAGACGTAGGATATTGATGAAATTATGGCGAGCCAGCCAATTGGCCATGCTCAAGCGTATGTACAATCAGGCTATTTGATGAACTGATCCATCGCTTCAGCGTACCACTGTCGGTAGTGCTGTTCTATACGTTCAAATGGAATCTGGTCTCTCTGTGCGACGGGTATACCCGGTAGTTCGTTCTTCAAAACCTCCTTGTTGATGAGATCAAGTACCACGGTGTATTCCAGCATCTTGCCTGGACCGATCTTTTTCTTGGACAGTTCAACGAACTCGTCAAACTTCTTGTCTGGTTTGATTATATACTTGACACAGAAGAATCTTTTCTTGTTGTGTTTACTACCCATTTGATAACCTCGCTAGTTTGATCATTACACTTGCTAAATTTATCTCAGGATCAGCAACAAATGAATGATCCACCAACCCTTGTTTTATAATCAGCACCGCTTTGTCCTGTGCGTCCTCATCTTTAGATATGATTTCCAAGTTGTCATACAACCATCTGTATATCTCCTCACACTCTTCTGGTCTCGCTTGGGCACAGACAAGTTTCCTTGCTTCTTGTATCTTGCCCTGCTTGAACAGATCTACCATCTGCAGTCTGTAGTCCTGTTGTCCTGAGTCGCCACTTGCTGGTGGCATAAGTTTTCCGTCCCTAGCATTCTGTTGTAACATGTTGATGCATTTCCTCATGTCAGGATAACTGGCTTTCACATATGTGTCCAGTATCTCTATGTCAGGTGTCACACCTTCCTGTATCAGTATCTCACATGCCCTTGCTGTGAACTCTGTCTTGTCTATGGTCTCCATGTGGAAGCCTTGGCATCTTGAATGCAGTGCTGGTATGACCCTATTGGGATAGTTGCAGGTCAATATGAATCTCGCTGAAGTGTGATACATCTCCATAACACCACGCAACGCCGCCTGACCATTTGGTGACATGTAGTCTGCTTCATCTAGCAACACATACTTGTATGCTCCAAATGGCATGATCTGTACGAAGTTGTTGATCTTCTCACGCACAGTGTCCACGGAGTTTTCCCTCGAAGCATTTATCTCCAGGATGTCATAACTGCTGACATCCAGTTCTCCAAACAACACCTTCGCTAGTGTGGTCTTGCCCACCCCTGGTGCACCACTCAATAGTAAGTGTGGGATCGCTTTGTCGTCAATCCAAGATTGTATCTGTTGTCTTTGTGCTTCGTCTCTGACCACGTACTCTTTCAGAGTCTTAGGTCTGTATTTTTCTACCCATAAATCTTTCATATGTGTTATATTACAGAAGTTTCCTTTGCTTGTCTATATAATTGTTCAGTTGCCATGTTTTTTCCTTTGGCCTCTACCTGTATGTCAAAGTTTTCTGAGAATGACAATGCCCAGTCATTTACCTTCCTGTTTGGTAATAGGTCCGAGTGTGCTCTCAGTTTCTGTTTCTTGCAACCACGCTCCAACAACATCTTGATGTCGTGCATCTCAGTGTGTGTTCGGTCTCCCAGTCCTGCAACCGCCAAGTGTTCATCTCTGGAATACGAGTAGTGCATACTGGGTCTCACACCACGCCAACTGTCTATGACTCTTTTTACCCTGTCGTCTGTTGCCTCGATGTATTCTTCATCTCTGATCCAATGGTGATGGATGTCCAGAACCAGTGCTAGGTGTTTATCTAGCATCAACGACTGTTCCAGTCCATGGCTCATCTCGTCATTCTCAATAGTGATCAGGTTCCTTGCTTCCTGTGATAGTCGGGGCAACACTTTTATGATTCCGTCTGGTCCTTGCTTGCCTGATATGTGTACGTTTATCTTGCAACCGTCCTGGAATGTTTTGCCGAAACCCATCCAACGTGCCATGTCCGCATGGTATTCAAATTCCTCTATGCTACGTTCAACGATGTCTGGAGTAGCACTTGACAGCACACAGAACTGGCCCGGATGGAAACTAACTTTTACACCTAACTTTCTCGACATCTCACCAACCGGTGCGAATAAATTTTCTAAGTGACTCTGTATGTTGGGTTGTTGCCACCATGTCTTCCAATCTTTCTCTGTGTAGCCCTGTAGCATCTCGCTACCTAGCCTGACCATTCTACGTTCGGGTGGCAGTGTGCCCACACGTTCTATCAGTCTACGTGCGGCCGTTGTGTTGTGGGTCATGATGTCCCACTGTCTCTGTTCGGCCTCATCCTTGTGTTCACGTAGCCAACGCATGGTTGTGCTTCTGCCGTTCAGTTCCCTGTCCTTGGCGTTGACTTTCATGCCGCCAAACTCCGACTCATTGTTGAGCCATTTACAACAGAAACCAAAACGTTGTACCATGCTTATATTATAACAGATATTTTTGTAATGTCTACTCTTCTAGAAGTGTCTGCATCATGGCCCAGTGTCCTATGATGTTGCTACAATCCAGTTTGAAGCCAAACTCTCTGTCTATGTCTCGTAGGATTTTGTTGGCCTTGGCCATGCTCAACCCTGCGTTGGCTGGTAATTGTAGTGCGTTCATTGTTTTCCTTTTGAGTGCTGTTGCGGCCTGTACCCTGTGCCATCCATCTGTCAGTAGATAGTATCCCGAATCCTTTATGGGTGTGACCAGTATTGGATCCCACACACCATCCTTCTTTAACTTGTTGATCCATGTTCTCTTCTCTTTATTGAGTGGACGTACTGCACCTAGGCCCATCTCTGCCATGGTGACCAGTTTGCTTATTTCTACTTTGATTTTTTTAATCTTAATCGCTTTCATATTGTATGTAATCTATGTCCGTTATTATTTCCCATCCAGGCCCACGTGGGAATGGTCTTCTTTGTGGGAAGTCATTCTCATTTGAGATCTCTCTGTACTTGTTTGCACAGGCTGGACCACAGAAAGGCCTTATCAGCCTTTTTTCGTACTTTGTATCGTGTATGCTGTCGTACCAGTATATTGCGTTTGTGAAAGTTTTCTTACAGACGTAACAGGTGTGATTAATCATTGCCAGGCAGTTTGGTCATCTGACTAGCACCGCCCATGTTGATGTACCCTGCTTGTTTAGAGTTGAACTCCGGCTCGTCATCCGATACAAGTAAGATGTCATTCTCGTCAATCATTCTTACTTCTAGTTCCACGCCCTTTTTCTTGACCTTGAATCCTCTGCTCCAACGTCCATGTGACACCATGACCCATTGTCCCACTGTGACGTCTTCCTGCTGATCACCGATTGCATAGACCTTGGCCCATCTAGGGTGTATGCCTGATTCTGATCCGTCGTCGTCTGTGAGTATGATACCGCCCTTGGTCTTGGTCTCACCAAAGTGCATGTCGGAAACCAGCACTCTCTTCTTGAGAGGTTTGATGTCGTTGTCAACGGTGTATTGTTTTCCACCGTGTGATCCGAAGCCCTTCGCTTGTAAATCTTCTAGTTGTCCCATTATAGGATTATTTTAACAGATTTATTCCAGTCCGTCAAGAGCCGCGTCTATGCCTTTTTTGGCTGTGCTCTCTGTTTTTGGTTTGAAAGTTTCCACTGGTGTTGATTCAACTGGTTTTGTAACCGTCTCTACCTTAGGCTCCACCTTCTTGGGCTGTGGTGCAACGGTTTTCTTTGGTGCTGGCTTACTTGCCACAGGGGTCATCTTCTGCACTGTCTTGACAGGTTCTGCCTTTGGTGCTGGCATAGGTTTGCCTTTGACTGGTGTGTCACTGACCATGCCCTTGGGTTGTTCGTAGTACTTTTTGATCACATCTGCTTTGGGTGTGATCACCTGTCCACCTGCTCCCAACACATCTCCCCTTGCGTTGACATTCATGTTACCAACTGCCTGCACTGATTCGTTGGCCGCTCTAAGTTTCTCTATGTCCACCATACGTCCCTGCATGGTTCTGTACATTCTTTTTCTGGGTGCTCTTGCTACCATATCTTTAAACTCCTATATAATTACTTATCATCTAAAAATTTACACTATTTTTTTACAATCTTACCAGTGACCCTCAGGGTCAACCTAGGCCAATAACCAAAATTTGCACTGCCATGCGGCAACTCAACGTTTTTCCAAGCAATTACATCACCCTGTTTCCATGTCAAAAAATTATCTCCCATTTGAAAACACTGTCCAAGTTTCTGATCTTCCAGCATTATCAACCATCGTTTGACTTCGTCTTCTTGATCGGGACTGTCGGCAAACACATTGGACTTGAATCCATCATAGTGCAGTGGAAATACCTGCCCGGGCTGTTGCACAGTGAAGTTTATGTCGGCGGTGTCCCAATCTATGGGAAAATAGTCACGTATCTGTTGTATGGTTTTCTTCCTGGTGACCTGGTCTGTGCAGTCATAATACAGACCACGGCCTGCGGATTCTCGCAGTTGATCGTAATCTGGGTCGCTCAACCAAGACTCTAGCGTTTCTTCATCTATGTCCACGATGTTTCTGTAGTAGGTATTCTTGTATCTATTGGTACTTGCTTTCTTATCAAACCACTTTACCTTTGCAAAACGGTCTTTTTGCAATAGGGAGATGACCATGTTGTGTACGTGATTGATCTTGTCAGAAGGTATGTTGAAAAGTATGACTTTGTCAGCACTGGTAGTTTTTTTTACTTTTTTAGTGTGAAAGTTGTGTTGGAATTCAAACCATTTCTTCATTGTGTTTTTACTTACCTATGATGATTATCTTAGGAATTCTTTTATGTCTAGGTCATACAGCATGGGATTGATCTTGTGTACCCCGATCAGGAACAGACAGAAACTGGCCACACTGGATCCTCTGCCCACTCCCCAAACTACATTGTTGGCCCTCAGTGTGTCTATGAAATAGATCAGGAACTGTAAAACTTTGATAAAACTTTTCTTCTCAAACAGATCATACTCCATCTGCACCCTCATTTTCTCTTCATCATTCTGGCATTTGTCCAACAACCATTGTAGCACATTAATTTGATAATACTTGTCAGGCATGTGCCAGTTGTCGCAGTTCTCTTTGTCGAATATCTCAGGCGTTGGTCTCTCGGGTGCCGTGTTGATCACGGGTAGGTCTATGCCCAGTTCCTTGAGGCTGTCCGAATACTTGTCTATGTCGTTGAAGTAAAGTTTTGAAATGTCAAATTCTGGATCGGTGTACAGCAATTCGATCACATCCTCTTCCGAGAATATCACATCACCGTGGTCATTTATCTTTGTCTTTGCCGCCATCTAGTACCTTTGGTTGGAACTCAAATATTTTAGCATGGTACTCGTGCTTCTTGTCAACAGGAATCTCATGATTGTTCCAACTGAAGTGTCCTGTGTAGATGCCTTTGTCGAGTTCTTGATCATATGTTGCCGTGTCCGCCCTCAACCACCATGGATCAAATTTGCTGAACTTCGCTGAGAACCAATCGGGCCTATCTAACAGTATAAGCTCTTTGCTGTCTTTGTCAACCGTGTAGGTAATACCATCTCCCTGCCACGAGCTCAGTTCTATGTGATTGATCACGATCTTGCTGTCCAGTATGCTGTTGGCCTTGCAGAAACACACCGCGGCCATGATCTGGTCATAGGGTGGCTTTGGTAATTCAATGAATCTATTCGTAGTGCTTTTCTTCAAGGTATGATAGAGCGGTTCGTCCCTCCAGGTTGTGATGGTGTTCGCGAAAACCTGTTCGAAGAGATTTTTCAATCTCTCGAAGTATTCCGTTTGCTCTTTGAGACTGGCAGTGTGTGGTGTCAGTGATATGTTCAGTTTGTACTCGTTGGCGAACAGTTCACCGTCCACTATGATTATGCTTTTGAATTTTGTCTTCCAAGTAAACGTGTTTGACATCGAAACTATTTACTAGTCGATGTTGACCAGGTCGCCTAGGTCTGGTTCGTTCCTCAATTTCTTGTTGTTCTTGTGCCACTCTTCTATACGCCTCTGTCTGATGGCGTCTTGGTATGTTCGCAGTGCCTGTTGGAGATTGAAAAGCAGTTCAGGATTACGTCCACGCCTCGCTATGGCCACTTTCCTGTTTAGTTCTTTTATTCTTTTGGAGATGTCCTCTTCGGACATGTTGCCTATCTCTTCTTGTAATGGATGGAAGTACATAAGACTCCTTAATTATTAAGCGTACTGTTTGCCCAACTGGTGCATCAATACTGTTGTGCCACCGTCTGGCGACATTAATTCATACAGCACTCTCCCAATCCCTACTGAGATCTGATCTGAAGTACCGTCACTGCCGGTTACATTGTCCGCTTTGATTATGGCACTTGGGAATGTCAATGTTGATGCCGATGGAGCCACTGTCAAATCTAGGATGATCCTACCCAACGCTCCTGTTGGAAAATTTGTCAATGTAAATGTGGTGTCTGCTGTGATGGTAAGTGTTTGGTAATGGCCATTTCCGTGATTTAATGTCACTGATCCGCTAGAAACAGAACCGTGTGCATATATTGTTTCTGAGTTATTTTTAAATTTGGCTCGTGTAACTTCGTTGTTGGTGAAGTCACTAGATGCATTTAGGTTTGCCTTGTTTGTTTGGAGATTTTCGATCTCGGTCTTTGCTTCCGTGAAGTTGTTTTTTATCTCGTTGAAGTTGTCCCTGAAACCCTGTGAACTATTATCCTGTCCTGCCTTGGGATATGTTCCGTCTATGTTTCCTGGTACTATGTTGCTAGCCATTATTGTATTCCTTTGTCTCTAAATTTAAGATATTTATCGTTGCTTCTCTCCACCTTTATTATTGTGCCTGCCGACGGCACTTCTTTGGTAAATGTGATGGTTGTCTTCTTGGTTGTTGTATCGTGCGTGAGCGTGATACCCAACTCATGGTCAGCCGATCTCAGAGTCCCATCTGCTGTCAGGTAAGTTGGTTTGATGTTGTTGTCTGCTGTTACGCCTTGTCCCACGAACACTGTGCTTGTTCCTTCTTTTACAAGTATATCTTCCTCGTGTATCAGTTCATCAACCACGAAACTGGTTGTGGTCCCGTCTGCTGTGAATGTATCTGTCGCAACTTTACTGGTGCTGACCACATACCTGTCTATGGTGAATGCTATGTTCTTGAAGTTCAATGACTTGTCCTCAATCCTCTTCTTGACCAGTGCTGATGTTCCCGGTTTGCAATAACACACAGGCACTGCCATCACGTATCCCAGTGGTGCGAGGTCACCGGCCTGTGTGGTCTTCATCCAAAGCGGTAGGTAATCCCATTCCTTGTGTCCCAGGCTCTTCATCCTGGACCTCATGTTGGCCACAGCATTAGGATATAGTGTTTCTATAACTCCAAGATCCGCACTCAGTTGGTTGGCGTATCTGACCTTTGAACCTGACGTGCTGAAGGCAAGTCCTCCATCTGTGGTTACTTCATAGTCCACATAATCTGCGGTAGCGTTCATGCTGGATGCCCTAGGTCCCAAAATTGGTTTGGTCACAACATCTCTCATGTTTATGGAACTAGAGACTGCAACACCATCTTTGTTTACCATGTTGTCTTTTATTTCAAGATAAACGACCTCATACTTTGTTGTCGTGCCTTCTTTGGCCACAGCCGTCTTCAGGTCTCCGAAATACAAAGTCTTGGGAGCATGGTTCTGCTCCATCTGTTGTTGGAATGTTGTCAATGTCTGTGCTTCCAATCCTGACATCATCAACATGTCCGGTTTGAGCCTCATACCAAAATTTTCATCCTCTGGTCTGAATATGTTGTCCACAGAGTTGATGTTGGGATCCTGTGCTATGTTGTAGAATATGTTTTGGTCAATGAATGATGTGGCGTGTCCTGACATGTTACCATACTCCGTTTGTGTGAATGGTATGTCTATGTTCACAGTGAATTCCTTAGATGTGGCCGCCGACTGGTACTGGTCACTCACCGTGACTGTGAATGTGTAAGCCCTAGTTGAATCAGTGAAGTCGCTTGGGTCTATGGTACCCACAAGATTTCCTTGATTCGATAGAGTGATTCCCGGAGGCAATGATCCCCTTGTGACTGTATAACTCAGAACACGATCTGGTTCATCGGTAATGGCTTCTATGTATAAAAGGCTTGGTATGTCTGCCTTCAATGTGCCTATCACGGTAGGTGTGGTAAATGCTATTCCTATGTCTAGTTCACCAATCACCTTCATAGTGAAATTCTGGTCAGTAAAAACGTTGACACCTGTTGATACCACCCTGTTGGCCCTGACCGTGAACGTGTAGTCAACTTCCACTGCCGATTGTCTTGCTAGTTGTCCATACAGTTCACCTGAGTTGACGTCTATGGATACTCCAGCAGGCAAAGAGCCTGACTGTATTGAATATTCAAGATCACCTTGTAGAGGATCAAAGTCCTCAACATCAATTTTTATGACCAAGGCATTGTCATGTCTAAACGTTCCTAGATCGGATCCTGTCCTGAACACCGGTCTCCTGTTACCACTTAGATCCATTGTCAATGGGGATCCATCGATCTCTGTCATGTCTATGGTTATCTGTGAATTGGACACTCTCCAATAATCCGCAGAGTAGACGAATATACTGTTGTTCTGCTCTACGAAACTGGTTCCATCTGATACCCTGACTATGAAATCAAAATTTTTGCTGATGCTTTTGGTAGTAACGGTTTTGTCATAGACAACATCATCGTAGTCTTCATTGTTGGCATCAAACCCACCACGTTCACCAAACTTCTGATCTTCCGTTAGTTCAACGATGCCGGATATCAATCCAGATTTGCTCATGGTCACGCCCGGTGGCAGTGATCCTCTGACGATTTCATAAACCAGGTTCTGTCCCGCCGCTGTGTCTGTATCTGTGGCCTGCACTTGGAATGATACACTTGAACCATCTATGACCCAATACAGTCCTACACTTGTGGAATCATCCAAACGTAGTTGTCCTGAGGCTGTTGTGAATGTGGGTGCGTCCGCACCTTGAACGTCTAGTGAGAAAGTCCTGTCTGTGACAGCGGTACCGGCCGTGGCTCGCACGACGAAGGTGTAAAGAGTTCTTTTGGCAACCTCAGCCGGAGTACCTGTCAAGAGCCCGTCTGTGGTGACCTGCATTCCTGCGGGTAGGCTCCCTGCTATCACGGAGTAAGTGATGGCCGTTGAATCGCTGGTGTTGGCCTCTAATTGTAGGCTGTATGCGATTTGCTCGTCTATGGTTGCAATTTTACCTGCCGTGGTTGTCCACACTGGTGTTGCCATTACTTTACTCCTTACACGGGTATTTATTGGCGATTACCGGCTATTATTCTGTGTACGAATCCAGTGTTCCAGTTGCTGTCGCAGTCCCTCACGTGTGATCTTGTCCTGCTCACGTCGTATGGACTCCTCCAAGCGTTTGATCTCGGAATGTGTAGACTTGTGCCTGTTACGGTCGTTCCTGTGTTTCCTCATATTCCCCTGCTAAGGATGTTTTATGATCTATTAAGATTCGTCGTAGAACGGAATAACTCTCATTGTTCCGGCGATCTTGATCTTGATGTAGCCTGTTGGCGTTCCTGGCAGTGCTGATGCACCTCCCGCCGATCCCACGGTTGACTGTGTTGCCGTGTTAAGATCTATAACTCCAGTACCCTGTGTGCTTATTGACAGGTCACCATCTGACGTATCATTTTGTAATGCGTCTGCCCTCACAGTTGTGGCTTCCATCAATGTGAAACTGGCCTCCGCGGCAGTAAGTATCCCTCCTGCCGAAACATTCTGTCCCGCCGCCGGGGAGAGCGTTATACCACCCGATGTTGCAGAAATTGTGTTGCCGTCTAATCTCAAGTTGTCAACGTTCAGTTGTCCTGTTGTCGTCTGTGTACCAGTTGCAGTGATAGGACCAGTCAACACGATCGCTCCTGTTCCTGCAGGATCAATGTTGATATCACCGTTTGTGTCCGTTGAGATCGTTCCGTCTGCTGATATGTTCAAGTCACCAACGTTGAGAGTGCCTGTTGTCAGTGATCCAGAGATTGTCTGGTTTCCAGTGGTTGTTATGTCTGCCGTGTTCAACGTTCCTGCCACTGTTGCGTTTGCTAATATTTTGGTTTGTCCTGTGCCACTTCCATCTAGTTCTAGATCTGCGTTTGAGGCGTTGGCTTTGATTGTGTTGTCCGTTATTGTGACACCATCAATTGCAACAGCACCGGTCATGGTTGCCGCGTTTATCGTTGGGTTGGTTAAAACTTTATTTGTAAGTGTTTGTGAACCAGTTAGTGTGACTACGGTGCTATCTATTGCTGTGGTCACTGTGTTGTTCACTGCTGATGTTGTGATTCCTGTCCCGCCTGAAAACTGCATCACTTCTGAATCTAGATCAATGGAATTTGTAGTAGAGTCATCCGCTGTAAAGTCTAAATCTTGTGCTGTAACCTGTGAATCAACATAAGCCTTGATTGACTGTTGTGTTGCAAGTTGCGTGGCACTGTCTGTTGTCATGTTGTCTTCGTCTAAAATACCTGTGACAGTTGCTCCTGTCGCCAGTGCCAATGATGTTCCAACTGACAATGTGCTACCAAGGGTGGTTGCACCTGGGACGTTGAGTGTTCCTGTGGTTTGAATATTTTCCGCTATGGTAATCTGAGTAGAGTCATCGGAACTCAAGGTCGTGCCATTGAATTTCAATGCACCCAGTTTGATGCTTCCTGTGCCGTTTGGTGTGACAGTTATATCACCGTTCGTGACACCTGTTGTTATTGCGAAAGTGTTTACGTTTAAATTTGCATCTAATGTGTTGATGTCGTTGTCCGTACCGTAAAGTTCCACGAAGTTGTCGTTGATCTTGTCAAATGCTGTTCTTAACGGATCACCCGTGCCGTCGTTTGCACTTGATCCTATGTTGATGTTCTGTCTAGCCATACTTTATATTAATCCTTTTTGTTATGGGTATTTATCTGTAATTCTATAAACCTAATGTAATTATTAGATGTCTATTACTATACGTTGGAATTTGAACACAGTGCTATCATCAGTGATGTTTGTGACTTTTACCTGCACATCGTCACCACTTATTCCAACAGAGAATTCCGCCAGACCTGTGCCATGATCACTCACTGAACCAAATGTTGAAATGTATGCTGTTGAGCCATCGTGGATCACATTGGCTTCTACCAATTCATATCTACTGTTTGTCGCATCAGTGGCAGATATAAAATATTTTGCACTTCTGTATACAGTTTTATCAAATGTATTCAGCACTGATGTTGTAGAACTGGCAACCGTGGTAGTGGCATCCGCTATATCAGAGTGTGAAAGTGTGGCACTTGCAGTTGCAAAAGCAAGGTTACCTGCACCGTCTGTCTTTAAAAATTGTCCTGTACTTCCGTCTGATGTTGGGAAGTTGAAACCACTGATTCTTACTGTGCCTGTACCGTTGCCTGATAGTTCTAGGTTGGCATTTGATGCATTTGTTGATATTGTGTTGTCTGCCAGTGTTACTCCGTCTATAGTCAACGAGGCCGTTGTGCTCAATGTTGTGAATGAGCCCGCTAACGGTGTCGCACCACCAATTACCGTGTTGTCTATTGCACCGCCATTGATGTCTGCTTTGGCAATAACCACCTGTCCTGTACCTGCTGGTTCGATGACAAGGTCTGAGTTTGATTGTGTGGTTTTTATTTCATTGTCTGTGATGTTTATGTTGGAGTCAACAGTTAAATTATTGATCACAACAGATCCCGTTCCTCCTGGAGTAAGGTTTATATTGGCATTTGAACTAGATCCGATTGTGTTGTCATTGAAGGTCAAATTGTCAATTGTGGTTGTCCCTACCAAACTTGTTGTGCTTGTAACATTCAATGTTGAAAGAGTTGTCAATCCTGAAGGCACCGCCAGAGTAGATCCAAGATTTGTTGCACCTGAAAGTGTTGCGTCACCTGAGACATTTATTGTCCCGTCGACCACCAGTCCGTCATTTATGTTGATGATTGAAGAATCATCCGAACGCAATGATGTTCCTGCTATCTTGATTGCTCCAAAAACAACAGAGCCTGTTCCGTTGGGCAACAAGTTGATGTCGTCATTTGATCTTGTGCCTTCTATGTTATTATCGTTAATCCTTATGGCAGGAAATGAAACTGATCCTGTACCTGCGGGTTTGAAAACAATATCGTCGTTTGATCTTGTTGCACTGATCTCGTTGCCTGAGAATAAAAGATTACCAGAGAACAATGGTGATGCATAAAGTTCATTAAAATTGTCATTGACCTTGTCCATAGCGACACGTAAAGTGTCACCTGTTCCATCGTTTGCATTAGATCCTATGTTTAGTGTCTGCTGAGCCATTGTTATGCTTCTATTACCCTTCTAATTACTTTGACCACGTGGTCATTAGTGTTATTTATTGTGCCCCTGATTCTTAGATTTCCACTATCTATATCTGCTGTCACTGTTATTAGTCCTGTAGATGTTCCTACGTTACCGAACGTGCTCGCATATGCAGTGGATCCGTCATGAACAACATTCGCTTCGAAAAGCTCATAGTTTCCGCCGATGGCATCCACTACCTGTACGTTGTATTTGGCGACTCTGTATGTTGTTGCAGAAACAGAATCTAGAGTGGCTACTGCTGTAGATGTACCTGCACCTCTGGTCAAGTTAACTCTATATGCGTTCACCGTGGTAGAACCACCCGAAGTAGATGTTGCTGAAAGTGTTGTGGTAGAACCTGCATGTCCAACAGTCAATAGAATCTGATCTGTGCCTTTTGTTGATGTAAGTCCATACTGTGTCACGAATGCGTTCGTGCCATCGCTCACAACAGCCGCTTCACAGATTGCCGAGTGACCTTCAGAAGCGTTGTGTGACACAATAACGTAGTGTGCCGCTTGGTATGTTCCTGTGTCGAAGGTGTCCAATGTTGTAGTTGCACTTGAAACAGTCACGTTCCCAATCACGTTGATGTTTGTTGAACTTCTATCTGCTTCGTTGTCCGCCAATCTAATTCTGTATGCGTGTACTCGTAAGTTTGGTTCTAGTCCTGCCGCTTTCAACTCAACATTCGCACCATTTATTGCGGCTGTCAAATTAATTAGGTCGTTGTTTCCTGTGTTCACTATATTGTATGTTGAAACAAAAGCATCTGTGCCATTGTGCACCACACTCACTTCACAGTTCATCAATTCTGTCTTAGATGCGTTGTTCACAGATATGTAATACTTGGCTCCCCTGAATGACCCGTGTGCCCATGAATCTATGACTTCGCTAGCACTGTCCACGTCTGTGTTGATCACTACTGCCGCTTCGTCTTCACCTGCGTATCCTGTTGAGTCATCATCTCCGAGTCCTATCCTGTAAAATGCAACTGAGTTCTCGGGTGAACTCCCTGTGCCAAGCAATCTTACAATACCACTGTTGATGTCAGCGGTTGTTATGACATGATTGTTTGTTCCTGTCTTGGCATCTATAGATGTTGTTATGAAAGCATCAGAGTTGTTATGTACCACGGAGTGTTTTGTTACCTCTAATTCATTACTGGCATCATCTCTGTTAATTGCAAGATACCATGCACTGTCATACTTTGATGTTGCCCAACTGTCTTGCACAACGGTACCTGATTCTATCCTGTCGTGTGTTCCTGTTGCTGTGACATGATCTATTTCTGTCAATGATGAAAAAGATATCGTTGTTGAATTGTCTTGTATGTCTGACACACCTAACAATACAGGCGAAGTGAACCAAGAAAGTTGGTTATTTCCGTCGGTCTTAAGCACCTGTCCCGTCTGTCCGTCTGCATTTGGTAAGTTTATTCCATTTATTTTTACATATCCAGAACCATTGGCCTCCAGTTCGAGATTATCATTTGATCTGTTTGCAGTGACAGTGTTATCCGTGATCGTGACACCATCCGCAGTGACCGAAGGATCTGTAATTGATATCGATGTAAAAGTTCCCGCCGCTGGTGTTGTGCCACCTATCACTGTGTTGTCCACTGTGCCCGCGTTCAAGTCTATTTTAGACACTTGAACTGAACCTGTGCCGTTTGCTGACAACATGAAATCATCATTGGACTTCGTGACCTTGATCACGTTGTCTGTTAAATTTATACTTGAATCTATTGTCAAGTTAGACACATTGACCACACCCGTGCCACCTGGTGTTAGGTTTAAGTCTGCGTTTGAACTAGTGCTGATTATGTTGTCATTGAAAGTGAGATTGTCGATAGTGGTCGTGCCAACAAAAGAACTTGCACCCGACACTGTCAATGTAGATAGTGTTGTTGTGCTTGTGACATCAAGTGTGGAATTCACAGTCACCGGAGATGAGAAAGTGGGAGTGTCGGCATTCAATGTGCCATCTACCACAAGATTGTCATTTATGTTTATAATACTAGAATCCGTGCCAACTATTGATGTACCGGAAAATCCTACTCCGTCTATTACCACTGACCCAGACCCACTAGGGACGAATTTAAGATCATCATTTGTCCTTGTGGACTTGATGTTGTTGTCTTCTATGGTTATCCCAGGGAAAACCACATTTCCTGTGCCCGATGGTTTGATCACTATGTCGGCGTTGGACGCCGTTGTGCTGATGTTGTTCTGGATTACGTCTATGTCTGACGCAACAGAAGGACGTAGGAAAAGTTCATCGAAGTTGTTGTTGATCTTGATGCCCGCACCCCTGATGGTATCGCCCGTGCCATCATCTGCTATTGCACCGATGTTGATTACTTCCTGGGCCATGTTATATGCTCGCTAGTGTGATCTTTTTCCATATCACTGTTGAACCATCATAGTTCGCAGTGCATACATATAAATTTGTTGCGTCCCAACTGATCGAACCAGCCACATCACCTGTGTTTCCCACCGCGGTGGCGGTTTTCGTGGTCTTGATCACAAGCCTGTCTGCTTCTATCTGTACCTGTCCTGTGCCGTTTGGATCCAGTATAATGTTTCCGTTTGTGTCAGCACTCAAAAGGGTGTTGCCCGACATCTGTAGTTCACCGGCCAACTCAGCGAAATTGCTGTTGACCTTGGTCATGGCGGTACGTAAAGTATCGCCCGTTGCTGGATTTCCCGCTGTTCCTGTGTCTATCGTTAATCTTGCCATAATGTGTTATTCGTATTTATTAAATAGTAATATGTTCATAGAAACCCTGAAGACGATGAAGTTGTACAAGAGGGAGAGCAAACTGGGTACCATGCACAACTACCACAGGAAGAAACTGATCTATGTGTTCAAGTGCGATGCCTGTTCAGAGACGTTCATGAGGCCCAAGAGCAAGGTGGATCCAGATCGTGCTTCAAACGACTACAAACACGTGTGTAATAACTGTGATTCCAAGAAGTTCGCACAGAGCGTGGGTGTCAAGATGCGTCGGGTCTATCAGTTGGACGCCAGCAGTACCAAGACCCTATAACTGTTTCCACCGGATGTCGTCACGTGATCCAGTGATCCATCTCTGTAAATCTGCGTAGATGCCACACTTGATGTTGGGTTGGTCGAAGTACCAACGCAGGAACGGATTGCCTTCCAGGTATTCCTTACGGTTGATGAAATAGAAATTAGTTCCGGGGAATTTACGGAAAATCTGACGCAGTTGATACATCCATTCATATTTGAGATATGCTTTCATGCTTTCACGTCCTGGATAGTTTTTGGAATCCTTGTATATGTTGTTCTGTATCCTGCTGGGCGTGTCCATCTCCCACTGCTGGGCACCCATTATGTCAAAGGCCATAATAATGATGTTCTTGATCCCTGATTCCGCCGCCATCAGTACAGCACTGCAACCAGAGCCTCTGGCCGTGGAGAAGTCTTTGGTCTTGATCTTTCCGCCCTTCTTGATGTTACCACCACGCCAGACCCTGTATATCTTCAGTCCATCAGGCACGTCTGTTTCCCTGTCACCGTCACAGATGTAGTTCCACTTGCTGATGTCATCTATGCCGTGTATGTGCGGAGACTCTTTGCCGTCGTTGTGCCATTGTGATAGTTCTTCAAACATTTCAGGACTGACACCCACTATGTGATCACAAAGTTTGGGATGATCCCTGTATATGGCATTACAACCATACACCGTTCCTTTGTCTTTTAAATTTTCTATTGGGAAGATATTTCTTGATTCACCGTTGCCTATTATGAAAGCGGTATCCATTATATGCCAAACGACTCTCCACAACCACAGGCGCTGGTACTGTTGGGATTTGATATCTCGAACTGTGAGCCAAAGGTCTCCTCGACCCAGTCGATCTTCGTACCCATGACATAAAGCAATGAAGTCTCATCAACTACGAACCTGCCAGTGCCCCAATCTTCCATGTGATCGCCCTGTGCCACACTTTCCTTGGTGTCTGCGAATCCCCAGTCGTACTTGAATCCCGCACAACCTCCGCCCAACACTGCCAGGCTGACTGCGTACTTGCCAGTATTTTTTTCCAGCAGTCGTTCTATCTGTGCTTTTGCGGCGTCTGTTATTTCAAATGGTTTCATACTATTAATTATGCTCTCTTGTTTCCACTGTTCTGTATTCCCACTGACATCCAGAATCTCGTGGCATCCAGTTTCTTCTCGAAACTCATGTATGCGTTCTGGTCCTCCCAATGATTATTGGGGTTCTCTATCTCGCCCGCGGGTTCGAACCACCAACCCCACTTGCCTTCACAGTTCCTTTGACACCAGTCTATGCAGTCACCCATGATGCCGTTGCTGTTCATGTCTATGTTGTACTCGAAACGTTGCATGTATCCGCAGTCTTCCGGCACTTCGTCCAACCCGGGACTGATCCTTTTTATTCTTGCCGCTTCGTAGAATTTTTTCTGTCCGTGTCTCATTTCCAATTGTCTATGACCCATTGGTCACCACACTCCATTGGATTAGGTGATCCATGGAACACGGCCACCCTGTTGCCAGGTTCTATCTTGACAGGTTGCCTGAACCATTTCTTGCCGTCCTTGTTCAACAACTTGGTGTCCTTGAGTCCGATCATCTCCCACTTGTATGATCTTATCCATTCGTCTGGGAACCAGGTGATGTCGTCCTTGGCCCTTTTCGTGATCCAATCCTGGTCGCCATGGTTCTGTTGCATGATCTGTGCGGACCTGTCCTTGAACTCGTCCCACAGGTAATGCATGGTACCTGACTGCCAACGCATACAACTGGAGTTTGAAAGTTTCCAGTCCTTGACCCTGCACCGGTTGAAGTCTCTGATTATGTTGAACTTGCCGTTGTGTGAGAAGAGTGGATCTATGTTGTCAAATACGACAACGTCAAGGTCAAAGAACAGAATGTTGCCTTGAAGAGGCACCTCGGGTGCGAACATCCACAGTTTGCTCCACCAAGATTTGATCCATGGATCTCTGGGCAACTTGATCACGTTGATGTCTGTGTCTAATCCGTTTGGGTCATCTGTGAGGCAATGGAACTGGTACGGCACCGTGGTGTGTCGTTTGACCATGTTCTTCAGAACATTGGCATAAATTGGACCATACTTGTTGCCCCACTTAACGCACACTACGTGATTCATTTCAAAAATTCCATTTGCATTTTTTTCCAACCCTCGTTGTCTAATGAATAAGGATAATCGCATCCAACGGTTGTGTCCGATAAAATCTTGATACTAGAAATGTTCAAATTTTGACACATCGTCTCATATATTTTTTTATAAGGAACTTTAATGCCGAACGTCCTTTCGAGATCCACCTGACCTATCTTGATATAACCCAATGACAGCCTGGGATCTTCCCAATCGTAATCATTGGATTTCAACCATGCCCTGTACAGGTCCATTTCCTCTTTCTTGAATCCGTGTGTGTCTTCTGTGATCGTTTGACCCCAGTCTATGTCGAACTCGCCGGAGTAGTATTTCTGGTGATTGATCTCTGAACAAAGTGCATCTGTCATCTTTGGTGCATGTTCGTCCCTGAAAACTTCATACAGTGTCTTGCCGACCTGGCTCCAATGCAGGTACACCCCACCTAGTTCTCTGTCATACCTGTTCTTCTTGAAAAGATCAAAATCATCATCATGCAGGTCGTGTCTGGGTGCTTTAAGGAAAGTGGTTATCTGCGATGGTCTCATCCAGTCAGGATCTATGACACTTTTCCTGTGTGATAAAACCCAGTTCTCTATCTCATGACAAAGATTGTTCAGTTGTCTTATTGAATACCTTGTTTTGTAGTCTGCCTGCTTGTAGTATTCTGAAATCTTCCATGCAGTGCCTTGGAGGTCCTCGAAGTACCGGTGTAAAAGATTACAGGCCTCGTGCTTCAACCTTAGCCCGGGTTTCGACATCTCATTGCCATACTCACACAGTCCTGTCTTCAACTTTGCGGAGTATTGGAAATCATCTGCGACAAATGGTTCAATCCTTTCATAGGGAGGATTGAAGTCAAACGAATTTATTTGTTCTATGTTTTGATTAAGTTCTCCACACAGGAAACGCAAATCTCTTTTTGAATCCGCCCATCCTAGAAAACAAAAATTTTTTTCAAGTATCCTCTGTGTTTCTAGGTTATCTTTAAGTGCTTCGATCCATCTGTTCCCCAGTGGCGTATCATACACATCGAAATAGTAGGTGATATTGTTAAGTCCTACTTCGATGGTGTCTGTTAGGAATTTATTCTTTTCTGTAGATGGCACTGTTGGCTCCGTGTTCCATACATTCCACGCTGTCCACGAAACATCGGTCATCTGTCTTTTCCCTGATCAGTTTGTCAGCGAATTCAAATGCATGTTTGGCGAACATCTCAGCACCCACTCCATCGAAGATTCTTATCTCTGCCAAGTCAAGACTTTCTAAGTGCTTGAATGTTTCTAAAAATGGATCTGCCTTGTCCAGTGCAAGTTTGTGATCGAAGTGATCTTCTAACCATGCTTTTAAAGGTTTAAGTCCACCAAAGTCCACCGCCCAGTTCTTGTTGTCTAGTTCCTTGCAACCAAATGTGAATTTAAATGCAAGGCTGTATCCGTGTAGTAGATGGCAGTGTGAGTGATCTGCGTTGGGTTGTCTGAACACACAGGCCAGGCCTATGTTGTGTCCGTATGTTTTAGTTGAGTAGTAAGTCATCGTTTCTCCTTGTTTTGATGACTTGCAGAGTGTTTATAGAGGGGTGAAAGTCTTGAGTCCTCTCGATCATCAGTTCAATTTCTTGTCTAACTTCTGATCCATGTCTATCTGGAACGCTGTGTCTCTGATGCGGTCCGTCAGTTCGTTTGGTATATTTAACTCACCGTCTATGATGCTCTTGAGAAAGTGTACCATCACAGTGAACTCGTTCCTGTTGGCCACCGTCTCTGGATCTATGCCGTGTTGCTCCATAGCATTCAGCATGGCCTCAGACACGTCTACCAGTGCCTTGATGCTTGTCGAATGTTTGTCAAAATGTGCCATTATGTTATAATGCTGGGTTTCTTTGGAACCTCGATCTTGCTGAACACCCTGTTGTACTCATCAGCGATCTTGTCATTGATGTGTGCTATCGAAATCAGTTTATCGATTGCTATGTTGAATGGTTCATTCTGTTTAGCAGTGGAGAAAAATGTACCAAATGCCAATCCTTGTGGACCGTTCATTAGTACAAGTGCCTTCTCGATACTGACGTATCGTGTGTCGGTCCTGCTAAGATATTTTGCTATGACTTCTTCCCCTGAAATCAATTTAAGAGTAACTAGATCTCCATCTTTTATTTTATCAAACATATTTCTTATTATAAACTATCCTAGGAGTTTGTCAATGTATTTCTTCAATTCCTTGTCCTGTACATTGGGCGGAATGTGATTGTAGAAAAATATCTGGTAACTGTCAGAACCGTACTTGCCTATGCCGTGTAGGTCACTGGCCTCTTTTTTGTTCCATGTTAGATATTGCTCTGTCATCTTTCTTATCCTCTTTGATCTAACCTCCCACATGCCCAAAGGTTTCAACATCTCCTGTTGCGTCTTCAACCTGCCACGCAGGTATGCTTCGGGATTTGGATATCTTTTAAAAAGTTTTGGTAAGATGATCTTCACGTGTTTTCTGTATGTCAGGTTCAGGCACATCACACCCACCATGTGTTTCCATCTCTTGTGTGGGGCCTTCAGTTGCTGTTGCACCATCAGGTGATCCACCATTGGTTTGATCATACAACAATTTTATATGCTATTTGTTTTTTGTCAACTGTCGGTTGATGAACTTGGCCATGCCGTCGTAGGTCTCTTGGTACACGTTTCCGTGTTGGCTCCATTCCTTGGGCATCTCCCAGCGATCATGATTTACCACGATCCATCTCGTGTCCGGATCCGAGTATCCCATCAACTTGTGGAACTGGTATATCCAGTATGACGGATCGACCGGTCTCTTGATGTAGGTGTATCCCTCTGAACCTGTGTACATGTTGTTGATCCGGTCCTTCTCCAACGGATGTAGGTCGAATCCCAGCATGAATATGGCCTTGGGTCGGAACGTCAGTCCCAAAACTCCTGCGTATGGACCTGTGCCCCAGTGGAAAGGTTCATCCTGTCTCTTTTCCCCAGAGTAGGGTAGGTCAGGAAACTGTTTCACGTTGGGCCAGTGTGCGAACTGATCTGCCCAATTTTCTCTGGTAAAAATTGTTGTTCCCTTACCAACTGCATTTACCGCCTGCTGGCACATGTGTTTGTCTGCACAACAAAGATATTCTGTCACATAATCTCGATAGATTGCGTTACAACCAATCACGGTGCTGAACAGTTTTAATGGTGAGAGATCAAATCCCCTACGGCTTTCACCGTTTCCTATGATGCTTACATACTTGGTCATAATGCTATTTAATCACCCCTTTAAACTGCTTTAGAGCAACGCACACTGCTGGTAAAAATGAACTTGGAGCAACTGTTCACATCATTGATTTCCTGTGATTAAATGCCATACGGTACGATATTTGTCCCAGGCCTTTTGCAGGGTGGGGTACTTTCTCCGCAGTGCTATGGCCTCTGCATTTACCATTTCGGCCTCTTCGTATGCCTGTTCTTCGTCCTTGGCCTGCTGTGATTGTTCCACCAAGATCCTGTCTCCATTTGGTAATTGTTCATACACCGTCTCACCGCCATCTGGTGAAACAAATATGGATGCTTTTCGACGTTTTCTCATCAGTAGTATTTCTTGTGGTCAGCGCCTGGATGGGCGTGTCTCATTCCACCTATCGGTTTAGAATCACCTTTGTGCCTAGGTATGAAGTGTATGTGTGGCCACATGATTGTCTGTCCGGCCGGTACACCCATGTTCATGCCGATGTTGAATCCGTCTATCTCGCCTGCCTTGATTTTCTCATTGCCATAGTCGTATGCCATGCCGTAGGACCTGCCCACGAAGTGTGCGTTGTTCTCCTTGGGTATGAAAAGTTTGTGTCCTGGCACGCATGGAAATTTATCATTGAACACGAAAGTGAAGTCTGACTCCATGATCGGGGTGTCATTGCCCATCCACACGCTCTCGTCTACGCAGTCAACAGGTTCATATTCTTTCTTGTAGATAGGTTTTTTCGATGGCATTGGTTTCTATAATTCCTATCCTTATATTACTAGAATTTGGTCTATGTTGCAACCTGATTTGATCCCAGGTCTTGGTCTTTGGCACTGCTGGATTGTACTCCCATACGCCCAGTAGATTTACCAGTGCCTTCCTGACCTTCTCCGCACCGCCGTGTTTACGGCAGGTGTCCGACCTGCCCACGTGTACTATCTTGTTGTTGATTTTGATTTTATAAACACAAGGCAATCTTATCCACTTGGTCTTGGGATTCTTGCTGTGCCGGATTTTGAAACCTTCTATATCGTATAGGTCCTCTATGCTGTACCATTTAGTATCTGACATTTTTTATATTTAATTGTGCATAAACTTTTTGCACTTTCTTGGCCTGGAAATAGCAGTCTTCCAAGGCGTTGTGTAGTCCCACTCTTTTCTCGTTTGGATCACGTGGCACGAGCGAGAATAATGTCCTCGAATCTCTGATCTGCCAGTACTGCCACGGTTGTGGGTGTCCCAACTGTGTGTATAAATTCTGTAGTATCGCGTAGTCAAACAGTGGTCCTTGGCACCAGAATACATCAACTCCAACCGACCACTTGTTAATAGTCTTGACCATCTCATCTAATGATATCCTGTCCTTGTCGCCCAAGGCCTCTTCCATGATCTCGGGATCCTGTCGACCCCACCAGTCCAAGGTGTCCTGCATCACATCACGGCCCATCTCTGTCTGTGAGTCCACGTCCACACGGAAGTACATGCCCTGTGAGGGTTCTGCCGTTGTGTATGGATCAAACTTGACCCCACCCACGGTCAGTATGGTGGCGTTGGGATTGGTGGATAATGTCTCCAGATCTATCATCGCGTGGATCATACACAATTATACTATGGAAACGTGGTAATGTCAATTAGGCTTGAATCCGCACCACTTGAGCAGATGGGCGGGCAGGAAACTGGTGTCAATTGATCTCCTAGATGAAAATTGAGATAGATAATCACCAAAATTTCTCCTGTCTTGATCTGTGGGGTCTTTGTCTATAGATTTCCGTATGTGCTTGAAGTGTGGCACGTTATCAAGAGATCTTGTTTGATCCATGAAGTTTTGCTTGGACTTATCGTCGAGCACATGAGGCATCAAGAATGGACGATCACTCATCGAGGCAACTATGATTGCGTGTCGTTCATGGTACATGTCATAGAATCGTGCGAAATCTAATATTGACAAATTTGATATGGTAGAACAGAATTTGATCTCATTTCCATTGTCCTCTATCATTCTGACCTTCTCCTGGAAATCCTTCCAACTGATGCCGTATCTTAGTAGTTCAAAAAGTTTCCCTGTGGTTTCTGCAGACACAGTGAACTTTATTTTCTTACCCTTAATTTTCTTTAACAGATTGGATAATCTGGAATTGCTCACTCCCAGTCCTGTGGTTATCACAACTGGCTTATCACCTGAAACGTCTATGACAGATTCTAATTGATTGTTCAGCAAAGGTTCACCTCCAAGTATGCCTATGCTTTCCAGACCGACTGCCAACTTGATTTCGTTCAGTAATATGTTAAAGAATCTAGATTCTGTGCTACGTGATTTCTGTTTGATCTTTGACCATAAGTTTGAAAAATTGTCGTTGTCTAGGCTGTACCCGTCCAGATTGTGGGCGCCATTCTTTTCTATATCCCTTTGCCAGGACGAGCTCCATTCAGGCGAACAATACATACAGGTGAGGTTACAGTCAGTGCTCAAGGAAATCTCAACATGTTTCATTGGTGCGTGTCTGTCAGAAATCACAGCACTGTTCCTATGTTGCTCTCTTTGGCTTGGCAATCCCTGTTCCTCGTACTTGTAGCAACCATGATGGCATGACTCACAGGACTTGTTGTCTAGCATGAGCCTTCGGTCCTCCAACATGGTGTCGGTGTGGAACAATCTACCAGGATTGGCCTCTAGCCAGTCTAGATCAACCCTTTCTGGATAGGCCTTGCAACAGTTGTACAACAATCTACTTTGAACATGTACTTGTAGCTCAGTGAATTTAGCGGAACAATAGTAATCCATGCTGATATTTAAATGATGTTGCGATGGTGTGTAAATTAAGCGTCTTTGTCGGTCTTGTAGTAGTCCTGGTACTGTTTGAATTCTTCCTCTGTCAGACAATATACCTCACCTGAGCTCTGTGGGAAATTGATCATTGCGTATTCCTTCACTTCCGCACCAGAGGCCTCGCACAATGCTTTTGTGTCATACAGTTTCTGCTCATACACGCTCTCGCAGGCTCCCGCCATGCACATGTAAACCACTAAAATAAACTTCATAAAAGTATTTAAGATAGTCTAAAATTGATAAAACTAGCACATCTGTAAATTGGTAAATACACGCACATTATGGATTTCGTTACATTTATAAAAGACGTGGGTTTCCCAATAGCAGGTGCCATAGCGGCAGGTGCCTTTGTGTTCATCACGCTTAAATTCATACTCGCGAGTGTGACAGGATCCGTGAATAGTTTGAAAGCCATCATTGGAGCATTGGACAACAGGGTGCAGACCATGAACAATGACCTGGTCAAGATAGATGCACTTTTGAGTTATGTTTTGAAGATCAGGCCAAACGCAGACAGGCTGGCGGCAAACGAAGGGAAGAACGATGCTAGACGCGACTAATGATCTCACAATAATGATCAAGGACTTTGGATTTCCTATCGTGGCCGCGATGGGTCTGGGTTACTTTGTTTACTACATTTGGAAGTGGGTGACTGAGGAGATCAAACCTGTGCTGGGCGATGCTTCATCAACACTGATAAAACTGGTGGACAGGATCCGTATGTTGGACAATGACATGATTCGTCTCAACACAAAATTATCAATGGTGCTGGAGTACAAGGACGAGATAATAAAGTCCGGACGTTCAGATGATCTAGACAAGATACTGGCCAAATACAAATCAAAGTCTGAGAGTTTTGATTCTACAGGCGATACAAAAAAATAATTACTTCGTTGTTGCCTTAAACGTTCCGTCCCAATCCTTGGGTTTGCCTGATTCTATACGAGTCTTCATGTTTGCGTAGTACTCGGACATGTCTTCGTGGAACTCCTTGGCTATAGCCAATCTCTTGAGTGCTTCAGTCCAATCTCCTGCGTAGTATGATTCCAGGAACTGCCTGTGGTGTTCTGATTCCTTGGCCACGGTGTAGATCTTGACCCCAATGGTCTTGCCCTTGACGGCTATGCAGTCTAGTTCAAAAACGTTTATCTTGTCTTTGACTCGCCTTGCTGTCTCTGGTCCAAGCACTATCCTAACACCATATGTCTTTGATTGCCCTTCCAACCTCGCGGCCAGGTTAACACCATCTCCAAGGCAGGTGTAGTCGAAGCGTTGGTCGGATCCCATGTTGCCCACCACGACCTCCGCAGTGTTTATACCCAATCCCATTCCAAAGGCCGGTATGCCCTCCTGCTGTACTTCCTCGTTGAACTTGTCCAGGCTGTCTAGCATCTTGATACCCGTCCACACGGCGTTCTCCGCGTGATCCCAGTCATCCAAGGGTGCGTTCCAGAAAGCCATCTGTGCGTCACCGATGTACTTGTCTATGGTGCCCTTGTTGTTCAATATCTCTCGGGTCATTGCGGTCATGTATCTGTTCATTATCTTTGTAAGTCCTTGCACGTCCTCACCATAGTGTTCTGAAATGGAAGTGAATCCCCTGACGTCAGTGAACATTATTGATAGGTTCCTCGATTCGCCACCCAACTTCAATAGGTCGGGATTCTTCTGTAGTTGTGCCACCATGTCTGGTGATAGGTATGTGCCGAACTGTTTCTTGATCTGTTGTTTGAGACTGAACTCTTTGACGAAACGATTGAACACCGCGTGGAAACCTGTTATGGTGGTAACAAGTATTATCCAACTGGCGTCCCACAGTTGTAGGTGCTTGACGAAATAGAAATATGCACCATAGGCCGTTCCTGACCACACAGTCAACAACACAGCACCCACCAACCAGTAGGGTGCGAAGCCTGCCAATAAAATTATTATCACTGCGAGTACACCCGCCGCGACATACTCAAGGAATGTTGCGGTGTCTAACCTAACTATGTTCTCACCGTTCAACACGGTCTGTAGGCTGACCGCCATCGCAGTGTGGCTGTACTGCTCTCCATTTGGAGTTGCGATAATTGTGCTGATACCTTGGGCCGTATTTCCTATTATCACAGTCTTGCCTGCCACTGAACTGAAGTCATCTGTGATGCTGATCGTTTCAAACTCCTTGTTCCATCTCAGCCATATCCTTGCGTACTGGTCTGTTTTAATTGTTTTGAATTTTGGTACTCTTAAAGCAATTACACCACCTTCGCTGGCTTTGACTTGGTAACTTGGATCGCCAACTGCGACTCTTATCACTTCTAATGCAACACTTGGATATACTTCGTCACCCACCCTCATCAGTAATGGCAGTCTCCTAACTACACCATCTATCTCTGGCGTTGTGTTGACAACTCCAACACCATCAACGTTGTCGCCCAATAGGGGTATTGGTCCAAGCATTCCTGGCCATTCAAACAACCATGGCAGTGGATCGCCTATCTTGGCCACACCTCGTGGCACTGCGTTCTTGTTCGTCTGTGTTGTACCAGCCTGTGCTATGACAATTCCATTCTGCACTAATGCCTGTGCCAGGTCCCGATCTCCTCCCAACCTGTCCTCTTCTGAGAACAATATTGGTAGTACTATTATGCCGGCACCTGCTTCTCTCAATCTCCATATCACGTCAGCCAACACTGTACGCTTCCATGGCCACTGTCCGTTCTGTTCTATGCTCTTCTCGTCTATCTCCACAATGACCACATCCTCACTCACGGTGGGAGTATCGTATTTCTGTATTAGGTCAAAACTTTTTAATCTGGCCGTCTCTTTCACGAAAGGATCTTTGAGTCCCCACGTCATCAACACCGCTAGTGTTATGAAAGCCAAGGTCCAGTGTGTCAGTATCCGTTTCATCCCCTGATATCCTCTGTTGCTTTTCTCATGAACTTATAATTGACCCATTCCTCGAATCTATCTTTTTTATTTTTGTATGTCCAAAATGCTTTGCCCAACAATCTGTCCATGGTTCTCTGTGGTGTGTAATCTGACAGGGGAGTTTTCAAGTTGAACATGCCACAGCCTGCCTGTCCTTGCCAGTACGTTTGTCCTGTTGGATCCATTTCTGGAGAGTCTTTGAAAAATTCTGCTGATGTGATTTTTTCTCCAGTGTCATACATCGTGACCATGGTGTCTTCTTCTGTGTGATGGTAATGTTCCATGATACAGTGAACCAGTTGCTCC
>Ga0208785_1000032_pt1 | contig 51998 bp, 90 predicted proteins | sample DEB08_DNA_2_FD_185499 | JGI IMG/M metagenome (GOLD analysis project Ga0208785, IMG submission 185499) | Aqueous microbial communities from the Delaware River and Bay under freshwater to marine salinity gradient to study organic matter... | ecosystem: Environmental > Aquatic > Marine > Coastal ...
GTCCTCGTGAAATTTATTGGGTACCCCCCTTCATTTAACAATAATTTAACATCTATAAGTTGTAATGGGGTAGGGGGTTATGTTATATTTATTACTTATTCCTTTGAGCAAATTTTTTCGGCATAATTTGTCTTTTGTAATTACCCTTCATAAATTGTTTAAGAACATATTCTGCATTGCCATTTGGCAACCATATTGCAGGCTGTAGTTTAGATCTTCTAACAATTCTATCTAATTCCTTTATAGCTTTAGGATAAGCAGCGGTATCTTTTGGTATATTTGAATTGATCCATTTTCTAACGCCATCTAAATCTTTTCCATATTTTTTTACAATATGTGAATTATCTAAATCATTTATGTATCTTTCTTGCGCTCTAATTTCTGGGAATATAGTTGAAAGTCTGTCATAAAATTCTGGATCTTCTCTTGCCCACTTGTCTAGCTTCTTAGAGTTTTCTGTGTTAAGTGGAGTAGCCACTCTAAATGTATCGCCTGTCCATAGTTGATTTTCATACCACGATGTATATCTGTGTCCAGTATCTGCGAAGTATTTAAAAACATCATCAACTTCCCAATCATAAATAGGTTTACATAATTTTACTCTTGTATTGTTTGGACTCAAAGATATGTAGTTTTCATTTAAAGAATTAACAACAGATCTATACCTTACTAAACTTTCTGAAGCTCTTACACCTGTCATTATTGCTACACTACCTGTGTAATTACTAGCAATAACATTATCTACCAGGTATTGTGTATAGATTTGTTCAGTATTGTCTAGTGTCTCTGCCCATTCAGGCTTTGGTCTTAACCACTGCCTATCTTTATGTGGTGTCCAAAAAATGATAGATTTTGATTCGCCAAGAATATATTTGGTGCTTCTTAAAGGGATTGCATACCAAGTAAAGTTTGTCCAGGGTTGTTGCATATAGAAAAAGACATTATTTAATACTGCTTGTGGAACTAACTCTTCATCTCTGAAGATTACATTTACTTGATCTAATCCTCTTTCTTGAGCAACTTCCCAATGTAAGTTGACAAGAACACCCGAATCTTTTCCACCCGAAAAAGAAGAAACAACATTATCATAAACATCGTAAATATGGTGTATTCTTTTCTTGGCTTCTTCATATACATTTGTTTCTATAAACTTTCGTTGCCTAGCCATTTTTAAGATTACGCTTCTTAGCTCTAGCTTTATTCACTCTATGTCCAACATGAATATGTCCACATTGTTTACAGTTGTACCAAGTAACTTTTCTAGCTGAAGTTTTTTTTGTAGCATTCATATTTGCTACATCTACTTGTGCTTCATATTGTCTTTCGTATTTCTTTTTACCACGACAACTTTTACAATTGAAACACTCACAAGTCTCATCTCCTGAATACTTATACCAACAAACAGACATTATTCCTCAATCATCATCTTTATGTGATTATTCAATCTTTCAGATATTGTATCCCCAGGCATTGAGTTTTTTAAATGTTCTAAGAATTTGAAAAATATTTCTTGTTGATATTCTTCTTCAAACATTATATCAAAGTAAAGATTGTCTTCTTTAATTGAAAGCTCGTCAATTGTATCAGGCTTAAATGGTTCTTCGTCCTCTTGTAGCATTAGTTCTATTGTTTCGTTATCAAATCCAATATCGGAGAGATCAGGTGTGCTATCAGATATGTTAGAGATAGCTTCCAATAACTCTGGTGTATTCCAGCCACCAAGTTCCTCAAGTCTATTATCTGCAATAATGTAAGCCATAGCGTCTTCTTCGCTTTCAATATTTACGCCTGATACAACAGGAACTAACCAATCTCCTTCATCTTCTTTTAATTGTTCAGGCATAGTTAATTCTTTCTGTTGCATTAGTTCGAGTGCTTTTTTTCTACCATGACCTGCAAGTAGTTTCCCTGTATGATAATTTTTAATAAAAGGATTAATAAATCCAAATCTCTCAATGGATAACATTATTTTTTCTACATCATGCTTCTTAGGGTTTTTAGGCTCTACTTGTAATTCAGATAATTTTACCCATTCTATTTTAAGTTCACTCATCAGTTATACTCCTGCAATGTTCAGTTAATCTACCTGCAAAATTTTCAATGTCAGAATTGTTATTTAACCATTCTAAAAACTTAAACCAATCAGACTGGTGTTTTTCATTATCAAAAATTAAACGATACTTTATTCTTGGATCTCCTAAACCTCTGTCTGTATCATCAGCTTCCCAATTACCATCAACATCATTTTGCATAATGTCTATATCATCTAAATCAAAACCAACACCATCTAAATTTTCTATATTTTTAAGCATATTTAATAAAAGATCTTTATCCCAACCACCGATTTCAGTTAATTTATTGTCGGCAATTAAGTAAGATAAAGCTTCTTCTTCGTTTTCAAAACTTAGACCTGTTAATACAGGGACTAACCACATGTTATCTTCATCAGACAATATACCTTTTGGTACTGAATACTGTGATTTATACATTTTAATAAGTGCTTCTAATCTTCCATGTCCAGCTACAAGCTTCTGATCAGATTCATTCTGTATTAAAGGTGCATTAAATCCAAATCTTTTTATAGAATTTATAATAACTCCTATGTCGTGATCTTTTGGGTTTAAATCAGCTCCATAAATCTGATCTAAACGAATATATTTAATTTGTGGCTGCATTTTGATCCTTCCAAAACTTTCTAGCTCTGAGTTCTTTTAATTGTAACTTTGCACCCAATGGATTAAAGTTGACTGTCTTAGCTTGTGTGTAATTAGAAAACTTATCCACTTCTGCTTTTTTCATTAAAAAAAATGCTGAAACTACTTTATTTGTACTAAACCTTGGTCGTTGTTTATGGTTTTTACGATGAATAAGAGCTGAAATGGTACTGAATTTAATACTCATGCCTTCACAAAATTTTTCAAACTCATTTTGACCACAATTATACTCACGCCAAAGATTATACCATTCACTAACAGGCACTAAATAAACATATTTATTTTTTGCTAATAACTCAGGGCAATGTTTAGTTTGGTAATCAACAATTGCATCCGATATTTCTATAACTGAAGTAATAAGAGAATCGTGTTTCCCATGTTTAATCATAGAATAAATATTGCTACCTATTTTATTGTAAGTGCTTTTGCCATTAATAGGAGTTCTTATTTGTCTATAGTTAAAATCTTTTACTACTTTAGAAATGTCGTTTAATATTCCTTGGACATCAGCAGGATCAATAACTCTAAGTGTATTAATCCTTGTCATCTTCTGCTGCATATAAAGCTCTCATTTGTCCTAAAGCTTCGTCCTCGGTTTCATGACAACCCATAATTTGTTCATCAGTTGTCTTCTGTACGCAGTATTTATTATCTTCTTCAATAATTCTATATGGCATAATTTTCCTATCTAAATTTTGTTATTGGCATTTTACCTGTAGCTTTTGCCCACTGTAAAATGTCTTCTCTGTACCAAAGAGGTGTCTTTTGATTATTAAGATACTTCTGTGGTATTGGCATTTGCTTTCTGTGAAGCCAAACCGATATTAGATTCGGCTTCACATTCAAAAGCTCTGCTACTTCTGTAGTAGAAACTATATTATCCATTGTTAAAATGGAGCGTCTTCTGGACCTATTTGTTCCATTGGTCTAGCTACAGGAGGTTCTGAGTTCACAGGTTGCTCATAAGTTGTAGTCTCTACAGAGTCATTTGATTCTGAATACCCTCTACTTACATTCGCAGCTTGTGCGTACTTAAGAGAAAGACCTACATCCTCAGCTACAATTTGTGTAGACTGTCTTTTAATTGGGTTACCTTCCGAATCTGTTCCTGATTCGTAAGTATCAATCTCTACTCTTCCTGTTACTACAGCTCTAAAAGATTTACCGCCTGCATTATTAAATGTTTCTGATACATTTTTTGCAAGATCTCCAAAGGATACAAAGTTAAACCACATAGAGTCTTCATCTGGTCCTTTAGATACTGCTAATCTTCCTCTGCAATAGGCATTACCATTGCTAGAGTATTTTAATTCAATGTTAGTTAAGTTACCTTGAAAGGTTCCTTGCGTTACTGCCATTATTTCTCCTCGTCAAAGCGATCCCAATTATCTTGTATCGCGTCTATTACTTTATTTAATTCGCTTAACCTGAATAATACTAAACCATCACTGGTTCCTTCAGGCATTGCTACCATCATAAATGGCTTTGATTTATTGCCACCTATTGATTCTTTTACATTTTCCCAAGACTGAGCTTCTGCTTTTAAAAATCTTGTATAAATTGGTCCTACTTGCTTACCACTTTTTACCTCGACTCTTACAGAACTATCCCAGTTCTCTTCGTGTGCGTCTGCACCATGAAACTTTCGTGAAGGAATCTTTAATTTTTTCCTTACAGAGTTTTGCTTTGCTCTACCTTTAGATCTATTCCTTCTGTTAATACAAGTTCTACACTCACATTTTCTTTTAGGAACACCAGTAACTTTGCATTCTCCCTGTTGTTTCTTTACTGAATTTGGTTGTGAAATACTTTTTACTCCCGATTCAATACTTTTTCTTGCCTTATATTCTTCCCATGTTTCATTCTCAACATCCCAAGCTTTTTTATTTGGTTTATCTATTGAAAATGACATAGTAATATTATATTACAACAAAAAAATCAGCTTGTCTTGTTTTCCGCACGAATTTGTTGTTTACGAACTTCTAACTCGCTAATTGTATGTTGAGCAGTTCCAGGTTGTACAGTGTCTAAAGCTTCCCACCATTTATCTAAAGCTGCAGGAGTAAGCTCTGCTTTGTTGCTAAATCTTTGCTTGTAAAGTCTAGCTCTCCTGTAAACCTCTTCAGGGGTTGCACCTTTTTTCTCTAATTCTTTTATAGACTCATTCCAAGAACCATACATCTTAGTTTTTTCTTTAGGATCATACCCGCAGACTTCTACCAAAGGTCTCCATAGTGGAGTAATTGTTACAGTTCTTTTTTTCTTAACTTCTACATCTATTTGAAAACTATTGTCTTCAACAATTATATTTTTGTTTGGGTGTACCTCTTCAGTCTCAACATCTACTGTTTTAAATACTGGTGGCGCAGTCCATTGTAATATATATATATTACTTTTTTGATGACCATCTTCGTACCTATTTTCAACAACAATACAACCTTTTTCTTTCAATTCGTTAATTCTGTTGATTATAGTTCCACGCGATACTTTTAGTCTTTCGGCTAAAGTGCTGTGGGATACAAAAGTAGATTTGGTTTCGTTGCTAGCATATTTTGCCAAAGCACCATAAACCATATAGGCTCCTGGAGTTATATTTATATCCAAGAGCCATTCAGGTATCATTGAAAACTTGGTTTGGTATTCAACCCCAAAATTTTCTTCTTCCACTTATGAAATCTCCTTAAGATCTATGTTTAAATCTTTTGCTAATTGTACATCTAGAAAGTACTGATCTTGCGCCCAAAGGTGTAATCCTACACCTAATTTGGCAGCAGCTCTTTTAAATGCGTCAGATTCCATCTTCTTAATTTTTTCTCCTGTACTGTCTTTATCAAAGGTTTCAGTACCTGCACCAGAAACAGTAACTTCTGTACCATCTACTTTAGCAGTTATCATTCCTTTAACAGCTACAACTTTATCAGCTTCATAAACTACTTCCCAATCCCAACTATAAGCACCAACAACTTGTAAAAGTCTCTGTGCAATAACTGCATGGTTAATGTAGTCTTCTTGCCTAGTTCCCTTTTTTATAGTTCTAATAAGCTGGCTAGGGAACTTTTTAGCCAATCTTAAAATTTGTGATTTGCTCTCACTCATCTTTGTCTCCTTCGTCTTTTTTGGATAAGTCAATGACTTCTCCATCATCTAGTTCTTGCATATACTTCGGTGCTTTGTATGCAGGAAGTATGTTAACTCCAGGTGTCTCTACTTGTTCAAATAATGATTCAAGTATTACCCAAGGATCTTGTCCTCGCCTTTGTGCTACAGCTTTTATTCCTGTAATCCTAAAGCTAGGATTTACAACAAGCTCCCAATCATCTCCTAAATAGTCGATAACTTTTTTCTTGTCGTAAGGCTTCCAAGTAAATTTTGGTTTGCCAATTATTATATCATCTCCAATTCTCTTTGCAGAGTTATAAAGATTTCCTGATAATGCGTCTCCCAAAACTTTTTTAGCTTGGCGTAAATTAGAACTTATATTATCTATCCCTTTAATGATTTGATATATCTCTTCATTGGACATTTCTCTAAGACCTTCAACTTCTATCTGTTCTTCTTCTCCGAATTGCAGTATTTGATCTTGAACTTCTTGTTCTACTTTAAATGCTTTTTCCCTGTTGTTCATATTGCCCTCGCAAACAATTGAACTTGTTTTTCATAAGCTGAACCTACATCAGTTCCAACTCTTGTTCTCACAGTTGTCTCTAAGTTGCCATAAGTTTCTCTTGCATACTTACCACGCATATAGAGATTAAGCCTTGTCTTTCTCAACATATCTTGACCTAATGTCCCATTCTTAGAAACAACAATCCAATTACTTGACTCAACAATATGCCATTCATTTTTAGCGTTCCTTAAAGTGTCTAAGACTTCTTTAGTAAAGACTTTATTAGTTCTACCAGATCCGCCACGACTAACTTCAGGTAAGCTGTCTACTTTTTCTATTGTCATAGTCTCCTTTATTTGTAATCAATTATTACATAAACTATTTTATAATGCAAACTATTTGTACAGAAAAAGATGTACAATTAATATATGGAAGAATTTAATCAAGACTCTTGGATCTGGATAGATGTATCAGATACACAAGATGACTGTGTCTTTTGTGGCACTGTTTTTAAAAATGATCACTTAGCTACATGTCCCTCTAATATAATTTCTTACCATGAAGGTGCTACAAGATTGTGGACAAGATTATTTGATGACGAAAAGACGACAGAAGATTATTATTCCGATATTGGAAAACAGCTTATGATGGCTGCTGATCAAATACTTAAAGCACAACAAGTATGGACAGATAAAACCATACTTCAAAAAATGGACGAAGTTTTTAACAATTGGGGTATATTAACAGAGTTTGCTGAAGTACTTTATGAATTAAAAATAGTACAAACTCCTACAGAAATAATTGATTATTACAAAAACCCTACAATGTATGAAAGAGAATTTACTATTTGGTCTGAATTTGATTACCCATTTGTTGATGAAGATACTTGGCAAGATTTCATTTCTAGACTAAACTTACAAAACAATGGAGAAGACACTACAAGATACTAAATTTGATTCTAAATTAGATTTAGTAATTGATCTATTAAATGATCACGATATAAATATTTTTAAAGTAATTGATACTTATGAAGACTCCAAATTAGTTAAAAAAATACTGGGTTTAGATTCTACAATGTCTGAAGCAGACATGATTCAACTTGAGAATAAACTAATTGGCAATGAACATCACAAAGACTATAGAACCACTTTACAATTTGCCAGAAATCTTGTTATGAATTGGTTAATAGAAGATTTTGTATATTACATGTTGCGTAAACAAGACATAGAAGTGAAAAGAACTGGTAAAGATGGTCATAGAAAACTTCTTAAAGGTTGGAATGCAAGTTCTGATCCAGACTTACAGTGCAAAATTAATAACAATAATCTTTGGATTGAAGTCATAGCTAATTACCCGACACAATCTTTTGATTCTTTTTGGGAGTCTGAAGGGTACTATGATCTTAGGGATTATAAATTAAAAAATTTAAAATCTAAAAGCTACAAAGATAAAACAATTGTTTTGGGTGTAAATGTTAAACAAAAAAAATATTTTACTATGCAGATAACACCTGATCTACAATCTTTAGATTATTCTCCTGAAGAAAAATTTGGGAATAAGCTTACAAAAAAAGTTATGTTTCCAGGCGGTAAACCTACCCTAACTGATTTTAGCAAGCTTCATTATTCAGTTAGAAATATGTTGAGACAAATAGCTTACCACCCACTAACAGAGGGTAAAGAAATGGAATCTTTAATAACCCAATATTTTGAGACACAAAGAGGATTCTGCGTAGCTACACAAAATACAGATAAAAATTTAATACATGTTAAAACTAAAGTAGTTACAGATGAAGCGCAGATTTATTATGTGTACTACCAAGAAGGAAAAAATAGTAGTGAAATAGAAATCCCAGTAGATCATATTATGAATGATTATGACTATGGTTTTCAATTTAGTTTTGACAATAAGTCAAAATTATATTGTTGGGAGGGATCAGTTTTGAAACACTATATCCAATATAATTTAAAAGATAAAAAAGTATGGGAAGCATATTTGAACAAAGATAGGGATACTTTAATTCTACCTGCAAAATATGTACCTAACATTAAAGAAATAAAACTCTCTCAAAAATTTCAAGAAATACTGTAACCTTTTTTACATTATAGTAGTCTAAGTAGTAAGGGCTTGAAAGGTTTAGACTTATCAAGTGTTGCGGGACAGTTGGTAAGTAACGAGGGTTCGATTCCCTCCAAGTCCACTAGAAAGCCTAGGAGAAAATTCGTTATTTAGATAATGATAGTATATGTACGATACCTAGGCTTTCTTAACTTTCTATGTAACCTTTTTACAGGTTATGTAGTCTAAGTAATAAAGGAGAAAAATGACAGACGAAGAGTTCCAAGAGGAGTTCGGTATGACAATCGCTGAGTTTGACGATTATGTCGAAAATGGGGATTGGTTTATAGAAGGAGAAAAATGAGAGAAATAAAAGCAAACTTCTCCATTACAGGAGAATATATTGTTAATCTTTTTGCAGAAGATTGGGAAGCTCCTAACGAGGAGAGTGTCAATCGTAAGATTGTTATGCAAAAGATCGATAGGAAATTAAAAGAAAAAGGTATTGACGCTTTTGATTTTCAAATGGCTATAAGAGTAAGAGAACAAGAAGTTGAGGAAGTTAATCCTGTTAACGATAACTTTGCTGAACTAGAAGAGCCACCATTCTAATGAAGATAATGGTTACTTTTGACACAACTGAAGATTATATTCTTGAAGCAAATTCTGTTCAGGAAGCTTTAGATCTTGTTAATAAAATATATACTTTTAAACAAGAAGCTCAAGAAGATTTATTGAAACAGTACAACATAGAACTACATGTAGATATTGTTAAAACATATATGGAAGAAGAATAAATGGAAAAATGTAAATTATGTGATGAAGTATTTTCTAAAGGTAACAATGCTGTTTTATGTGAAATGTGTAAATATGAAATGCGATTCAGCATAATGGAAGCTATTAAATGATAGAAGATTCATTTGAAGCAGAACTTTATTGGGATCTAAAGGAACTAAACCCTGATGCAATTATATACCCTGAGTATCATCAAGCATACTTAGGGTTTGCATATAGAGGAGAAAAGTATGTTGCTGTTTATGACAATACAGAAATAGAAAACATATTGGCTGGGGATCTACTCATGAATCAAAGTTTTGTTAATGAATGTTTAAAAAAATTAAGCGGCAAAGTAGAAAATGATAGAGTGCAGGAAGGTGTTGGAAGACTGGCTAAAATAGAAGCTATTAAATTAGCTACAGATCTTTTGAACGATTGGGACAGCCCTAATCATCCTTTAATGCTATTTTATCCTAAAATTGTTGAATTAGAAATTGAACAAAACAAAAATGAAATATTTAAATATGAAGAATGATCCAATAAACAATATAATTTGGAAAGAAAGTTCTTCTTTAAATCCAAATGATTGGAACCCAAATAGAGTTTTAAAGGCTGAGTATGATCTACTAGTACACAATATTCTAACTATGGGTTGGGTTCAGCCGATAATTATTAACACTAATAGTATAATTATTGATGGCTTCCATAGGTGGCGTATTTCACAAGATGTCGAATCAATCAAAAAAAAATATGAAGGCAAAGTGCCTGTAGTTGTTTTAGATATTGATGATAGACAAGCAATGATTTATACAATTCGTATGAATAGAGCTAAAGGGGTCCATGCTTCTAATGGTATGCAAGATATTGCAAAAAAATTAGTTAACGAACACAAAATGACAAAAGAACAACTAGAATATGAATTGGGTATGTCTAGTACTGAAGTAGATTTATTGTTAAGTGATTCAGTTTTAACTGCAAGGAACTCTAAAGATTGGAAGTACAACAAAGCCTGGTATCCAATAGAAGATGGAAAAAAATATGGCAACACGACCAAATAATATTTATTCCTGGGCATTAGCCAGGACATATCATCACAATGCAAGATTTAAAGATAATAAAAAAGTAGATTTTAAAAATATTTATAAAATTATAGATCGTGGAAAACAATGGGTTGTAGATACCTCAGTAAATAAAGCTGAGTATAAACATATACTTGATAATCAAGTTTGGAGATTGAAAAAATATTTTAGAGTTATAAGAGAGAATAGTATTAAATTTGATATGACAGATAATCAAAGTCATTTAGATTATGATCTTTTGCCTACAGAGCACCCATTTTATTTAAAGAAAGGAAAAAATAGTGGCTAAAAGTGAATACCATATATGGACATATAGGCTTAAATGTGAAAATTGTGGAGCAGGTTTTAAAAATAGGAAACATGATAGGGAGCATAAATGTTGACAATGAATAATGAAGAAAATGTATGCGGAAGATGTGGCAAAAATGACAGTGGAATTGTTCATTCTGGAACTGATGGGATATTGCTTGGAGTTTTAGATGAGCTTCACAAAATTTGTTATGACTGTGGAAATAAAGTTATGCTAGGAGAAACTGTAAACGAAGATAGGGATTGGAATCAATGGTTAAAAGATAACCCAACTGATGACGATCATAAAGAAGAGGAATAATGGATTACGAATATTTAACCGAAACAGACATAAAGGCAATCTTATTGGATCAAGCTAGACAAATTGAAACTATGTTGTTTCAACACAACTTATTTGTTCCTAGCAAATTAGAAAATAATAATGGGGCTTACATAGAGTGGCAAAATAAAAAAGTTGTTATAGAAAAAAGTTTAAAAGCTGTTAAAAAAGCTATCAATGAACAAGGTTTTAAGAAAGAAGATCTTTTAGAATTATTAGAAAAAAAATAAAAAAAACCTGTAACCTTTTTAAAGATAGGTAGTCTAATAAGTATGGAATGGAAAAAATGTGTATGGGAAGACATTGCTGAACTTGAAAAAGTAGCAAAATCTACCAAAAACACAGTAAAAAACAGCAAAAATACAGTTTGGTGGGGTTTATTTGATGATAATAAACCTGTAGGCTGTATAGGTTTGTATCTTATGTCTAATGCTAGAGGTAGGATTAAATCCATTTATATTAAAACTAAATACAGACATCAAGGATATGGCAATGAAGCTAGCGATATTGTTGAGTATTTTGCGTTTGATATATTAAATTTAGCTTCTTTAAGTGCAATAACTAGACATTTAGATTATTGGAACAAGAGGGGTTATACAATGACAAATAGAAGAGAGACTTCTAAAGGAAATAAATATGTAATGCAAATTACAAAGGAGAATTATGATAAACACTAGTAATACAGTGAAACCAAAATCTGAAACACTTTACAAAACAGAAGATGTTTCAGACAAAATGAAAATTAGACAAAAGAATATTGAAAATGCTCAAAAGCTTTTAGACAAGTATGGGTATTTTGGTGGTAAACGACTATTGGGCAAAAATGAGAATGGTACAGAAGTATGGATTTCTTTTAAAGCTACCGATAAAACTATAGAAATTGACTGCACACACGATATGTGGAGTGTTATGCCTGAAAATGGTGGAGAGTATGCTGCTGAAAGAGCTAGTTATTTCTTGACTAAGCCTATTAGTAAAGAAACTACATTTTCTTATTATGATGGCGATCGAGGTAATGTTCGTAGACATGGAATGATAACCAAAAATACATTGTTACATTTAGATAGAATCATTGATGAATGCGAGAGGTTTACTAGAAGTAACCAAACACCACCTAGAGATATTTATAGGTTACTTGCGTGGAATATTTTTAGTAGTACACACAATGATAGCTACACTTACCCTGCAACTAATTGGGATTTTTGTGCAGATATTCAAGGGTACACAAGTCCTGAAGGATATTACTTTACAGGTCAAATCTAATAAGTAATGGGTAATAGAATCAACAAAGCTTTAAGTAAATCTTGGGAAGAGATCGAACATCTCTTCCCAAATACTTATTTTGAAGATTACCGAAAAAACGCAATAAGAATAAAAAGCGACACTAACATAAATTTTGCATATAAAAATTACTTTATAAGAGTACCCTACAAAGAACTATCAGTATTCTTTAACAGACAAGCAGAATATAACAATATACAACTTGTCAACAGCCAATTAGAATTGACACCTCTTCCTGTTTACTACAATATCCAAACTGGTCTCATGGTTAATATAAGAACTTCGCCTGAAATATATTTAGACGAAAAATTTATTGATACAGAATCATTTAATAATTGCGTTAAAAACTTGAATACACTCAATGGATCTGGACTAGATGGTGCTAATGCTTTCAATTATGAAATAGCATTTGCTTATTTTAGGACACAAAACCATATATTAGATGAATATATAATGTGGGCGGAAAAATTTTACAACAGTTTTTTTGCTACTGTTGATAAAAATAGATTAGAGTTTTCTCACAATGATCCAGATTTTAGAAATTTTACAATAACAAATAATATAATTGACTTTGAATATTCTGGAATGTCTCCAGTATTATCAGATCTAAGTAATATGATCTCTATGTATTACAGTTCAAGTATTGTTAAAAAATATTTAGTTAATATTAAAGCACCAAATAAAGAAATGGAACCATTAACAATATTTTGGCTTTTATTTTGGGGTATGTGGGGACTTTCTAAAGATCAAGAAACTATATCAGACAAAAACTATTTTATAAGAGCAGGTAAATTATTTGACAGAGGAATTACTAGATTAGATCGTTTTAGACAAAATCTTTAAGGTAAATCATCCTCAGTTAATTTGTAAAAAATTACATGAAAGTTTGCGTGTGAAGAAATAGCTTTTATTTTTTTGTTTTTCTTTCTAAGCTTCCCATATTTTGCATAATACATTTTGTTATTACTAACCATACCTGCAGACATTTTGCCTAGATAACTTTGTAAATCGTACATAAGTAATAAATATAACATAACCCCCTACCCCATTACAACTTATAGATGTTAAATTATTGTTAAATGAAGGGGGGTACCCTATAAATTTCACGAGGACCCGCCTTTGTGAAAAATAATTCACAATCACACAATTTTGTGAAAGTATCTGACTCTTTTTAGGCATAATGAAATAAAAATATATATATAAACTTTAGATCCAGATAAAAATATGGATCTCTACTTTAGGTTTAGATTGTCTGACTAATTTAAAGTCTTAATGAAATAAAAAAATATATATCTGACTATTTTTTGATCATAATGAGATAAAATATGTACTACTTTCTTTCTCCTGGATCATTATCTGGATCAACATATATATATGATTCATAAGTAAAAAAAATAAAATAAAAACTATGTAACCTTTTTAATATGATATAGTCTAAATAGTACAGACAAAACAAAGGAGTAATAATGACAAAAATAAAAACATATAAGCCAAACAAAAACAGTTGGAAATATAATTTTGTTGCGAATCTAGATAATGGAAAAGTAGTTGATTATATAACAATTGTTACAGAATATGGGAAAGAATATGCCGAAGATTGTTTTAGAAGATCTTTAGAAGAACAATTAGAACGATTTAACGCTGATTGGTTTTCTTTTCATTTGGTTAGTAAGACAAAGGAGAAATAATGGCTATATATGCAAAGTTTGACTTCAATGTTTATATTGATGTTCAAGACATACATGATAGTAATGAGATTAAAGACGCATTAATTGACTGGTGGACTAGCACAACAGACTTACCAGATTATGAAATATTAGAGGAGGAATAATGGCTATTAAAGACACTTTAGATGAGTATTCATTTGTTAGTAGATTTTTAGAACGCAGAGATAATTTTAGCCCAAACGCATTACAAACACTTTATCATTATTTTGATGATCTAAGCGAAGGTATAGGAGAGGATATAGAATTTGATCCTATAGCAATTTGTTGCGATTGGACAGAGTACGAAAACGAAAAAGAGTGCCTGGAAGATTATGACTTTGTAGAAGACATGGAAGAAATAAGAACAAGTACAGTTGTATTGCCAGTCCATGGCGGGTCAATACTTGTTCAAAATTATTAAAAACTATGTAACCTTTAGACCTCTTCGGAGGTCTAAGAGTTAAAGGAGAAAAAATGATACAAGTTAAAAGTCCAAACACAGGACAGGTGCTAAACATAGAAGGAGAGTTATTAAACCTCGTAGAAGGGGTAAATTACATTGAAAATGCTTATTATGATCAAGAAGGATTCACACAAGACAATATTTTAAAAGCTGTCTTTAAAGTCCTGGAAATTGAAAGATTAAGAGGCATTTGGGATGGAACATATAATATTGATACTTTTATTAGAGAAAATGTTTTTGACATAATCTCTAGAGAAATGGAGAAAGCATAAACAAATGGGGATCGGAAAGATCCCCAACTTTCAAAAAATCTGACTATTTTTGATCAATAATGAATAAATATATAAGGAGAATTAAATGGCGTGGGAAGAAATATCACTAAATGAACAGAATTATGTTTTGTTTAGACACGAACATAATGTTGTTTTAAATGAAAAAGAATACCTATTAAGCGAAGATGGGAGTTTAAGAACCTTCACTTATGAAGATGGAATTAAATTTGCTGAAAGCATAGGTTTAAGCGAAGAAAATTTAGAACACCTGTAACCTTTTTCTCTTTTGTGAAGTCTAATTAGTACAACACAAAGGAGAAAAATGAACAAAGAGATTACTTACAAAGAATGGGTGGATACATATAAGCCAATACTAAATAAAAATAAGTATGGGCAGAATTATGTTTCTGTACAGGGCGAAGAAAGTTATGGCGCATTCGATGTATATGACGATGATGACAAAGAAATGTTACAGAACACAGAGTACCAATATATTTGGACTTTAACTAATGAAGATAATCATGATTATCTTTTAAGTGGCGTCCACTATGTCAACAGAATGGAGTATTACATTTGTGAAGTGCCATTTGCCGAAGGAGAAGATATCACGATAGACATGGGCTGTTGTTGTGATAGCGATGAAGGCGAAAGTTGTGAAGATTGCACAGAGGAGGAAGAATGAAAAAATTTACAGTGTTTGAAAATCTAACTTATGGATATGAGATAGAGGCAAAAGACGAAGACCACGCAGAAGAAATCTTTTATGGAGAGGCTGAAGGTTTAGTAGGCAAGGGTTATCTATGTGAGGGTACAGAAATAACAATAGTAGAGGAGGAATAATGGAGTACGAATACACAGCAAGTATCAATTTAAAACTAGACAGCACAGCGCAGAAATTTTTAAGTGCGCATGAATTAGGACCTGATGTCTTAGACATAGAGCCTGACCAGGCTGATGTTTGGCTAGCTTTACATAACGAAATACATTCATGGTTAAATGATTTGGGTATTGAGGTAGAGTTAGATTTGAAAGATGTAGTAGCTCAATGATTGGGCTACTCATCAGATTCTTAGAAGGGCAGCCTAAGAAAAAACGAAAACCAAATAAAAAAAACTGACTAATTCATAATTCTTAATGAGAATATAGATATATAAAAAAAAAGATCTTCAAGTAGATCCAAATAGGATCAAAAAAAATATTTAAAATATGTAACCTTTTCGTATCTAAGTAGTCTAATAAGTGTAAGCAAACAAAGGATATGAAATGATTATACATGATATGGCTTCAGGTAAAGTTACTGAGACTACACCTGAAGAGTTTATGAAACACATAGCTCCAAATATCGAAGAGTTTAAAAAACTCCAAGAAAAATTTGCCAGCTACGAAGAGGAGTAAATACATGAGAGACATAACAGAATATATTGATGATTATGTAGAAGATAATTATGGACATACTAATTGGGGATATGCGAGTACATATTCCCCAGTTGAATTAAATTCAAATGATCAATACGATATGGAACTTAATAATACGATTGTTATTTGGTACAACTCAATAGAAGAAGAATAATATAAAAACTATGTAACCTTTTTATCTTTTTAAAAGTCTAAGTAGTAACAAAGGAGAAAATATGAAAGTTAAAGATGTAATTGAGTATTTAAAAGAATACAAAGAAGATGAAGAAATACTTATTGCATGGTTAGATTACGAGATGTTTGATGACCATGAAGATGTTTCTTACGAAGCATGGGTACAAACCTGTAGAGACTGGATAGATAGCGACCATAGTTTATATGAGCTAGTTTCTAATTACTATTTAGTTAGAGACAGAGACTTAGCTAACAGAGAGAAGGCACAAGCTAATCAAAAAATTAGGCAAAAGCCAAAAATATAAAATACTATGTAACCTTTTTGAAGGTAGATAGTCTAAGTATTGTAAGCGAGAACGCATAAGGTTGGAAACTCTAGCTTAGAACTAGAGGCGTGAAATACCATATAAACAATGTAATTCCAGTGTGGTACGCTAATCGCTTACATAAAGCTACTTATATTATAGAACTAGCTGACCTCTCGCTTAGAGTACTCAAAGTATGATAACGAACTAAGGCATACACGAAGTCAGTTGTCTCAGACTTGTAGGTAGCTTGTAGCACATAAGGTTAATATCGTAATAAATTGCAAGCCCTTGTGCGTTACAAGCTATCTATTCAAACAAAGGAGAAAAACATGAAAGATCTAGATTTCGTAAACATGATCTTTAATGACTGGAACGAAAATTTGTGTGATAACGATGAAGATAGTGTCAAGTGTCAAGAACTGAGATATTTAATCTTAGGACTTATGGCGGACACAGTTGAAGGTAAAAAATTATTTAATTAATATGTAACCTTTTACACAATTTGTAGTCTAAGTTATAGAAGCAAAAACAAAGGAGAATATATGCCAAATGTATGTACGAATACAATATTTATAGAAGGTAACGCAGAGAGTATAGACCTTATATGGAACATGGGACAAAGTGAAGGACACGAAGGTCGTTTTAACTTTGAAGACACTTTAGTTAAAACATTTGATTTAGCTAAGTGTTACGCAGTTCCAGAAGAGTTAACTTATATACATTGCGGTAGCACAACTATAAATGGCGAACAATTTAATAACTGGAAATATGTAGATAAGACAACAGGAGAAGTTGTACGCTACAACATTCTAGATGGGAAAGATGACAATATTGAAATGGTTGGTCTTACTGAAGAAGAAGTAGATGAACTAAAAGAGAAATATGGAAGTGAAAACGCTTATGAGTGGACTTACGCTAATTGGGATACAAAGTGGATAACTGAAGTTGATGTAGACAATGTTGAGTTTGATGAATACAAACCAGACAATTACAAGTCAATGGAGTTTGAAGTTGACACAGCGTGGTCGCCACCAGTATCACTTTTACAACACTTATGCGATTGTTATGATTTAAAAATCAGCTGTCGTTGGTGGGAAGAAGGTGGTAACGCAGGTTGGGAACACTTGCACCCAAATAGTTAACTAACAAGAAGGAGTATTAGTTTTAACATATACTCCTATGTTGCTGAAGTAGTGGTAGAGGAAACTCTACCACTACGAAGATCTCAATTGAGATTAAATAAAAAACTATGTAACCTTTTATACATAGAAGTAGTCTAAGTATTGTAGACAGCTTAAAGGTAACAGCTGAACAGTTTTAGTTTAAGTACGAACGCAGACATTAATTGTTTAGAAATAAACAAGCTATCGATAGTTTCAGCCACATGTTTTGCTGTCGTGGAGAAAGTAAGCTCGTTGCCTTTAAGCTATCTATAAGTAGGTAGCTTGTAGCACATAAGAGAGAGAAGATGACAACTAGGCATAAGCTGTCTCTCTTAGTTCGGTAGTAGGAAGTTGGAAACGCTACCAATGAACAAGTAAAATCAACTTGTGTGTTACAAGCTATTTATAAAGCCCTCACTTATTAAAGAGAGCCTTGAACGATTAGTAGGGGTAAGGAAACGCTAATCGGTAGGTAGCTTGTAGCACATACTAATGTTGAAAGAAAGGTTGGAACTCGTGTACAAAACGAGGAAAGGCGATATAAACATACAAAACTTCCAGTTTCGTCCACTATGTGTGTGTTACAAGCTATTTATGTTCCACAAATGAAATGAAAGCAAATGGTTGGATAAGTAGGTAGCTCGTAGCACATAGTAAGGTCTTACAAACTAAGCGAAAGCATTTTGTAATAGGTTTTCTAGGCAACCTCAAACTGTGTGTTACAAGCTACTTATAAAGGATAAGCAAGGGGAAATTTGAACTTACTAAACCTTGCCCGATACGAAAGTATTTGGTATATCCAAGTTCTGTAGGTAGCTTGTAGCACATAATAGATCAACAAAAAATCTGACTATTTCAGATCCATAATGTAGTAAAGAATATCTATAAAAATAAAAGATCAAAAAAAAATAAATTTACTTGTAACCTTTTTTATTTATTGAGTGTCTAATAGGTACAGACAATAAAGGAGAGAAATTGTTAGGAACACATAACTCAATAGACGAATTAGATAATCTAGTAGGACTAACTATTACTGGTTGGAAAGAAGTAACGATAGATTGGGGACACTCATTTATCATGCTCAAGACTGATCAAAAGTTTGATAGTGGCGAACCTGTTTATCTATTACTATCACAAGACGCTGAATTAAACGAAGGCGGTTATTTAGGTTTTGTCGATAGCGACTTTGAAAAAATGATAAAGGAGTAATAAATGGGATTAAAAGAGATAATACCTAATATAACTGATGAAGAAATTGTATTAGTAAATAAGATCGAAAATACAAGAGAACGCATTAATGAAGCTAGAGAGTATGGAGATGATACACAATCTTTATACGATAGAATGCGCGAACTTAAAAAAGATCTTGAAGTAGCTAAAGCAAAAAGAAGAGCTACAGAAAACTAAAAAATTTTAGATTATGTGTAACCTTTTATGGTTACGCATAGTCTAAGTAGTACAAGCAATAAAGGAGAAAACATTATGGCAACTAGAGGATTATATAAATTCTATAGTGATACAGAACAATTAGAAAATAATAGACCTAATGCGACTATATATCGTCATTGGGATAACTATTTAGAAGGTGGGGGAGCTGACCTTGTAGAGTTTTTAACAACTCTTAGAGATAGCGACTTTGATAACAGATTTCTCGATAGCTCATATTTAGCAAGTAAGTTTGTAGTTTACTTAGCTAGAGAGTTTGCTAATGATTGGAATGAAGAGCCACTTGATTTTCTAAGTGTAGGGGTTGTACACAACGATGATGACTGGGGAGCGGAATACACCTATCACATAGTAAGTGAGATAGGAGTAGACAACATACCAAAAGTCTTTGTTGATAGTTACAATTACGACAAAACAGAATTATCAGAAGCATTTAAACAAGAACAAGAACAAGAAGTTTTATAAACTACCTTGTTGTTAGTGAAGAGATCAGGGGAAGAAATATCCCCTGATTTTTTTTGGATCTTTCTGACTAATTTAAATTTGATAATGATGATAGAAATATATATAGAAATAAAAATCTTAAAAATTATGTAACCTTTTAAAGGTTATTGAAGTCTAAGTATCACAAGCAATAAAGGAGAATAAAAAATGGGTTATCAAACAGCTCAAGCGTTAGCGTTAATGGATACGATTAACTTAAAAAATCAAATAAAAAATCATTTATTAGGTAACTTTTATCCACGACACGATGTTCGCTTAGTATCGGTATGCGTAGAAGCGCTAGAAATTTATAGAGACAATATTGGAGATATTGAGTATGGATTTTTAGATATATGGGATACCTATATCGAATTACCAGATGAGCTTGAATATAAGAACTCTAATAAAATATCGGTAGGAGATTGTATTGAGACACTTAGATTAAGTGCATGGGTAGACATCTTTTACTCAGAATTTTTAGAAGAGGAATAAAAAAAATTAGATCTTCGTGTAACCTTTTTAGGTTACATGAAGTCTAAGTAGGGAGAACAAAAGGAGATATATGAACGACTTAAAAGAACTATCTATACAAGAAATAGCGAGTTTAATCTATATGGATTGGACTATGGAAAAAGTTAGCTATTCAGCTCGACCTTATCTAGACGCTATGACTTATCTCGATTCAATTGACGATAAGTATATGTTAGATAGTGGAAAATCTATTGTTACATATTTTCTATCGAACGCTAGTGCATGGCGTGGCGATGTAGCTAAAGAAGTAAAAGCTGAATTAAAGAAGAGAATAAAATAAAAAATATTTTAGATTTCATGTAACCTTTTATGGTTACATGAAGTCTAAGTATTACAAGCTAACAAGGAGAATATTATGTTCGTACCACGAACTAGAAAAATCGATACTAAAGATAGTAGCGTTATTGATGTAATTTATTACATGAGTACATTTAAAGAACAAACACTATTTGTACAATTTAACAATGGTGCAATGTATACCTATGATGATGTACCTTTTAAACATTTTAAAAGTTTAAGAAGTGCTAATCGTAGAAATAAAAGTGTAGGAAGTTTATTTAACGACTTAGTTAAAAAAAGTGGTTATGCGTATAGGAAGATTTCACGATGAAGTCTTCTTATGCAAGAGAACTACACAAAGCAACAACTATTCTTTTAAATACACTTATGGTATTAGGAGAGCCATTCGAATTTGACAGCGATTTAATATGCGCTGATGAATTATTTGATGAGTGCTTATGCCCCAATTGTATTTATAAGAGTGTTAAAGGAGAAATATGAGTGAGCCATTTTTATACAATACAAAGTTATACGAAATTTTAGATATTTCTGGTAATGGAGTATTTAACACACTAGATATCATATTGTATTGGTGTTATTTCGTAACAGTTGTATTTTTTTACAAAACTGTTGTTAGCAAAGTAATTAAGAAGAGTGGCAAATAAGCTACTCTTCTTAATTTTTACAGCTGATCTAATTTAATTATTTCGGATCTAATCTGACTATTTTAGATTTCGTAATGATTAAAAAAATATATGCAAAAAATAAGTTATAAAATACCTGTAACCTTTTAGCGTTATAGGGTGTCTAATCGTAAAGGAGAAAAAAATGATTATAGGAATGTTAGATAAATTCTTAAAAGAATTAAAAAAAGAACAACAACTTAAAGAACACATTGAAAGAGAAAACGATAACCCTGATAGCGTTTTTTATACTGGCGATAAAAAATAAAATTAGGTGTAACCTTTTTACTTTTAAAGGTGTCTAATAAGTACAAGCTAACAAGGAGAAAATATGACCGATAAAGAGTTCTTTAGTGCTATTAGTGGCGTGGAAGATACTGAATTAACTGGCGATGAGCTTATTGATTGCGGTAACTGTATGGTACGAATACCTAAAGAAATATTGCAAGACGCGGGAGATTACATTTTTTTAAATGAATACACTTGCGAAAATTGTAACGAGCCATATTAAAGGAGTAAATAATGGACATGTATGATATTGAAGACAGCGTCATTGAAAAAATAGCGCTAGATATTTTAAAATCTAAACTCGAATGGAATAGAGCTGAAGATTTTAGAACATTGTTTAGTTACGATAGTAAAAATGTAGAAGTTACATTTTCATTATCAGCTACGATTGATGAAACTGATTTAGAAGTATGGAATGATAGAAATAACTATTACCCCAATTGTTACAGCTGTAACAAAGTCCTACTGGATAGCCATGACGAAATCGATTGTATTGATGATGAGCCATTCTGTAGGGAGTGCTATAGCAAACAAGAAGCAAAACAAGAATTAGCAATTGATAATTAATTCAATTGCTAATTCTTAAAATGTATTATATAATTAGAAAAAACAACATAGGAGAAAAAATGAACGCAAACTTAATTACTGAGAATGTAGAGCAACAAAAAAAAGAACAGCTTAAAAAATTAGCTAGTCATTTTAATTACTCTACATGTGATGAGTTAGAAAAGCCATTACCTGAATTTGAGCAATTCATAATTAGAGATGGATTTGTTTTTCAATTAGATACAATAATTGAAAATAATTCTAAAACTTGTCCAAAAAAACACAATAGCGATACAGCAGTGTATAAATTATTTAATGGCGCTATCGGATACGATAGTTAAGTAAATATAATACATGGACTAAAGGCGGGTATTTATTACCCGCCTTTTTTTATTTAATTCTGACTAATTCTGTTCCTTGATGATAAAAGAAATAAATATAAATTTTAAAAAAGTTAGATCGTAATTTTTGATTCTAAAACCCCATGAAATCTAATCATCTGACTATTTTTTTTTCGGTAATGAGCAAAGTTATAAATACCATTTTGATCGTTTTCGAACACCTGTTCGATTTGTGAAAATTTTCACATTCTCGTAAAAATCTAAATGTAAAGTTTAGGTTTAGATTTTACCAATTAAAAAAAAATTAAAAAAAATATGTAACCTTCTTGTATTCAATGCGGTCTAAGTATTTGAGCGGGTAAAGTTGCAAACTTACCTTAGGGTTAGATAACAAAAACTTTAACCCGCTTAACTAACAACATAAGGAGAATAAAAAAATGGATATGTACGATATCGATCAATTAACTCATGAAATAATTGAATTAGTTGACGCTCTAAAATTAATTAAAAGATATAGCAATGATGAGATAGCTTTTAATAATTTAAAAGAAGATATGTTAATTAATTATAAAATGAGTAAAAAGAATGAATTAAATACACTTATATTAGATTTATTCGATGATAAAAAAGGAGAGTTATAAAATGACTAGGAAAGATTATATAACTTTGGCGGGTATTTTTTCTATATCTAGATTAGAAATAGAAGAATTAAATATTCCAGAAGATCAAAAAAAATTAATATTAAAAGAGGTTAGAAATATTATTTCTAATTTAGGCGGTGTATTAGCTGAAGATAATCATCGTTTTGATTATGAGCGTTTTATAACCGCTTGCAAATATAATGATATTTCTTATAAATGAAATATTAAAAAATATTGAAGAAGATAAAATTCAAAAAGGTCTTAAAAAAAGAAAAAGAAAAACACGAAGAAAATCTTCTTAAAATTAACCCGATAACTTTAAAAGGTTATCGGGTTTTTTTTGGATCTGTGTGACTCTTGATCCCAATAGGAAATTTTAAATAACTTTCCGCTAGTAATACATAGAAGAAAAAATATTTAAATATACTTTACATATTTAAAAAAGGTTTATATAATAATTAAAAAGAACATAGGAGAAGAAAAAATGAAAAATACATTAACAGTAGAACCGATTAAATTCGAATCTAAAAGTTATGTAAATTATCATTGTGAATATTGCAATAATGAAATAGAAGAAAATTACTATTTCTTTATTCTAGATCATAAGCATATATACAAAGAATTAATGATATGCGGGTTAGATCTTGAAGACGCGATAAACACAATAGTAATGAAATATGATAAATTACAACTAATTCATAATATAAATAAAAGGAGTATATAAACATGGATAAAGAAAATAACATTCTAGAAAATGCGGAGCTTGTAACCGCATACACTAGCAAACTAAAAAAACAACAAAGAGAGTATGGAAATAAATTTCACAATGGCAGTTGTGAAGAATTAGATCGTCCGCAGTCTAATTTTGATGAAATAATAGTTAGAGATAACTTAATATTTGAATTAGTGGAAATTATTCCTAACAAGTCAAAGAGTTGTAAAAATAGGCACAATGGAGCTACTGGAGTGTATAAAATCTTTAATGGAGCTCTAGGATACGATATATAGAACATGAATAGAAAAACATTCATATTAGAAGATAACAAACCAGTTAGAAGAAATATAAAAGAATTATATATTCAATGGTTACAGCTTCAATATGGTAATAATTTACACATTCATGAAATGAGCGCTAACCATTTTAAATTGGTTAGCGTTTCATTAATGGATAGTAGAAGAAATGGAGAAAATTAAAATAATGAAGGTTAAAGAATTAAAAAATACATTAGATGATATTTTTTATATACTCGGAGACGATGAACTTTTTGGAGATATGTTAGAACATGGAGAATTTGAATTTCATTCTAACCATTCAAAGAATGGCGGTTATGAATGTCAATTATGTTATTTAAATCTTCCAAAAGGTAAATTAACTATTAATGATCTTTTATATTCCTATGAAGAAATAAAAGATTTTAAAATAGGTTTCGAGCGTAACATAGAAGATTATCTACAAGGTATTTAAAAAAACTCATTAAAAGATCTAGAAGATTAATTTCTTCTAGATCTTTTTTTTATTTGCTGGGTTAGGTTACCTTATTAAAATATAAATAAAATATGAATGTAAACTTTAGGTTTAGATTTTTTTTGATGATAACCCATTTTCAAAATCAAGAAAAAATTTTTTTTCTGTGGCATATAGCACTGCGAACGCTAATGACACTTTGCAATGACAGAAAATATTTCACGCATTAATTTGGATCTTCTTTATACTCAGTATTGCTTAAATAAAGATGTTTAAGCGTTGAGGGTACATTAATACTAATGTAGGGAAATAAAGGAGTCCTGTGAGGCTCCTTTTCCTATTGGGTAGCCCTTTTCTCTCCTGGCATAGCATTTTCTTTGAAAATCGGCACCCCCTACTTATATTTTTACTTACTGTTATTGACATACAATATTTCGACTTTCTCTATTTACCTATGGTAGAATTAAGAGTAGATATGGGTAGACCAATAAAATTAAATGAAGATAAACTGCAACAGATCTGTAAGTGGCTAACTGCAGGACATTTTATTGAACAAGCTGCTTCTTTGAGTGGTGTTTCTTCAGCCAGTATATACAATTGGTTGTCTAGAGGCAAAGAAGATTCCAACAATGGAGAACAAACAATTTATTCAGAGTTTTTAGAGAGGGTAGTAGAATCTAAAGCTAAAGCTGAAGCATTGTTTTTAAACACAGTAAGACAGGCTGCACAAAATGGTGTATGGCAGGCTGCAACCTGGTATTTGGAGAGATCTAACCCATCTTGGAATAAAGAACTTCAGAAACAGATCCTAGAAGATCAACAACTTGCACTTCAAGAAGAAGAAGTCATTGTTGTAGAATATTCTAAATAACCTCGAATCGCGCCCCCATAATGAGTCGAATTTATGTAATATTTGATGACAAAAAATTTTTTTATCCCCTGGACAGATAATTATATTGTGGCATACTGTTTCCCAAGGAAAAATGGATCTCTAAAGCAAAGAGGACCTGGAAAACCAGATCCCCTTAGCCAACAAAGGAGGACACTATGAGTACACAATAAGAGAAATACGAATGTCTCTTAGATCATATTGTCTTACTCTTATTATATAGGCTAGTAAGAGTGTATTACAAGTTTTTTAAGCCGAGTTTTTTTAGGCACCACTATATGTAGTGTTATTTGAGTGTAGACACACTATATATAGTGTCGAACAAATGTTCGATTATCCATACATACTATATGTAGTATGTCAATGTGCTAATACCACTATATGTTGGGTGTTCAAATTCTTGGATCCCTAGGGGTACAATATTTTGGATCCCTAGGGGTACAGTGGATTGTACACTAACTATACCTAATTAACTATACCTATTTAACATAGACCTATTGCAGAGAGAGTAGTTATGTCAGGTAAGTATCTTTTTTTAAAAAGTGTGTAACCTTTTTCTATGAATAGTAGTCAAATAAATATAAATAAATAAAATTTCACATAAAAACATATATGTGATATAGTTATAAAAATAAATAAAGGAGAAGAATGAGTAATTTATTAAAAAAGCCTATAGTCGTAGGTAAGTTACCAAAATCTACAGTTCAAAGAGGAGCTAAAAGTATCTACATTGATGGCGAAGCAATGCTACTTGCTTTAGGAAGTAAAAATGAATGGGTACATTGCTATTCTTTTGAAAGCGAAGATTCTAGACAAAGAAGAAATAAAGGCAGTGCTATGAGAATAGCAGGTAAAAGTTTCTGTAGTAGAAATAATGAAGGTTCTCAGTTTAATTACTGGCAATTTAAAGTGATTACTGTAGAAAACACAGTTAATCTTTACATTATTTGTGAAAATAGAGAAGGAACTGATTGGCAATGAGTGATTTAGAACACATTGGCGATGACCAAATGGACTTTAGAGAATTAGCACAACATCAACCAAAGCGTATTGATGAAAACACTCGTGGTTTTAAAGGTATGCAACAAGATGAATGGTATGAAATAGTACAATGGTTGCAGTTAAGAATGGATGACGCAGCGAATTGGTCAATGACAAAGATCGATGTTATGTATTCTGACCTTAAAAACTACACAAAAGGCGATGTTTTTTATGCGATTCAGAAATTATATGAAGAAGGAAGACATAAAGCACCTGATGGCGGTATGATTTTAGCTAAATTAAAAGCTTTAAGCATACCTAAGGTAAGATCTTCTGTTACAAATGTAGAAAATATAACAAATATAGATAGAAATAGTGGATTTTGTGATATCCCAGGGTATTCTTGTTCATTTTTTGATAGTGCTTGGTTTTCAGATGATTATGGCAACTGGCATTTTGAAGACCTGTGTACAGCTAATGGTCCAAAAGGTTTATGTGAAGCTAGAAAAAAAGCTGTTCCTAATGAACACCAGATTAGGACAAAGCCAAAAAAATCTACTAGAGCAGAAATGTATGCACAGCTTTGTAAAATGAAGACAATGAACGAAGTTATGAAGAAAAAAGTATGGAAAACTTACGATAAGTATGTTGATGGCGACTTAGAAGAAGTTATAAGTACTTATGGTAAAAAGGATTGGTACGATGGATAGCGAAAATTATGATATAGAAGAAGGACACGAGGAAATAGAAAACTTTCTAGGATCTGAATTAGTTCTTTATGGAGAAACATTTAATTATTATATAGAAAAAAGTTTTAACTCAACTTTTATGGCTAATCAATTTATTGATTCTGCAGCAGAAAAATTAAATATCAACACTCATTATGATATAGATCTGCCTACGACTGTTGTTTTAGGAAACTACGATAACAAAGATCAATTTATGGTGTTAACATTTTTTACTTATGACTATGAGTTAGATGAAGATGAAGATTTATCAATTACAGTCGAAAAGTTAAAAAAACATTTATATAGAACTAAAGGTATTACAAAAGATTTTGATTTTTGTATGATTTCTTATCCTATTTTAAAAGAAAGTAGTGATTTCACAGAAGATTGTGTTTACGAATATGCTTTAGAAAGTATTATTTTTAATACAACTGATTTTATTGGAGGAGCTGTTTCCAAAAGAGCAGTTGACCACAATTGTGAAGAGTGTGAAAAGTGTTACAATTTTCAAGTCCAGTACCTTTTAAACAGCAATGGTAATATGTCTCATAGGCAACTAAGAAAAATAGCGCATAAAAACTCTAGAGAAGAATCTTATGCTTTTTCTACTGTTGTAGAAAACTATTTTAAATTACCGAGCATTGCAAGTAAAGAATCTCTTTATGAATTTATAGAAGACATAAAAAAAGATAGATTAAAAGTAATAACAAGCAAAGAATCTATCTTAGATGAGCTTGTTAATGAAGTAGTTTCACTTCCTTTGGAAGGGTTTATACTATCAGACGAAGCGGGTAAATCAAGAGAAGAAATTATGGATACAATGAAAACTTTAATTGCTGCTACAGATTTTGATGGTGCAGAAGGTCAGTTTTTTATTGATTCATTAAATGACCTATTAGGAGAAGAAGAATGAGAGTACTAGATAAATATCCAGCAGTTAAACAACAATTAAAAGAAATTTATGAAAAAGAATTTTTTGACAACATTGTAGGTTTAACTGATGCTCAAGCAAATTATATACAAAGAGAAGAAGCAGAGATCTCTAGAACTGAAAGAGATTTTCTATTCTTAAAAGAAAATACAAGTCATTGGAAAAAAATGCTTTCTGATGATTGCGAAGATAAGCACAGTACAATATATAAAGCTTATGTGGACCTCTTTGGATTGCCTGAGGGATTAAACATAGATTAAAGATAGCTATCGTGGGTAGTCCACACGATAAAGTTGAAATCTGTCAACAAGGAAGTATAGACTTAAGTAGTCGGCTTCCTTGCTGACAAGCCCTCCCATCAACGCCTATCTCTTCGGAGATAGGTGTATATACTATTATTATGGAAGATCCTAAATTTCAAAAACTTCTTGAAGAGAAGAAGGCAAAAGACAAAAAAATAAAACTTCCTAAATTACACGAAAACCAAAAAATAGTTTCTGAGTCTGAAGCTCGTTGGAAAATACTTTGTGCAGGTAGAAGATTTGGAAAAACAAGATTAGGTGTCCAGTCTTGTTTAGAAGTTGCATTAGAAGGTAAAAGAGCTTGGTGGGTAGCACCAACATTCTCAATTGCAAGGGTTGGTTGGAGAGATATTATGTCAGCAGGATATGATCTTGGCTCTAAAGTAGGTGTTGATGTAAAAATGGGGGACATGACAGTTAATTTTGCCAATGGTGGTTTTATTGCTGTTAAATCTGCTGACAATCCACAAAGACTTCGTGGAGAAGGTTTGGATTTCCTGGTTATGGACGAGGCTGCTTTTATTAAAGAAGAAACTTGGACTGAGGTTCTTAGACCTACCTTAACTGAAAGAAAAGGTTCTGCTTTATTCATTAGTACACCTCGTGGTATGAACAATTGGTTCTATCGTTTATGGCAAGACGCAGATGATAGAGCGGATTGGGCTAAGTTTAAATTCTCTACAGTAGATAATCCAGCAATTGATCCTGAAGAATTAGAAATGGCAAAGCAGGAAATTGGTTCTCTGACATTTGCACAGGAGTATGAAGCAGAATTTGTAAATGAAGGAACTCAGCTTTTCAAATCAGATTGGTTTAAATACTATCAACCTGCTGTTCGTGGTGCCAAAATAGATGGTTTCTTGTATGAATTTGATAATATGCCTAAGTTTGCAACTGTTGACTTAGCAACTTCTACCAAACAAACTGCCGACTACACAGTATTTACAGCATTTGCACAAGATCCTGTAGAAGATAAATTGTTTGTCGTTGATATGTTAAGAAAAAGAATGGAAGCTCCAGACATAATTCCTGCAATGAAACAGTTCTATAAAAAAAATAATCTTGATTGGATAGGAATTGAAAGAGCAGGATTTCAGTTATCGATTATTCAGTTTGCCAGAAGAGAAGGAATCCAAGTCCGAGAGTTAAAAGCTGACAAAGACAAACGCAGTCGTGCCATACCTTTGTCTGCTAAAATGGAAGGTGGACAAGTATTCTTTCCTGATGACCCAATGGTTGATTGGGTACACGAAGCTGAAAGAGAATTATTGACTTTTCCCTTAGGAGCACATGACGATATTGTTGATACGCTAGCTTATGGTGTATTAAACTTAACTAAGAGAGTGAATTGGAAAGCGTACTAGATGGCAGAAAATAAAAGTTTTTACAGACGAGCAGTAGAATATCTTCAGGCTCCACCACAAAGAACACAACAAAAAAGTTTTTTAGGATCAACCTCTTCGGTTGATTCAAGTATCTATGGATACAATACACAATCAGGTTTTATGCCTGACAAACTCATTAAAGAGATTGGAGATGGAACAGGCAACTCTGCTGTAGTCGCTTGTTTGAATGTACTCTCTACTTCATTCGCTGAACCAAGACTAAAAGTTTATAGAGAGATAGGGGATTCAGATTATGAAATGGTTGATAGCCACCCTGTAACTACTTTAATTAACAGACCTAATCCTTACACTTCAGGTTCTTTATTAGCACACTACATTGTTACAGCACTAAATGCTGAAGGCGATGCTTATTTATTGAAGAACAAAAATAAAGCAGGCAGAGTTATTGAACTTGTTCCTCTTATGCCTCACTACATAAAACCAAGAGGTAACGAAAAACAATTAATTACTCACTACGAATATTATGTTAAAGACTCTAACTCACTCAACCAAAATGAATTTGTTGTAATCCCTGCAAATGACATTGTTCATATTCGACAAGGTGTTGATCCTAATAATCACAGAAAAGGATTTGCACCACTTAAAGCTGTATTAAGAGAAATTTTAGGAGACGAGGCTGCAGGTCAGTACGCAGCTGCTTTGTTACACAACATGGCAGTACCTGGTGTTATTCTTTCTCCTAAAGATGACGCAATGGGTGGACCTAGCCAAGATGAGGCTGAAGCGATTGCTCAAATATACAAACAAAAATTTGGTGGTTCTAATAGAGGAGCACCAATGATACTTACAGGTGCAATGGATGTAAAAGTAGTATCTTGGTCTCCAGAACAATTAAACCTTAACCAACTAAGGAGATTGCCTGAGGAAAGAGTTTCTGCAGTTTTAGGTGTCCCAGCAATTCTCGCTGGACTCGGAGCTGGACTGGAATCGGCGACATACAACAATACGAGAGAATTGAGAGAGTTCTTTACTGAACAAAAACTTATTCCTCTATGGCAAACAGTAGCTAATGAAATTACTCATCAGTTATTGCAATCAGACTTTACTGCAGATCCAAAAATATTATGTAAGTATGACCTTAATGAAGTTAGAGCTTTGGATGTAGATAAAGGCGAAATATTTAAAAGAATGCAAACAGGTGTTACAGGTGGTTGGATAACAGTAGCTGAGGCTAGAAAAGCTGTTGGTCTTGAATTTGGAGATGAACATGATGTGTTTTTACGACCACTCAACCTCGAACCTACATTACCTGAAAATTATAACAAGCCATTAGTAATGGAAGAACCTAAAGATGAGCCTGAAGATGAAATGGGCGAAGAACCAAATCCTAGAGAGGAAGAAAATGAACTGCTCATGGCTGATGGATATGACGAAGCCATCACAATTAAAGCTGTATTAGATACAACGAGTACAGAAGCTGAAGTTACAAGAGAAGGCAACATTGTTATGACACCAACTTATCTTGATAATGAAAAAGCACCTGCAATATCAGAAAAAGTCAAAAAAACTTTAAAAGACAAAGTAGCAAAACACAATGCTTCTAATCCTAAATACAGAGCTACTTATGGAATGTTAGCTGCAGTATTTAGAAGAGGTGTCGGTGCTTATCGTACTAACCCTGCCTCAGTGAGAGGTAATGTTACAAGTGCAACCCAGTGGGGAATAGCTAGAGTGAACGCTTTTATAAAAGGACTTAAAGGTTCTTTCCCAAGAAAACCATTTGACCAAGACTTACTACCTGCAGGACATCCAAAAAGTTCTAAAGGTATTGAACTTATTGACGAATTAAAAGTATCTTACGAAGAAGCTGAAACATTATTTGAACAGGCTTTTGAAATAGAACCTGAGAATATAAAAGCAGAATCAGTAAAAGTAGGACAAGCTGTTAGTTGGTCAATAAATAAAGATCCTGATCCTCCCTCAACAGTCCATGGAATTGTAGTTTCTGTTTCTAAAGAAAATGCAACAATGAATGTTTGGGCAATCATGGAAGATGGTTCTCACAAGAAAACAGATAGAAATGTTACTATGCCAATTTCTAAACTTACTGTTATAAAAGATTTCAGAAAAGGAGATAAAGCTCCTAATGATGTTACAAATTTTCCAGGCAGTGGCGATAATCAAAAGATAAGTATGTCGAACTCTAAGTTCAGACAGTTCCCTGATTACGCTTATGTTAAAAATCTAAAAGAAAATTATCCTGAGATATGGAGAAGAGCAGGTACAGGTGGAAACCCTCCTACTTCTTTTACAGGAAATGATGCTTTTAGAAATTGGACTAAATACAAAGCAGGAGACCGAAGTGCCTCAGTACTTTCGTGGGTAAAAAGAAGAGAACGATTTATGAATCGACACCAAGGTAACAACCGACTCAATGGAACTATTGCAGTTATGAAGTGGGGTGGTGTTACTAAGTCTGGTGTATCTGCTATGAAAAAAATTGTCAATGAACAAAAGAAGAAAATTGACGAGCGTAAAAAAAAGGCAGAACAACTCGTAGATCAGTCTGTTAAAATAAATAGTACAGAAAGTTAAATTTGATACTGTAGTATCTACAGTATTAATATAGATTAAGAGGTATAGGTTAATGGATAAAGAAATTAAAAGTTTCGACCTCTCCATCAAAGAAGATGGAGAAGAGAAAGGTAGTGTTGAAGCTGTCTTCTCAGTATATAATAATCTCGACAGCGATGGCGATGTTGTAGTTCCTGGTGCTGTCAAATCAGGTTTCAAAGATAATCAAGTTCCAATGGTATTCGCACATAAGTGGGATCAACCAATTGGTAAAGGTGTTATCGTAGAAGGCGAAGATTCTGCTGTGTTTAAAGGTTCATTTTTTATGGACACAGAAGCAGGAAAAGAAGCATATAACTTAGTTAAATCAATGGGCGATCTTCAACAATGGTCTTTTGGTTTTAGAGTCAATGATTCAGAAGTTGGTAAATTTCAAAAAGACGATTCTGAATCTGATGTTCGCTTTCTTAAAGATTTAACTGTTTACGAAGTATCTCCTGTCCTTGTTGGTGCAAATCAAGAAACCTATACCCTTGCAATCAAATCAGGCGAAGATACAGTTTACGAGAAAAAAGAAGAAAAAGAACCTGTTGCTTTTATGGACGACCACTTCACAACAGAAGATGAAGCTATGGCTCGTGCAAAAGAACTAGGTTGTGATGGTATTCACTCTGTCGATAGAAATGGCACTACTTACTATATGCCATGTAAAACTCACGAAGATTATGAAAAAATGTCAGCAGGTAAAGAAGCTGATGTTGAAGTAGAGAATACTGAAGAATCATCTTGCAACTGCGGTTGCAAAAAAGACGCAAAAGAAATGCACTGCTCTTATGGAGATGGTGGCAAATGTGCAAAAGAGATGGAAGATGATAAAAAAGATTTAGAAGTTTCAGAAGACGATTCCAGCGTGTCAGGAAAGCGTTTCTCTGATGAAGTCAAAGATGTGCTTGCTGCATTAGAAGACTTAATCGTTAGGTCCAAAGCTATTGGATTGTTACGAGAGAAAGATGGTAGGAAATTGTCAGAAAAGGCTACACAGGCTTTAAGGGCGATTCAAGAAGACCTTAATGATGCTTGGGAAGAGATTGATGAAGTCATTTCTCAAGTTGGTACTGTCCCAGAAGTAGAAGAAGAAGTTGAAGCTATTGCTGAAGCTGAGGCTACAGAAGTTGAAGCACCTGAAGAAATATCTGAAGATGTTGAAATTGAAGAAGCAGAAGCAGAAGTTGTAGAAGAAGCTACTGAAGAAGTTTCTGAGGAAGAAGTAACTGAGGAAGAAGTTGATGAAGGTATAGACGAAGTAATTCTCGAAGCCCAAGTTAACATTACAGAATCGTTAATAGCCGAACAAGAACTAGAAGAAGAAATTTAAGCTATATAGGAGATTATCGTGTCAGATATAAAAGACCTCCGAGAAAAGCTTGCTGCTAAAAGAGTTGAATTAAAAGAACTTTTTGAATCTGCAGAAGATGGCAAGTACACCTCTGAACAAAAAGAGGAAATTTCCAAAAGAAATGAAGAACTTGCTGGACTTGTAGAACAAGTAAATCTTAAATCAGCTCAAACAAAAAATGAGAAAGCTATGGAAGTAGATTCTCAACCACAAGAGCAAGCTTATCCATCGGAAAAAGCTGCACCTAAAACTCTTGGAGAGCAATTTGTTAATTCAGATGCTTACAATAATTACAAGAGCAATGGTGTAAAAGGCATTGATTCCAAAGCTAACTTTAGCCCAATGGAATACAAAGCATCTCTTACAACCACAGGTTATCCACCAGAGGTTTTAAGAGAACCAGGCATACTTGAAACTGCCTTAAGAGATCCTAATGCTGTTATTAGTTTATTCGATCAAATCGAATCTACTCAAAACGCATTTTCATATCTCGAAGAGACAACATTCTCAGACAGCGTAGCTGTTGAAAAAGCTGAGGGTGCTGCTGTTGCTGAAGGCGAACTTGCTTTCACAGAGCAAACCGAAGCTATCAGAAAAATTGGTGTTTATTTACCAGTTACTGATGAATTGTTGTCCGATGTTGCAGGTATCCAAGGATATGTCAACTCAAGATTACAAACAATGATCCGACTTCGTTTGGACAGCCAACTCCTCGTTGGAGATGGTACTGCTCCTAACTTAGAAGGTATCTTAGATGCAGGTAAAAGTTCTGTAGGTTCCACAGACTTCTCAGCTTACGCAGGTAACTTAGGAAGACTTGGAGCTCTATATGGAGCAATTACCAACATTCGTGTTAACGCTTTCACAGAGCCTGACGCAATTGTCATGCACCCAAATAACTGGAATCAAGTTGTAACAGACTTAACAGGATTCGCAGGTACAGACTCTGCAGGATATGCAGCTAATGTTCCTCTATTCATAGCATCTGGTGCTATGGGTAACGCACCTGTTGCTTCCATTTGGGGATTAAAAGTAGTTCCTACTACTGCTATCACTGAGAACACAGTTCTCGTTGGTAAATTCGGTGGTGGAGAAGCTGCTCATGTTGTTATGAGACAAGGTATTGATTTAGCTGTCTCAGATAGCCACTCAGATTACTTTATTAAGAATCAATTAGCTATCAGAGCAACTATGAGAGTCGGTTTCCCTGTTTACAGGCAAGCTGCTTTCCATAAGATTACAGCTTTCAATAGCTAATAATCAATCGTTCGATAAGGGGTGGTAACACCCCTTATCAAACTTAACAAATTTTTAAGAAGGAAAATAATGTCAGAATTTACAAAAGTTGAAAAGAATGTCTACAAGATGAAAGATGGTTCTATTTGGGAAGGTGTCCCTGCTGATTTACCAAGATCAGGTGCTTCTTTAATTGCTAAAGCAGGAAAAGAATATCCTACAGAATGGTTAAAAGAACAAGGTTGGGGTAAAAAAGCTCCTGCTAAGAAAAAAGCAGAACCTAAAAAATCATCAAAGAAAAAAGTAGAAACTAAAGCTGTAAAACCATCAGAAGATAAGTAGGTCCTAAATGGCACTTTGTACTGTTTCTGATGTAGAGAAAGTGCTAGGTATTGACTTAGGATCAACAGACGAATCTGCAGTTACTAACCTATTCATTCCTACTGTAGAAGATTCTATCGCTAATTACATTGGGTATAACCCAAAATACTCTGCTTCAATTACTGAAATATTTGATGGAGACAAAACAGAAGATTTATTTTTAAGTCGTTCTCCTGTTATCTCTGTATCTTCAGTTACTGAAGATGGCAATGCACTCGTATCAGGTAATGATAATGATTATGTTGTCTATGCTTCATTAGGAAGACTTCGTAAAGTAGGTAGAGAAAAATGGTCTTCTGCTAAATTACAAAACATTACAGTTGTTTATTCTGCAGGTTATTCTGATGACGAAGCATCAGCAGAGGATATTCCAAAAGATATGAAGTTTATCTGTGCAAGGGCTGCAGGAAGACTAATTGTTTCTGCATTATCACTATCTTCACAACAAAGCACAGGAGAAGTAAATACAAACATTGCAGACAATACAACAGATTCAAAATTCCAAATGGTAAGAAATGAAGGAATTGGAGATTACCAGGTTACTTATGAATCTGTATTAGATCAACTTAACGCTGAAGTATTAAATCAAAATGACAAAATGATACTTAACAAGTATAAGAGACAATATTTCACTTCAGCAGGTATACTAGACTAATGAGTGAAATTAATTTTCCAGAGGGTACTAAGCGAGAAGACGCTGTTAATGAACTTATTGATGACGAACAGTTCAAAGAAATGGTGTTAAAGCAATTCAATTATATGCGTATCAAAGGAATTAATCTTGTAGAAGATGCAGATGATATGGTAAATCTTTATCTTAAAATCTGTAAAGCTCTTGATGAATAATGGCTAGATACGACTACAAGTGTTCTAAATGTGAACACATCTTTGAAGTTACCCATTCAATACACGAAGAACCAAAGGTAAAATGTGAAAAATGTAAAGCACTATCTAATAGACAAATTAGCAGTAGGGTTAATCTCTATGGAACTGTTGGCATTGATTGGAATACTGATCCTAGTAAAGTTTCTCAATCTATGAGAGATAAGGCTAAAAAAGCCTCTAAAAGAAAAGTTAAGTTTTAACTTTGTACATTTTGTACTTTAAAGTTATTTCCTCTAATGGTTCTATGTCTCTGTTAGCAATTAAGTAATTTATATTATCTATTTCTAACAAACGACAGTTAGGTGTATCACTATGATTTATAAATCCACCCAATGGCGTTCTAATAGGTTCATTTTCTCTTCCTTTGTTAAAAATATGTGTTTTTCCTAATGAAATATCTTTATGTATTTTTTTAAGTGCAAACAAACCTAGACCTTCTATTTTGCTAGGCATAATAGTTAAACTATCTGGTAAAGGTCTGTAGGTCTTAGACTCCACAATAACCCTCACATTCATCATCGAATAAACTACCTTGAAACTCCTCAGATGATACTTCATCAAAGCTAGCATCTTTCAATGGTATTCTTTCTTTATATAAAAACAATTCACTATCTAATTTATTAACAAATTGGCTTCGTGATCCACTCTCTCTTAATTTTTTATCAAAATTTACTGCGTATTCAAACTCATTTGGGCTTTCATTTTTTAACTTCCTCCACTCTTGTTGGTTGTGATAAGGACATATTATACAAGCTGATCTTGGTGGTTGTGGCATACCTAACTTACCAAAGTATTCCAGGCATTGATGTCTTGATATGTTATTTTCTACTAATGGATAACAGTTTACTTGCCATTTATTAGGTGGGTACTTTGCTCTTTGGATCTCATCAGAAGATATACCCATTACAATTTCAACTACTTTTCCCCTAAGGCTTCCTACTTCTAATATTTCTCTAACTTTTTCTTGTATTGGTCTAATTTTATATCTATCAGTACAGGTTCTTAAAGTAATACCTTTTTTTTCTGTTTCTTTATTTTTTGTGTAAACAGGAATGCTTGCAAAAAACCCAACTTCAGTTAAAAGATCTTCAGCTATATTACCTGTGTTTCTTTCGTTCTTAACAATAATTATTTTAATTTTGTCTTTAACTTTTTCTTTTAAAAATTCAAACCAATCATAAACTTCTTGAGGTTCGTTACCAGTATCAGCAAATATTGCATAGTCAACAGGAGCGATTTCTCCATTGTATATTTTCATTAACAAAGTAGAACTTTGCACTCCAGCACCTAATGAAAGTATTCTTAAATCTGGCTTTTTTTCAGAAATGCTTTCATCTGAAAGTCTCATTTCTGCAAGATAATTCATAACTTATCTCCATAAACACATTTATCACAAATTATGAGAACATCTGATACTTTGAGTTCTTGTTTACATAACCTGCAAAAATATTTTTCTATCATTCTTCAAACCATTCTTCAGGAAAAGATTTATTTCTTTTTTCCACTTCCCACTCTTTAGCTTCCACATAGTAATCCAAGCGAACAATAAACCAACTAGATATTTTATCTATGATTTTACTTGTAGACCTAGCTAATTCCATAATCTTAACTTCTAAGGTTGCTGTAATCCAAAACCACATGATCCATCTTCCTCACTTTCTGTTGTACAATCTTCAGGTATTCCTGTAAATCCACCATGACCTTCTTCATCACACCTTACACCTGCACACCAAAAATTATAATGTTCTTGATATCCCATATTATGAACTAAGTCTGCAAATAAGTGATCTGGCATAGAAGGTTGTGGGATTGCAGTTCCACCCATCAATATAACAATTATAAATCCAATCATTCTTCCTCTCCCTTAACACCACTAACTTCTAAATTGAATTTAGGGTGCATATATTTAATGTCTTCTTCTGCAAGAGCTATTGCTCTTTCTTCTGTATCTACTAGGTAAGTAAGCTTACCTAATAAATATACTGTATGTTTTTTCATTCTTCTTCCTCCACTACTTCAACTTCAAGTTCTAAATCTAAAGGAGCATTTTCAAACTTTATGTCTTGAAATTCTCCATATCTTGTTATTATTTTAATTTTCATTTTTCCACTTTCTTTCCCATTTTTTTTCATTACTCCAGCACCATTTGCTAGAACTCCAATCATCCCATTGTACTCTTTTATATATATCTTGTGATAACAGTGATGCAAATAAAATATTGTAATATGGAGTTAATTGAGCTTTTTTAAATTCAAAACCTAGATCTGTTTTAGATGTAGGTCCTGTGTAAGGTCTACCATAACGCATCACTATCCATTCATCCCACATTGGCAAATCGTATTCTTCAGCAATCCAATTCCATGTCCAAGGCACAAACTGAAATACCCCAGAGTCATTATTGCCTTCAGCAGTTCTAACTGCGTCAGCTTTTCCTCTTGATTCACACCAACTAATACGAACAGCAGTATCAATATTTTCAAAATTAAAATGCTCTAAGAACAAATCTGAGTGATCACGCATTGATTGAGGTACTTCTCTCCTACATTCAATAGCAGTGTTAATAAATTGAGTTTCATTACCTATCAGGGGTGTAGAAAAACTTGCTAAGAATAGCATACATTCAGCTATCACATCTCTCCTTTGTTTGTTTAGCTTATATTAATTTTTTAGCGTCATCTACAGCTAAGTTTTTAGACTTACCTGCTCCTGTACCAATCAAAACATAGCTTTGCTTAGTACCAACTGATTTAACTTTAAATAAATCAGCTTCATGACTGCTCATATATGGATTCCACCTAACATGGATCATATAATCTCCAAAATGAATTTCTTCGTCTTGAAGTGCTTTTGCAGTATCGACATAAGGTACATTTACCAATATATCTCCTCTTCTATCTGATACTTAATTATAAACATAAAATTTGCAATTGTGCAATCTTATGTTACAATTTTATTATTGTAACAAACAAAAGGACATTATGAAAGTAATAAAGTATACACCGAAAAAATTAACTAAAGATCAATTAGTTGAATTATTTAATCAAACGCCATCTAAGACCAATATGGATTTAGGTAAAGAACTAGGGATTTCACGAGAAAGGGTTAGACAGCTTAGAAATCAATTTGGATTACCTAGCGTTAAGGAATTTAATCAAGATACATTTAGAAGAGCATTAGTAGCTATTGAAAATGGTTATGGAACATTAAATAGTAATTTATTTAAAGATATTCCTAATTTTTCAATTAAAAAACTAAGAAGCTGGATGGAAGCTGATCCTGAAGTAAAAAGGCAAGTAAGAATTGCGAATACTAAAGCGTATCAAAAAAGTTATCAACCTGATTATAAAGTATGTAAAGTTTGCAATGTAAATAAACCTATTGACGAATTTTATGTTTCAAAAATAGGAAGAGATAAAAGAAATAGAAAATGTAATCCTTGTAATATAAAGACTGTTCATAGTTACTATGAGAAAAGATACACACCTGAACCAATTGTTACAGAAAAAACTTGCAGTATGTTGAAAGAGTTTGGACCTTTGCCTGCAAGTTTCTTTTACAAATCTAGAAAGACAAGTACAGGATTGCAATATTCTTGTAAACAATATCAATATGCTTATGACAAATATAGGAATATGTATAAAAAAATTATGAATAATCCAAACGAAACAGAAAGAAATTTACAGCTTTCACAACTTGGTAATTGGAAAGCAAAAGCATTAGTAGAAGCACGAGTGGCTGTAAAAACAGATCTAGCAAAGCTGGAATCTTAATAAATATTCGGCTAGTATTATATATACTATCTGATTTGAAAATAGTCGGTGGGTTATTTAGTTAGACCAATCTAATTCCCCCCTGCCGACTGTTTTCTTTTATCCCACAATTCTCAATGTTATAATTGAGGTATGCCTAAATTAACCACTGCTCTTTTAAATGATTCTATAGATATTGAAAGATATTCAAGTACCGATACATTAGACGATAGAGGTAATATTTCTCAAGACTTTTCCTCTAGTTCAACAAGTGTCCAAGCAAGAATAGTATCTGCAAAAGATAGGACAGAAAGAGAAGATGATTTTTTATCTTCTGATCAGAAAAGATTGAGAATAACAATACCTTCAGATACAGATGTAACTGTAAGAGATCGGGTTGTTTATGATTCTATAACTTGGAACATAAGAGGAGTAGAACAGGTTAAAGATAGATTTGGAAATATATTTTATAAACAATTAATTGTTGAAAGTGGATATTAATGGCTTCTAAAAAAATTTACAAAAACGAGGTACAACAATCTTTAAAAGGAGCTTCTTTAAGAAGTTTTAGAATTACTGATACTTTGCGTAGAGCTAATAGGTATGCAGTGTATTCAGATCGTAAAATTAACGAAGTGGGATTACCTGGAGATGTAAATGAATTAAGAAGTTTTCTTTATACATTTTCTATCATTAGCAACGATACAAGAGCTTTGTTGCCTAATAATTTTTTAGATTCTTTAAATAGAACAAATTTAAGATTAGGTAAAGCAGTTGGAGACTTTAACGCTATTAGAAATACTTTGACAGGAAAATCTAGAGATTTTGATGTTGCAGGTATAGGGGAAAGAGCTGTGCGAAGAGTTGGAGGAAGAATTTCAGGAAGGCTAATGAATACTATTATTCCTAGTGGTAACGATGTTTTTAGTAGATCAGTATTTAGATCTATAAGGTCTGTTGCGGGTGCAAACTTAACAATAGAAATGGATAGATTTATTAAAGGTCAAAATGGTAGAGAAACTGCTTCTTCAAAATTAGCTGCCGATTTTTCTGGCTTAGTAGAAATGGGAGAGAATGCTTCATTGCAAGTTGCAGAATACATAAGACTAAAAGTTCAAGAAAACACCCCTATAGATACAGGTGCTCTTTTAAAATCACTTAAATTAAGAAAAGGTAGAAAAGGTGGGAATACAAAAAGACATACACCAGACTATACAGTTTCTATAGGAAATGTAAAACCAATGCCAGATCCTAAAGTACCTTATCCATGGATAGTTGAATTTGGTATTAACGAAGGTTATGGAAAAACTAAAATACCTTTTGAAAGCGTTTTCCCAACACCACTAAAATTCAGATTTTTATCAAGTGTTTCTGGACCAACACCAGAAGATAATACTTATTATGATGATTATAGCGAAGATAATAGAAGTCCTTATGATCGTGGACCTGGAAACTGGGGTAAAGGCGCAATGGTTAGAACTGCTCTTTGGAAGATTGTAAAAGATGCTAACAAGTATAAAACATTCTCAGTTGGTATACCTAAATATAAAACTAATCCAATGAAGGAAATTGTTTGGGATGTTGCGCAAAAGAAAGTAGATGAATATGAAAGATCAAAATCTATGAGAAACTGGGGAGTACCTTTCTAATGGCAATTGTTTTACCTGATTCGGAAATATTATTTAGAACTTGGGCTTTAGAACAATCTATAATCACTGATCAAGTTAGCACAAGAATAGCTACTAGATTGCCTTCTAATGCAACTCTACCTTTTGCGGTTATTAATTTAATGAGTTCTTCTGCAGAAAATATAGATAGCGCTCCTTTATGGATTTCAATGATAGAAGTTAGTTGTTATGGAGGTAAATATGGATCTAACAATAATAAGCCGAATCCTGATTTTGCTTCTGCTTTTAATTTAGCAAATGCTTTTGTAAGAAGTGCTTTTGATTTTGCTGGAAAAAAATACACTATCAATGGCGTAGAATCAAGACTGGTTGGATTCAACCCAATAGAAGGTCCATACAGAATAGAAGATACAGACACAGAATTAGCACGCTATAATGTAAGTATTGGAATGTATTATGGAGAAGCATAATGAAAAAAATTAAATTAAATCCATTAATAAGAGTTTTCGATGCTATAAGAGATGAAAAACTTGATCTTATCATAGGAAAAGATTGGGTAGAAGTAACTGAATCTGATTGGAAGAGAATGAAAGAAGCTCAGACCAAACAGGGAGATATTTTACTTCCTACTTTTACAGCAGAAAATGATGGTATGGGCGAAATTAAATCACTTGTTAGTGAGAAAATTGCTGTGAGTGATGAGATGGAAGAGCTAGAAGAGGAAGCCTACGAAGTAGTAAAAGAAGAGGAATGACAAGTTCCTCATAAGTTATAGGTAGGTATAAGTAATGGCACAAAGTATTACAGAAGTTCTTTTGGGAACAGGTACGCTATACACTGTGTTGGAATCAGATTTAAATGGAGGTAGCCCAACTGCTAGCTTCCCTGCAGATCCTGATGAAACACCAAATAGCTCATATTTCACTGATATCGGATATTCCGAAGGTGGATTCTCATTAGAATATGACAAGACATTTGAAGATGTCATGGTTGCAGAAGAGATTGATCCAATTAAGACAATCAAAACTGCACAAGAAGTAAGAATCACAGGAGAATTAGCTCAAGCTTCTCTTGCTAACTTGAAGTTAGCAATGGCTGGTGGAACAATCACACCATCAAGTCCAGAAGCTGGTTATTCAACAATGGTTCCTCCAACAACAGACTCATTCTTAGAGTATGGTCTTTTGTTAAGAGTTAACGCACCAGGTACAGATGAAGCTGGAACTGCTAAAGCTAGAGACATTCAAGTCCCTAGAGCAGTTAACATTGGAGCTTTCTCTATGGTTCATGCTAAAGCACCTCAGAAGGTAACAATCACTATTGAATATAAAGTGTTGAAGCCAAACTCTGATGCACCATTTAGCAATATATTTAAAGTAATTGATGCTGTCTAACAGCATTTAAGATAGGAGAGTTATGTCAGAATTTAAGGATTTCGATAAAGCTTACGAAGAGCTTACAGAAAAAACGCTAGACTTTAAGGTAGCTGGAAAGAAATATAGTATTCCTGGACAGCTACCAGCTAGTGTCGTTTTAGGACAATTGTCAATTTTGAATGATCAAGGTTTAGTTGATCCTAAGATGATAGGTAAATTCTTGGAGCAATTGTTAGGAGAAGAAGTTCTCAAGGATATGATGGATAATAAAGTATCTTGGAAACAATTGGAAGAATTATTAAATTGGCTTTTGATTCAGTATCAAGTTATTGCTGATCCAAATGCTCCTGCTGAAGAAGCAGTTGAGGGAGACGAAGACTCCCCAAAATAAGTATCTCTATTGATGATGTCTTAAATAGATTTTCAGCAGTAGAGGCAGATTTCCATCGTTTCTATAAACTTGATCCGATGATTATCTCTTGGCGAAAGTTTAAAGTGCTTTTGTTCTCATTAGTGTCTCAAGAATCATCCTTTTATGCTCCATATCACGCAGAAATGTATGAGGAAATGAAAGAAAAAAGTAGCAAAGAATCTGATTTCACAAAAAATAAACAAAAGACAAAAGTTTCTTTAGATGTTGCTATGGGCGAACTTGGATTAGAGAAAGAGTAAAATATGGCTAGATTTGATATTGTAGTTGGCGTAACTACAATGCTTAAAAAAGCGGCAGGAGAAGTTTCTGCTTTTGCTGGTAAAGCTTCACAAGATATAGCCAAAATAGGAAAATCAATGTCTAGTGCTGCAGGCACAGCAGCTTTGGCTTCTTTTGCTGGTTTATCATTAGCATTAGCAGGTTCTGCTGTTGCAGCAGTTAGATTTGAAAATGAATTTGCAAATGTTAAAAAAACAATGTCTGATGTTCAAGATCCAGTTGTTTTTAAATCAATTCAAGATGACTTAGTTAAACTATCAACACAGATTCCGATCTTTGCAGGAGAGTTAGCACAAATAGCAACTGTTGGTGGACAGCTTGGAATTGGCGCTGATGACATTACTCAATTTACTGAAGTAGTAGCTAAATTAGGTGGTGCTACAAATATGAGTTCCGAACAAGCTGCTACAGGTATGGCTAGGTTCTTAAATGTAACCAATGAACAAATGGATACAATTGGTAAATATGCCTCTGTTCTTGTTGAGCTTGGAAACAATACTGCTGCTACTGAAGGAGAAATATTACTTCTTGCACAAAACTTTGGTGCTACAGGCGAAATTACAGGATTAGCAACAGAAGAAATACTTGCATTCTCAGCAGCTATGAGAGAAACAGGTCAGCAATCCCAGGCAGGTGCTACTGCTTTAGGTAAATTATTTTTAAACTTGTCTGACGCTGCCAAAATTGGTGGTAAAGAAATGGCAGTATTTGCTCAAGTTGCAGGACAAGATGTTCATCAATTTAGAAGGTTAATAGAAACAGATATAGGATCTGCTGCACAAATATTCTTAGGTGGATTAAATAGAATGACTGCAGATGGTAGATCTACTACTGCTACCTTAGAAGAGTTAGGTTTAGGTACTATTCGTGTTCAAAGAGCTTTGCTCTCACTAGCTAACAACGAAGAAGGATTAGCAGAAGCTAGACAAAGAGCCAATAAAGAAGCCATTACACAAAATGCTTTGAACGAAGAAGCTGCACAAAAATTTGATACTGTAGCTATGCAAATGCAACAGTTTAAATCAACTATGGGTGCTGCTGCTATAACTTTGGGGCAAACACTTATGCCTTTACTTCATGCTTTAGTCAAAATTTTAGTTGTAGTAGCTGATGTTCTATTTGGTTTAGCACAATTTTTTGAAGATTTTCCTATAGTTCTTTATGCAACAATGGCTGCGTTAGGTATTCTTTCAACAGTACATTTACGAAATGTTGCAAAAGAAACCTCTATGTTATTGAAGCTTGGTGGAAAATTAAAAAATCTATTTTTAGGTATTGCCAGTATAGGCGGAATAGTAACAGTAGCTGTAGGTGCTATGGCTTTAGCGTATAAAAAATATAGAGATGATGTAAAGCATGCAAATGAAGTAACAGCAGAAGCAGGCAATATCATGTCAGAATTAAAAGTTAATTTAGAAAAAGGTTTCCAAGCAGAACCTATAACAGAAAATCAATGGGAATCTTTTTTAATGAATTTACCAGATGCAACAAGAAAAGCTCTTTTAAAAGGTGTAGAAGAGGGGTTAATGGGAAGAGAAACTTTTGATGCTATAACAAAAGCTGCGCCAATGATGTCTGAACAATTTAGTAAAGAATTTGAAAATCTTTTAGATATTGATGAAGGGTTCTTTACTGGAGAGAGATCAGCAGTGGGTAAAAGAATCCAAATAGATAATATTATTAAAGAAATTGAAGGTGCTGGTTTAGGTGGGGATAACGAATTAGGACCATTGGTAGATACTTTAACACAATATAGATCAGTAGTGGGTGCAGTAGTTGGAGAACAAAAAGAATTAAAAGAAGAATTAGAAGAAATTTTAAGAGTACAATTTGGAATCTTTCAATCAGTTGAAGCAGAATACACCTTAAGAGATAAAGATATCTCAAAAGCTTTAAATAAACATTTTGAAGGTGTCGCAAAAATAGATCGTAGATCTGCAAGCCTTATGAGAACAGAAGCAGGTAGATTAAAACTTGCAAGAGAACTAGCTAGTGGACCTAATGGTATACAAAAATTTAAAGATATTCTTGGAGATGTAGTAGACGATGCAGAAGACCTAGGAGAAGAATTTGAAGCTGTTGAAACTAACCTAGATTCTCTTCTTAGAATAGTTAATGATTTCAGAACTCAAATAGATAATTTATTTGCTCCTACTGAAGCACAATTTAAAGCAGGTATGAATGAGCGTGAATTGATGAAAGCTCATAAAGAACACGCAGATTTACACAAAGAACAATCAGATTTAACTCAGGAAGAATTAGATTTAGCTCAGGAAAAAATAGATTTAGCTAATAAAGAACTTGCTACTGCTGAAGAAAAACTTGAAATACAAGAATTAGAAAACGAAGCTCTTGAAATAGAGAAAAAAATTAGAGAAGGCAATGCTATAAGTGCTGATGACTTTTTAAAGAAAGAAAAACTTAAAAAAGAACTTGCTAGAGTTAATGCAGCTATTGCTCAAGGTTCCTTGGAGTTCCCTGAAAAAGAACGACAATATATACAAGATCAGATTGATGCTATTGATGAAAAAGCACTTACACAAAAAGATGCTGATGATAAAAGAAAGAAAGCACAAGAAATTATTGCTACTGTAGAAGAGCGTAGACAGGAACGACTTGCTGCAATAGATACTAGAAGATTAGAAATCCAAGAAAGACTTGCTGAAATTCCTGATGAAATTTACGCAAAACACTATGACATACACAAACTACAAAGAGATGGTGTCAATGCACAGTTAGATATGATACAAGCACAAGCAGATTTTAATACTCTTAAAGAAACTGAGTTAAGAATGACTGCTGAATTGCTTGGTCTTAATATGGCTCAAATTGATGGAATGATGACACTAATGAACCATGCAAGGGTTGAATCAGGACCTATGGGACAAAGTTATCTTTCTAAGTTATTACAAAACTTACCGATTTTACAAATGTTGCTTGGATATACCCAAACAAACTCTGCTACAGGTCCCCAAATGGAAGAATTGTATGATGCTTTCAAATCTAGTGGATCAAGTTTTGGAAATATGAAACCTGTATATAGGCACATGGGAGGTAACTTTAAGCCTGGACAAAATTATGTTGTTGGAGAATATGGACCTGAAATGATGAAAGCATTTCCTGGTGGTGGTGGAATGATTACACCTATGGGAAATAGAGGAGGAGGCGACACTATAAATCATGTTACACTTAATGTAACAGGGCTTCCTTCTGATCCAATTGCTGCAAGAAGAACTGCTCAGTTAATTCAAAAAGAACTTAACAAGCTTAAGTCTGATGGTAGGAGTGGAATTGTTAGATAATAAATCAGGAAAAGATTTAGAACCTTGTGATGGATGTGGCGATTATTATTATAAAATGCCAAGTAATGAAATATGTGTAAAGTGCAGGTTAAGAAGTGGCTAATACAATAACAATAGGAAGAATAACATTTACCTCTCCAAATTCTATTTCTGAAAGTTCTATTCAAACAGGACAAAGAAACTCTTTGGATAGAAGTTTTAGTTTTGATGGAATATTATGTGGAACAGGCACAGGTCAAGACTACATAGATAGTTCTAAAAAATTAAGAGACGAGTTGATTTCTATGGGCAACTCAGACTTATTGTTACCTATTACTTACGAAGGAGACACAACCATGGCAGGATTTGGAAAGATTACTTCCATGGATGTGTCCCCAGTAAAATTAGCAACAGGTTATTTTTCTTATTCAATAGGTTTTGAAATGAAGGGTAGACCTTCTGAAATGATGTTTGAAAGTAATATGTCAGGAGCTTTGCTAACTAACTCGCACAGTTTAACAACAAGCGATACTACTTATGGACCTTTTCACGCAGTTCCTGTTAATACTTATAACTACAAACACGATTCAAGACCTGCAAGAGGTTTAAGAAATACTGAGAATGGAAATGTTTCTGTATTTTATGCTTCTGATCTTAGAGATAATGCTGCTAATTGGATTTGTGAACCTGCAGATTTTTACAAAGGTGCAGTACAGATAACAATAGATAGCACAGTTAAAACAGGTTACTTAACTAGAAATCTACCTACAGGGGTAGAAATATCTAATGGATTAATAAAGATTACTTCAGGTAGCACTGCTTCTGAAAGTAGATTTGATTTACAGTTTTATGACAATGGTACTTGGTCAAGTGCAAGAGAGATTGCAGTATCGTTAGGATCAGCCGAAACAGAATGGAATGTTTGGAAAACAGTTCAAATACTTAGAAATGAACCACAAGAATGTGTAGTAAGATTTACCACATATTCAGAAGATAGTTTTGGAGATGGGACATTAACAGTTGATGTTTCTGTTAAAAGAGGAGCACACCACGCAACATTAATTATTAGTGATGAAGGAACTCCAGATAGAGCTCCTACTTCAAGAAAGAATTTAAAAGTTATTGACTTTAATGATATGACTGACGACACAGGGTATATGATTGAAGATACTGCTGATAGTGATGGACAAAAGTTCCTTATTGGCAGTCCTCAAGGTTACACAGCAGATGCTACAAATGGATTAATATATCTTGGAACTGAGCAGTTTAAGACTTTCGTTGGTTATGTTTATAACTCAGCAGATCCAGAACTTTATGATTCAGCAGACGCTATAAGAGATCAATACTTAGAAGGATTATACGAGAATATTAGATTAGTGAGGGCATAGTGGCAGTTACTGAAAGATTAATGGGTGTAGGTAACTTCTCTGTTACTTTCTCACAAGAATTTACACCAACAGAAATTATTGAATCTATCAAGGAATGGGGACATATTGTTATTACCCCACAAGAAGTAGATGTAAACACTTTATCAGATACTGATATTTTAGATACTTCAAGGTACACAGGTATTGTTCTAAATCGTTCTCTTGAAGAAGGTATTGTTTCTATCAATGGACAAGGACTTCAGCTTTATCTAGGAGATGGAAACTCTAAAGGTATGGTCATTGCCGAATCTAAAAACATAGGTAAAGTTCGTGTCTTTACAAATACAACTTTATCTGAAACATTATTTAACTCGACAGTAAGCTCAGGAAAACCATTTGGAATTATGCGTAATGAAAGTGGTAATACGCAAGCAATAACTCAAGGAACAATATACGAACCTAGTGGGACTTACATTGGTCAACACTTCGTACAAACTGCACTAGCTGCACTTAAAGAGGTATCAGAATTTTTAAATGTTGAATACAGAATTAATGCAAATGCAACTATAGACGCAGGACCTCCTGCGAATTTATTTAATGGTGTCAATGTAAACCCAAGCACAATAGTTGTTAAAACAGGATATGGAGAAGATCCTAACTTTGATGGTGTTGTACCACAAGGATTGAGAACAGAGTTTGATGCAACTGATTGGGTTTCTAGAGTAGACTTTATTGGCGAGGTTGGTTATTTTGACAGTGCTACAGATGTCGCAGGAGAGGCTAACTTAGCGTCAAACCCATATAGAGATTTGCATGGTAATAACTTAACTCGTGTTGGATTAGTTCAACAACCTGAAATTGCAATAAATCAATTAAATTCAAGAGCACAGTTAATGTTAAATGAATTAGCTCGTGTGAAAAAAGTTCTTAACTTAGACCTTGAACAATATGAAGTATCAGGCGATATGAAAGCAGGAGATTACATATTTGCTTTTGATCCTGATATTGGATTCGTAGATACTTCAACAGAAGCAGCTGCAGATAGCAGAAACTTATACGAAGTAACATTTAGAGGTCAAGTTATTACCCCTGTAAAAGTTCGTGTTGTTGGACTTACATTCCCAATCACAAATGGAATGGGTGTTTACTTTAGAGATAAAGATGGAAACTATACAGACCTAACACAGTATGTTCAGTTTGAATCAGGTTCTGCTCAGGTAGAACTAGGAGATGTCATAAGGTTTATCGGAGACGATATGAGATTTGACGAATACTCATTGAACAAAACAACTGCAGGTGTTTTTTCTATTCCAGATTTACCTGATACACCAACACTACAATCAGGATCATATTTAGATACAACAGGAAATTCAAAAGGATTTATTAGAGTAACAGTGGATAAACCAACTAATGTTGATGGTTCTCAAATTACAGATGGTAGCCATTACCGAGTTAGATATAAAAAAGTTGGGGACTCACAATATTCTTATCAAAACTTTCCATTTACAGGTGTAACCACCGAAAGTTTATTACTACAAGATTTAACGATTGGATATGTTTATCAAATAGGTGTAGCTGTTGTAGATAAATCAGGATTTAAAAAAATGTCTGCATACGATGGCACAGGAGAAGATTTATATACTGATAGTTCTAGTATCAACCCTAGCTTTGCTACAAATGCTAGAGTTGAAATAGAAAAAGATGGACAAGCTCCTTCTCAACCTAAACAAGCACAATCAATTGCAGCAGGTCCACTTCGTGTCCAGGTTACTCATTATCTAGGAAAAGCAGGAACAGATAGTGGTGGTAATCCTTATGGAAACTTTACTCTTGAAGGAGACTTAGATTACCTAGCTGTTCACGCAGTTACACAAGATGGTAATACTGCAAATTTTACTATTGACGAAGATAACAAAATAGGAGAGATAAGAGTTACAGCAGGTAACTTACTTCAATCTATCCCTGTTATTGGAACTATGGAATTAGAAGATAGCGAAGACTATTACTTTAGGTTTGTTGCTGTCGATAAATCAGGAAATGCTTCTGATCCTTCTGATGGACAAGCAGCAACTGCAGATTTGATTCAGGAAGCACACATAGGAGATGCTACCATAACAACTGCAAAAATTGGTACTGCACAGATTACAAATGCAAAGATAGCTGACGCAACAATAACTTCTGCAAAAATAAATGATCTATCAGCAGATAAGATTACTTCAGGAACTATCACAGGTGGAGAAATAACTGTTGGTGGTGTTTCAAATACTGCAGGATTTATTAAGTCTTATAACTATTCAGCAGGTTCAGCAGGTTGGATTATTAACTCTGATGGTAGTGCTGAGTTCCAAAATATTACTCTTGGAGAATATTTACAAGTGGGAGACGCAGCAGGAGATGTCAATAGTGGTGGTACAACAATTAGTGGTACAAAAATTACTGACGATACTATCACTTCAGATAAAATTGTCGCCAATACAATAACTGCAACTGAGATTGCTTCAAACACTATCACAGCTACTGAAATAGCTTCAAACACTATCACGACTTCTGAAATAAACTTTACACCTTATGTTGATGGAGAAGATATAGACAATGGAACAATAGGTGGAATAACTATTAATACAGACAGTATTAGTGGTGGACCTGATGGCGATGGCTATGTAGCAGGATCAAAAGGATTTATTATATACAATGATGGAGAAGCTGAGTTTGATGAGATAACAGTTAGAGGAAACCTCAGTGGTACTATTTATCAAGCTACAAGTGCTACTGCACCTATTACTACAGGTACAGGTGGAAAAATCAGAACAGCAACTTCTGGTGCGAGAGTTGAAATTAGTTCTGCTTCTTCTGAACCATATATAAACTTTTACAATAGCTCAGGTGCAGGAAAGTTTGATGTTGGTCTGAATAACTCTACAGGGTTAGGTTATATTGCTAGCAACAATGCAGGTATGCTAATTAACACTTCTGGAACAAGTAATGCTGGAACAGTAAATTCAAATTCAAATCTTATGCTTGCCTCTGATGTTATAGACCTTACAACACAAGGTCAAACAGGAAGACCTTTCTTATTATTAGATGGTGGAACTGGAACTACTACCTTAAATAAAGCATTAGGTATTGATGCTAATGGAAGAATAGGTTTTGGAACTGTATCTTCTGGCTATACAGATTGGGAGATATTTACTAGCGATACTTACAGAGCAGCAGTAACAAGTGGAGAAAGAGTTACTTGGAATGCAGGAAGTGGTTTGAGTGTAGGGTTCAATGCTACTAATCAAGTAATAACCTATAGTGCAAATATTGGTACTAACTCTGGACAAGTTGCTGAAGGAAATCACTCTCATGGAAGCCATAACCACGATGGAGAATATGTAGACACTGTTAGTGGTTCAACAGATGCTTTAACTATTAGTGGTAGAAACATAACATTAAACTTTGGAACAACAGGAACTAGAGTTGCTGCTGGAAACCATGACCACGATGGGGATTATGCAGCAGCTGCACATGGTACTCATGTAAGTTCTTCTACAGCAGTACAGGCTATTTATCCTGGTGGATTAAGAGGAAGTGTTACATTCTCTACAAGTTCAGGTGGTAGATTTCTTGATTATTTAGGTCAATCAGGTCAAACTCTAAATATTTATACAACAAACTATGCAGGAACTACTCTCTACACAAGAGACATATATCCTGATAGCAACGCAGATGAAGATATAGGAAACAACTTTGGTAGTGGTAGGTATAGAAGTATATATCTTATTAATGCACCTAATTACACTTCTGATGAAAGATTAAAAAACACCATAGAAGATATTCCTTATGGTATAGATTATTTAAATACATTAAGACCTGTTCAGTATGAATGGAACAGGAGAACAAGA
>Ga0208785_1000034_pt1 | contig 51848 bp, 51 predicted proteins | sample DEB08_DNA_2_FD_185499 | JGI IMG/M metagenome (GOLD analysis project Ga0208785, IMG submission 185499) | Aqueous microbial communities from the Delaware River and Bay under freshwater to marine salinity gradient to study organic matter... | ecosystem: Environmental > Aquatic > Marine > Coastal ...
CCCGAAGAGATATTTGAATGACCGGTTCGGATCGCCGTCGAGTGGTTCGACCTTGATGACATCAGCCCCCCAGTCGGCGAGGACCAGTGCGGCCGCGGGGCCAGCGATCCACACGGCAAGTTCGACAACTCGAATCCCCTCGAGGGGTCCACCGGTGTGCAATGCGCGGCTCATAGGCCGAAATTAGCCACGGGATCGTTACCGAGATCGACCGGAGGTAGGCGCCAGCCCACCCCATCGGCCAACATGTCGGCGTGACGACGTTTCAGGTCGCCGACTCAGCTCTACACGGCCGCGGGTTGGTTGCCGCAACCGATATCGCTGCCGGCACGACGATCGCGGTGTGGCCGCTGCTCGTCTTCGACGCTGCCGACCCGGTGTGGGGAACCGGTTCGCTCATCGAGCATTACGTCTTTGAACTCGATGACGGTTTCGCGTTGATCTTGGGAGAGGGGTCACTGTTGAACCACCGGCGTGGCGACCCAAATTGCGCCATTGAACTGGGCGACGAGACGGCGACCGTGACATCACTACGCGATATTCGCGTCGGTGATGAACTCACGATCGATTACGCAGCCGGCGACCCCGACCGGGATTTCGGTTTCTGAACGGCGCATCACCCACACCCAGTGCCCGACTACGGTCACGGTAGTGAATCCTCTTCCGCAGGCATCCACTCGTGCCACTCAGCATCTGGTCGCTGCGGCGGATCATCTGGCGGCACGCGCGGGTGACGCGATCTTCTCAGCGGGTGGCAATGCAGTGGACGCAGCGATTGCGACCAATGCCGCGATCGCCGTGACCGGGCCTCACCTCTGCGGTATGGGCGGTGACCTGTTCGCACTGGTGCACACCCCCGACGGTGTGGTGGCGCTCAACTCCAGCGGGCGCGCTGGATCGGGAGCGGATGCCGCAGCACTGCGCGACGCCGGCCATGCCGCAATGCCTCTGCGCCATGAGATTGCGGCGGTGACCGTGCCCGGGTGTGTCGACGGGTGGGTGGCTCTGCATGACCGGTTCGGGTCGCTGCCGCTATCGACGTTGCTCGCCCCTGCCATTGACCTTGCCGACCGCGGTTTCCCGGCAAGCCCACTTCTGGTGGGGGCCGCATCGCGCGTCGATGCGCGCGGGCGTGAACAACTACATGAACTGGTGTCACAGGCCACCCGAGTGGGTGCACGGGTGCGACGGCCCGGGGTGGCTGATGCGCTACGCGCGATTGCCGATGGGGGGCGCGACGCCTTCTATCTCGGTGCGTTCGGTGATGGTCTGCGCGCTCTGGGACGTGGCCTATTCGATGTTGACGATCTGCGCCGCGTCGTTGCAGATTGGGTCCGACCGCTCTGCGCCGATGCCTTCGGCGTGCAGATGCATACCATCGGCCCGAATTCGCAGGGCTATCTCACACTTGGTGGGACCATCGTGGCCGACCAGGTAGACCTCGACGACCCCGATACCGACCGATGGGCCCATGTTCTGATCGAAGCGGCCAAAGTCGCTGGTCATGATCGGCCAGCCGTGCTCCATGAACACGCCGATGGTGACGCACTACTGGAGATGATCCGCTCACGCGCACACCTGTTGAACCTCGATCGCTGCTCCACCTGGTCGGCACCGGGTCTGGCCGGTGACACCACCTATCTCTGCACCGCCGAGGTTGACGGTATGGCGGTGTCGTTGATCCAGTCCAATGCCTCCGGGTTCGGTTCGTGGATCGTGGAACCCTCCACCGGTATCAACCTCCACGATCGCGGCCTGGGGTTCTCACTTGAGCCCGGGCATCCCGCTGAATTCGGACCAGGTCGACGCCCGCCGCACACTTTGTCGCCAGCAGTCGCCACCCGTGACGGTGATCTCGTCTCGGTCTTCGGGACTATGGGAGGGGACGCCCAGCCACAGATTCTGTTACAGGTCGCCGCGCGCCTGTTTGCCGATGGCGCATCTCCCGCGGCGGCAATCAACGCACCGCGGTGGGCCCTTGCCGGACCGACAACCGGGTTTGACACGTGGGATGACCCAACGGTGCAACACCTCCAGATCGAAGGGCATGCACCCAACGCCTGGGACGCAGGGTTGGCGGCGCGCGGCCACCGTGTGAGTCGGCTACCGGCCTTCGATTCCACATTTGGTCACGCGCACGCCATCGTCGCTGACGGCGATGGCCTCGCCGGTGCGGCCGATCCTCGTGCCCGTGTCGGAGCGGTCATCGGCCGATGAGTCACACGGCCCTACCAGAGGACCTCATGCGGCTGACGGCGCGTGCGGGTCACGCGGGTCACGATCTTGTCGGCTGGTTGATGTGGGACCAGGCAGCGATCAACCGCTTTGCGGATCTCGGTGTGTCGAATGGGGCCGGCTGGGTAGTGGCATGGCGGTTGGCGCCACTTGGGGCGATCACACCCGCTGCGGCTGCTGCGGCAACATATTCGATTGCACCGCTGGTGATTGAGGCGGTGATGGGCATCTACCGCGGTGCGACTGACGAGACTGCGATCACTGCGGTGCGCGATGCATCCGTCATCCCGGGTCTGGAGAAGGCGGCCCCAGGTCTTGGGGAACAGATCGCGGGACTCGCTGATGATCTGTGGCGCGGTGCCGACGCGGTACATGACGGCGCTCGACCTATGTTCGCGGCCACCCGATCAGCGGTACGGCCCGATGATCCTGTGTTGTCGGCATGGCTTGCTGCGAACTGTTTGCGCGAATTTCGCGGCGACAATCACTGGGCGTTGTGCGCCGCTGAAGACCTCGACGGCGTCGAAGTGGGGCTCTTGCATGCGGTCATGGTGAACGAGGATGAGTACGGCGGACAGGAATGGATCGCGCGCAGCCGGGGCCACGACGACGATGCGATCGCTACGGGATGGGCGCGTCTCGCGGCGAAGGGCCTTGCCAACGGGCACCGCCTCAACGACGCCGGTCGCGACTTCCGACTCGAGTTAGAACGCCGCACCGACGCAGCTACCGCCCCAGCCTGGGCTGCCGTCGGGGTTGACGCCACCACAGTGTTCTGCGATGCGGTCGAGCCGTATCACGACATTTTGCTCGCCAGAATCGACGCGACCGCTGGCCCACGTTGGATGCCCGCAATGCGACATCGCTAGTTCGACGTTCCGCCATCGCTGAGCGTCTCCGCCCTTGCGCCGCCGGCTTTATTACTTTACGGTAACTTTGCGGTCAGCCCAGGAGATAATGGGCTTCACGCAAGGAGGACGACATGCCCTTCACCGCCAACACCGCCGCATTTGATTTCGGTGGTCACTACGCGTCGGCGTTCGCCGGCAAACGAGTGCTCATCACCGGGTCAGGAAAAGATGGAGGACTCGGCCAAGGTCTCGCACTTGCGGCGGCCATGAACGGCGCCGAAGTGGTCGGGGTCCACTTCAACAGCAGTTACCGCGACGGCTTCGATCTCGTCGACGCCATCAGAGCACAGGGTGTGAACGCTTTTGCCCTGCAGGCGGATGTGACGAGCCATGCGGACCTGTGGGCATCGCGCACCTACACCATTGATCAGATGGGCGGAAAGATTCCAGACGTCATCATCTGCAACTCTGGCCTCACAGAAGCCGGCTATCGATTCGGCCGTTCGCTGCCAGAAGTGGACGGTGAACATATGGCTGAACGACGCGCGCGAGTGCGCTCGGCCTTCATGGCCAACCTGACGGAATCGCGACTGGTCATGAACACCAAAATCGACGGCTTCTTGTCATGGACTCATCTGTGGGCGAGCGAGGCCGTGTACCACGGCACCCCGTTACAACTGGTCTACGTATCGTCCTCACAAGCCATTGATCCGGGCGTGGCCGTGCCGGGATACGTGATCGCTAACTGGGCGGTTCTGCGATTGCCCGACGTGCTGCGGATCAATCTGGGCAGATCGGCTGACATGGTCAGCGCCTGTTCGGTGATGTTCCCGTTCATCCGCACCTCGATGACCGAAGAGTACGCGGACAACGACAAGGTCTATGGCCGATGGCAGTCACGCATGCTCGAAACCCATGAAGCGGCGCTCAGCGTGGCACAACTGCTGTCGCGACCGGCTGACGAGTTAGACCTCGGTTGTTTCCGTCTCAACGTCACCGGTGAGGCTGATGACCTGCACACCTCATGGTCCCGGGTACGGATCAGCCTTGACGAAGAGGCCCTTGACTGGCTCTGATCGGTCCCAGTTCAGTAGCGAGGCGGGTTCTTTCGGCGGTCTTTCATCAGACCCCAGCGTGAACGCCCCACCAGAATCAACCCAATGGTCGCGGCGAGCACAATGACCTGCACCATGGTGGAACTCTACGCAGGCCGGTTGGCGCCACGACACAACCAGCGTCGCCATCAGCACGGCCACACAACGCCATCCGCACGACATTGCTGCCATTACGGGCCCAACAACATCGGACCACGTCGCCTCATGCCCGGTACCCGATGTGGCACGCTGATGAGGTGTCAGCCGTTGGGTGTGCATCATGCTGAAGTCGTTGGGGATGTTGGTCACCCAAGTCACCCAGCAAATCCGCTCGGCTGATCAACAATCGCACAGCCGGGCCGATCGCGCTCAGCAGATCGCACAGCAAACCGAACGCCGGCGCCGACGCAAGACCGTGGCCCTTCTTGCCGTCATGTTCATCGTCTTGGTGCTGGTATTCAGCTTCATCTTCCACGAACTGATGGCTCGCGAGGGTCGGTCGTACTCGTGGCCCACCAGCATCTATTGGACGATGACGACGATGACCACCCTCGGATTCGGTGACATCACATTCACATCCGACCTTGGGCGCTCGTTCTCAGTGGTGGTGCTGGTCTCTGGCTCCGCGTTCTTGCTTGTTGTACTCCCATTTGCGTTCATCCAGTTTGTGTTCATCCCCTGGATCAACGAGCGTGAGCGCCGACGTGCCCCGCGTACCCTCGCCGAGTCGACGTCAGGGCATCTGATTCTCACCGCTCTCGGCCCCATCGAACAGGACCTGATCGATCGCGCTGACAAGACGGAACTCCCGTATGTGCTCGTGGTCGAAGACGTCGACGAAGCGGGCCGCCTCCATGACGAGGGTCGGCGCGTCATCGTGGGAGCCCTTGACGACCCCGCCACATATCACAACGCCCGCGTCCAACAAGCCGCCTTGGTTGTCGCCACCCAAAACGATCAAATCAACACCAACATCGCGTTCACCGTGCGCGAAATTGCCCCCGACACCACGATCATTTCAAGCGCGAACTCACCTGCTGCGGTCGACATTCTCGAGATCGCCGGCTCCGACCATGTGGTGCAACTGGGCAATGTGCTCGGCACAGCCATGGCTGCACGGGCGCTTGGGCTTGGCGGCACCAGCCACCAGATCGGACATTTCGCCGGCCTCCGGATCGCTGAGGCCGGCGTAGTAGGCACCGACTTCGCCAACCGCACGTTGCAAGAAACCCAACTGCGACAGCGCTTCGGGGTGGGCATCATCGGTGTATGGGATCGCGGTGATTTCTCCGTCGCCACCGGCGACACCGTGCTGTGTGATTCCTCGATTCTTCTTCTTGCCGGCACTGCCGAACAGCTCACGGCGTTCGACCAAGAGTTCGCCGTCGACTCCCCCGCGGCCACCAAAGCGATCATCATTGGCGGAGGCCGTGTGGGCCGTGCCGCCGCTCGTGCATTTTCCGACGACGACATCGACGTCACCATCATCGATCGCCTACCCGAGCGACAACGTTCCCACCCCACCTACGTCATCGGGGATGCCGCCGATCGCGCCGTTCTCGACCAAGCTGGAATTGCTGATGCCGGGGCGATTCTCATCACCACCCACGATGACAACGTGAATGTGTATCTCACGAGGTACTGCCGTGGCCTGCGACCAGATGCCCGCATCGTGTCCCGATCCAACCTCAGCCGGAACGTCACCACGCTGTACCGCGCCGGAGCCGATGCCGTGCTGTCGTACGCCGGCACCGGCTCAGCAACGATCTGGAACCATTTCCGCGGTGACGAAACACTGCTCGTGGCGCAGGGCCTAAACATGTTCCGCACGCCAGTACCCCGCGAGTTGGTCGGTGTCACATTGGCAGAAGCACACATCTACCGACGCACACAGTGCAACGTGGTGGCCATCGAACAACACGGCATCCTTCACGGCAACCCTGACGCCCAACAGCCGCTCCCAGCAGATGGCGAGCTGCTTCTCGTCGGGACCGACACCGCAGAGGAACAGTTCTCACGGGTATTTCCCCACGCCCGACGGCGTCCGCTGCGCACCCGTTCGCGCCGCTGACCTCGCTCAGAACTCTACGAGCGACACCGGCCGACAACAGTTCCACGGCACCGCAGGACAACGACAAGGACATGTCGACCGCAACGATGGCTGCCGGGCCGACTGGATTGGCACACGAGCCTCGGAGTGGAGCTGAGGGGAATCGAACCCCTGACCTCAACAGTGCGATTGTTGCGCTCTACCAACTGAGCTACAGCCCCGTGGTGGCGAAGTGTACCGGCGACGTCGGTTAGCGACGCAGGACATCAGAGCGAACGGGATCAAGTTCGCGCTGACGCACCGAGATCAACAAGTACACGTAGCCACACAGCACCAGGAATGCCAGTGCGAACATGTACAGCAGCACCACCTCTTGGGTCGTGGCCGCCAAGAACAACATCGACAGGGTCAACAGCAGCAGACCGGCGAGCGTGTTTGCCCGACGACGGCGAACAAGCTCCGACGACGCACGCCCGGGTCGCTGAATCTGGCCACTGGGGTCACCATGACGCAGCGGACGTCGGTCGACCGTCTCGGCGGGTCGAATCGTGCCATGGCGCATGTCGCCTGGGCGGCCGACCGGACGTGCATTAGGTGCGAGGGGCCGTGCTGATGCACGCATACCTGCTTGCGCTCGGCCCGGCACCGTGCCCTGCAGACGACCCAACTGCCGGTTGAAATCCGAAATCGACGAATTTGGTCGATTCTGCACCCGCGAACGCAACAGCGGCGGCAGCAAAACGGCTGCCCATGCGGCAGCGACGACGACGAGGACGATTTCACCCATACAAGTTCTTTACGATTCTACGACGATTGTCATGACATCGACAACTACTGCGACGATGTCACTCACCCGTTGACTCATCGGCGACGCGTTGAAAAACACCAGATCGACCGCCCGATTTCTCCCACAACGTCAAGTCGTCGATGACCATCGCCCGATCGGCCGACTTGCACATGTCGTAGATGGTGAGCGCCGCCACCGAGCAGGCATGCAGTGCCTCCATCTCCACACCTGTGCGATCGGCCACCTCCACCTCAGCGGTGATGGCGATGTGGTCAACCCCTGGTTCGAAACCAACCGACACCGCCCCCACCATCAAGGAGTGACATAACGGAATCATGTCCGAGGTGCGCTTGGCTGCTTGGATGCCCGCGACCCGGGCCACCGCCAACACGTCGCCCTTTCGCACTTCACCTGCGGTAATTGCGGCCACCGTCTCGGGTTTCATCCGCACCACACAGCGTGCGACCGCGCGGCGATGGGTCACATCTTTGGCCGTGACATCAACCATGTGGGCGCGGCCCGCATCGTCAAGATGGGTGAACTGAGGTTCGGACATCGCTGAGAACCTAGTCGCGACCCGTCACTGCGGACTCAGCCACCGATCTGGCTCATCGACTTCGACGGTCGGATGAAATCCACCTGGTTGATCCGATGCCCTGCCCACTTGGTGCCCACAGCCGCCACGATGCGCGCGGCCAGATCATCATCGCTGGCTCCCGACCGCATCGCTGCGCGCAGATCGAATTCCTCAGTGGCGAACAAACAGGTACGAAATGCCCCTTCGGCCGTGAGACGCACACGGTCGCAGTCACCACAGAACGGCTTGGTCACCGACGGAATGACGCCCACGGTGCCACCACCGTCGAGATAGCGCCACCGATCCGCCGGAGCAGCACCACGAGCCGGCACCTGTTCAACAGGAAACACCGCGTCGATCGCTGCCACGATCTCGTCTTGCCCGACCACCTTGTCGTTCATCCAGTGCCCGGTGGCGTCGAGCGGCATGAACTCGATGAAGCGCACCTCCACCCCACGATCCCGACCGAACGCAGCCAGGTCGACGATTTCGTGGTCGTTCACTCCGCGCTCAATCACCGCATTGACCTTTACCGGATCGAATCCTGCTGCCACCGCCGCATCGATACCCGCCAGCACATTGTCGAGTTCGTCGCGGCGCGTCATCTCAGCGAAACGCGCACGATCCAACGTGTCGAGGCTGATGTTGATGCGCCGCAACCCAGCAGCGCGGTACTCATCGGCCGTGTTCCGCAATGTGGCACCGTTCGTTGTCATCGCCACATCCACACCAAGATCAGCCAGACGCGAGATCAAGGCCGGCAAGTGCGCACGAACCGTGGGCTCTCCGCCGGTGAGACGAATACCCTCCACACCGAAACGTTCCACAAAGATCCGAGCCAGACGCTCGATCTCTTCGAAGGTCAGTACCTCCGAGCGTGGCAGCCATTGCATTCCTTCTGAGGGCATGCAATAGGTGCAGCGAAAATTGCAGCGATCGGTGATCGAGATCCGCAGATCTCGAATAATGCGCCCGAAGGGGTCGACGAGATCGACGGCCTCTTCTCCCATATGGCCAGCCTACGCCCCCGTATCGATGGGCTGCGAGTGGTGAACCCGAACCCGATGCATTCAACTGAGTAGCAGGACCGCCACCTCGGTACCAACAGGCAGACCGTCGCCGTCGGGCACCACCGCAATTCCGTTTGCGGTCGCGGTTGCCGCCAACTGGTGGCTGCCCTGAGCACGCACTGGCACCACATGGCACCGCCCGTCGTCGGCGAAGTCGGCACGCACCCGCATGAGGTGCGTTTTGCCGTCAGGACCGCGGCGCAGATCCTCATCCACTACGGCCACGACGCTGGGACGCGATAGTCGCTGGTGACCACCCATCTGGCGCAACGCCGGACGGGCGAACATCTCAAAGCTCACCAGTGACGACACCGGGTTCCCCGGCAGGCCAAACACCGGTGTGCCGCCGAGCAGTCCGAAGGCGAAGGGCTTTGCTGGCTTGATCGCCACCTGCATCCAGGTCATATCGGCAATACGTCCAAGCACCGCCTTGACGACGTCGTAGTCGCCCATCGACACACCCCCGGACGTCACGACCGCATCATGGGTGGCCGCCGCGCTCGTCAGCACCTCCGCCAGTTGATCTTCGTCGTCGGGAATCACACCAAGATCGGTGACCTCACAACCGGCGTCGCGCAATGCGGCCGCCAGCATCGGACGATTCGACTCACGAATCTGGCCCGGACGCAGCGGGCCATCGCCAACGACAAGTTCGTCGCCGGTCGAGGCCACCGCCACCCGCGGCGCCGGACGCACCGACACCTCATGGACATTCACTGTGGCCAGCACGCCGAGCACCGCCGGCGTGATCTCGGTGCCGGCGCTGAGCACCGTCTCACCGGCCGCCACGTCTTCGGCAGCACGACGCACCGCTGCCCCAGCCGACACGGCCGCCGACAGCCGCACAACATCGGCGGCCAGCATCTCGGAATCCTCCACCATGACCACCGCATCGGCCCCGGCGGGGATCGGAGCACCGGTCATGATGCGAATCGCCTCACCTCGTTCGAGCACCCGATCGGTGTGGTCGCCTGCCGCCAGAGTCGCGACCACTCGCAGATCGGCCTCGCCGGAGGCGACATCGGCCGCGTGCACCGCGAACCCATCGACGGCCGTGTTGTCGAACGGTGGCACGTCGTCGGCCGACACCACGTCGACAGCAAGCACTCGTCCCACAGCCTCGGCACGTGGCAGCGTCACCGGGTCGAGCTGCGCGACCGAGGAAAGCACGAACTGCTGAGCCTGTTCAAGAGGGATCACGCACTGCACGGTACCCAGACCACACGACCCACCGCCACCGTGGCCCGATGACATCTCATCTGCCGGTGGCCCGGCTGTGGTGGTGCTGTCTCAGATCATCGGGCACACTGGCGCCGTGCGCGACGACCCCCTCGAACCGCTGCCCGCCGATGGCCTCACCCTGCGGTGGGATCCATGGAATGGTGGCGAAGGAGAAGAGGTCGTCGTCCGCTGGGACAATGAAGCCTGGACCGTCAGCGGTCACTCCATGGCCGAGCGTGTGCAGTGGGTGCTGCGCCTCTCCCCGTTGTGGCAGATCCGCCAGTTCTTACTCTTCCGCGACCTCGAGATGCCCGACCTATGGCTCGGCACCGATGGCGGCGGCCGCTGGGGCGAGGTCAATGGCGCCCATCGGCCCGACCTCGACGGCGCCACCGACGTGGTCGTTGGCTGCAGCGGATTTGACCACACACCCCTTCTGCGTCGCGCTCCGCTCTCCGTTGGCGAGGGCATCAGCACTCGCGTGGTCCGGGTGGACACCGAGACCTTGGGCCTTGTTGTCGTCGAGCACACCGCCTGCCGTATCGCGCCGACAACCTGGGAAATTACGGACACGGCCACCGGCGATAGCCAGCGGCTCGAGGTCGACCACCACGGCATCCCCACCGATGTTGATGGCGTCTACCGCCGACGCTGACCCACGACCTACACCGGGAGCACCCGCCCGACACGGAGGCTCCGCACCGACTCAGTCGCGGTCCAGATGGGCTCGCACAGCGGCGGCCACCTCGGGATCGCGACCGGCGATATCGATCGCCGCGAGCAAAAAGCCCAACGGCGTGCCGGTGTCCCACCGAAGACCGGTGTTCAACACACCATGGAACGGTGCCCGAGCAGCCTGCGCACGTAACGCATCGGTCAATTGAATCTCGCCACCCGCACCTGGCGCTGTGGCCGCGATCTCGTCGAACACATCGACGGTCAGGACGTAACGCCCAATCAGGATGTGGCCACTGGGTGCGGTGCCCGGCGCCGGTTTCTCCACCAGGTCCGCCACGGGAACAACGCCATCAGCCAATGGCCCAGCAGGATCGATCACCCCATAGGCCGAGGTCTGCTCCATCGGCACGGTCATAAAACCAACGACCGAGCCACCGGTGTCATCACATACCTGCACCATGCGACTGAGCAGCGTGGCGTCGCCCATCACCTCGTCCGGAAGGGCCACGGCCACGGCATCGCCCTCCACCACCTCGGCCGCACACCCCACCGCATGCCCCAGCCCACGCGGTGCATCTTGAAACACGACGGTGGCACGCCAATCGCGGCCGATACCGGCAAGACGTTCAGCCAGTGCTTCATCACCTTTGCGACGGATGGTGTCGACCAACGCCGGGTCGGGTCGGGCGTACTCAGCGATAGCAGGCTTGTGTGCACTCGACACCAACACGATGTGGTCGATTCCGGCACCTAATGCTTCATCGATCACGTACTGCAACGCCGGGGTGTCGCCGAGGGGCAACAACTCCTTGGGCACCGCCTTGGTCGCCGGAAGAAACCGCGTTCCCATACCGGCGGCCGGAATCACCATGGAACGTATGCGCACAACATGACCGTATCGGACACTTCGGCGGTAATTTTTGAACCGTCATGCCGACCTACGTGTACAAATTCATCGACACCGACGAAACCATCGAGGTGCAGCAGTCGTTCACCGATGACGCCCTCACCGAGGCCGTTCATCCGACCACCGGCGAGACGATGCCGGTGAAGAAGGTGTTCCAGCCCATCGGGGTGACCTTCAAGGGCGGTGGCTTCTACAAAAACGATGCCCGGTCGTCGTCGGCGTCATCATCGAGCACCACAACCTCGTCGACCACTTCAGAGACCACGTCGACCAGTTCGACGTCGAGCGACTCGTCCTCCACGTCGTCGTCATCGACGACATCGTCGACAAACACCTCGACGAGCACAACAACCTCGTCGGACTGACCCCTACGGTGGCCCCGTGCCACCGATGCTGATCCATGCGGGTGCGCGATGGCGCACCTGGCGCGCACAGCGCCCCGACCTGATGCGTGGTGTGGTTGCGATGTGTGCGGTGATTGCGTTCTGGTCGGCCGGCCACGACTGTGACCACGCCGGTGAACCGACATCGAGACGTCAGCCAGCAACGACCGCGACCAGCACGACCACTCCCAACACCACCCGATAAGCCACAAACGGGGCGAACGACACCCGCTGGATGATGCGCAACGTGGCCCACACCGCCGCCATGCCCGACACGGTGGCTGCTGCCACACCAACCAGCATGGCCGACACCACGCCGTCGGGCACTCCATCGCGCGCAAGCCCCACCAGTTTCCACACACCGGCGCCCGCAATCACCGGAACACCCATGACAAAGGCAAAACGTGCGGCTGCATCACGGCTGAGCCCGCACAGCCGTCCCGCTGCAATCGTGATGCCCGAACGCGATGTACCGGGATTCAACGCCAGCACCTGCGCCGCTCCGATGGTCAACGCATCGCGTAGACCCACCGACGACACATCTCGCGTGCCAGGCGCCCGGTCGGCCCAGAACAACACAACACCGAAAACGATGAGCGACACCGCGATGATCGCCGGGGTGCCGAGCCGATCGCCGATCACGTCGTCAAAGATCACGCCCGCCAACGACGCCGGAATAGCCGACACCACATACAACCGCGCCAACCGCGCCGAGCCCTTATCAACAGTTCGGCCCGGCACGAACGACCCGATCCCGGCACGAACCAACGCCACGATGTCGTGTCGGAAATACCCCACCACCGCCACCAACGTGCCGAGATGCAAGGCGACATCCACTGCTTGGTCGACCGAATCCGACCCGGTGCCATCCCATCCAAACACCCACCGAGTGAGTTCAAGATGACCGCTTGATGACACCGGCCAAAACTCTGTGGCGCCCTGCACGAGGCCGAGCACCAACGCCTGCCACCACGGCATCAACTCACCGCCAACGCCACGGCACCCACGATCACGATGTGCCGCTCACCGACACATCGCGCACGACCAGCGACACCCCAGCCGCCCGCGACGGCAGCCATTCGATGTCGCCGCCAACCTCGACAACGTCGGTGAGAAGGCGTTGAATCGTGCTCGCCACTGTGAACTCGCGCACCGGGGTGGCCAGCGCACCGTTGCGGATCGTCATTCCCGTGGCACCCACCGACACATCACCCGACACGGTGTTCACACCCGAATGCACCCCCGACAGGCTCTGCACCAGCACGCCGTGGTCGACATCGGCGATGAGATCATCGCGGGAACGCGCCCCGGGTACGAGTTGCAGAGCAAGACACCCGGTTCCCGGCGTCGATGAATAGCCACCACGCACCCCGTTCCCCGTCGACACCACTCCCGCCCGCCGTGCCGAGTACGTCGACTGCACGAAATGGTCGAGGCGGCCGGCATCGATCAGCACATTGCGCCGAGTGGCCAAACCTTCACCATCGACATCGGTGGCGGTGTACGCGCGGACATCGGTCGGGTCGTCGATCAGGGTCACCAGCTCGGAGGCGATGACGTCACCCACCCGATCGGCGAACAGACTGCGTCCTCGCACCACCGCCTCACCGTTCAGCGTCGAGCCGATGATGCTCAACAGTTGAGCGGTGACGAACGGATCGAAGATCACCGTGGTGCGCTCCGACGGTGGCTTCTCGGCACCGAGTAGCCGCGTCGCCCGTTCCACGGCCTCACGCGCTGCCCATTCAAGGTCGAACTCACCTGGATGATCACCAATGGAGTACCCAAAGCCGGTCTGGGTCTCGTCGCCATCATCGGCAAGGGTCGACACCGACACATGACACGAGTTCCCCCGACGGTGCCGCACAATGCCCGTAGAGGTGGCAACAGCCATCTCGCCACCACCGTCGATGTAGTTCGCATCATCGACCCGGATCCGCGGGTCCATAGCCAACACCATGCGCTCGAGTTCAAGTGCAAGTTCAATCTTGTCCGCGGTGGCGAACCGGTCGAGTTCATCGCTCCACAACTCGATATCCACCGGCTCGACACCGTCCGGCTCGGCCACACCTGCATCAGGGTCAGCGGTGCCATAGGCAACGTTCTCGCGGGCCTCGGCCAATACCTCCGCGACCGCATCGGCCTCAAGGGTTCCGGCATAGGCGAACCCCGTGCGCCCGCCCGACACCACGCGCACGCCCACACCCTCCGAGGCCGCGGAGACGAAATGCTCCACCTGTCCGCGCCACACGCGCACTTCGGTGGATGACCCTCGCGACGCGTAGGCCTCGATCTGCTCGTCGGGCCCGGCAGCAGCAGCCAGCGATGCAACAAGGTCGGCGATGTCGGCGCTCATGCCGCCGTGCCACCCACCGTCATCGACGACACGCGCAGCGTCGGCTGCCCATCGCCCACGGGCACACCCTGACCATCTTTGCCACATGTGCCCGGCGACCCCATCGCAAAATCATCCGCCAGCATGTCGATATCGGCCAGGACCTGCGGGCCGTTACCGATGAGATTGCCCTCACGCAATGGCTCGGTGATCTGACCGTTCTCGATGAGGTAGGCCTCGCGCATACCGAACACAAAGTCACCGGTGGCGGTGTTCACTGACCCGCCGCCGAGTTCTGCGATGTACACGCCGTGGTCGGTTGCGGCCACGATCTCATCGGGGTCATGCGGGCCAGCAAGAACGTAAGTGTTGGTCATCCGCACCATCGGCAGACAGTCGTAGGACTCGCGTCGACCATTTCCCGACGGCGCCCGACCCGCGTCCCGAGCGCGTAGGTGATCCCACATGTAGTCGACCAAGATCCCATCTTGAATCAACACGTTGTGCTGCGTGGGATGCCCCTCGTCGTCGATGCCGAGCGCTCCCCACTCTCCGGCCATTGACCCATTGTCGACCAGCGTGACCAGTTCCGAGGCCACCAACTCGCCCATCCGACCGGCATACACACTGGCGTCTTTGGCGATGTGGTCGGCTTCGAGGCCATGGCCACACGCCTCGTGAAACAGCACCCCGCCCGTTCCGCGGGCGATCACCACCGGCATCGCACCCGTGGGGGCGGGACGGGCACGCAGTTTCACCACCGCCTGGCGTGCTGCATCACTGCCCATGGCCGCGACGTCGTACTCATCGAAGGCTTCCCATCCGGTGGTGCGTCCCATCGACTGGTAGCCGGTCTGCTTGCCGCCGTCGGCGTCGGCCACCACGTTCACCCGGAACAGCACCCGAGTGACCTCATCGGTGGCGTGCAGTCCATCGGTGTTGGCCACCAGGATGCGGCGACGGCTGTCAGCGACACCTGCGGACACCTGCACCACCTGCGGGTCGTAGGCGCGCGCAGCGTCATCGGCCGCGCGTAACAGATCGACGCGGGCGTCTTTGGGGATCGATCGCGGGTCGATCCGCACCTCCCCGACCGGATGGCGACGCGGGCCGGCGCCGTCGAGAGCGATCACCCGCGCGCCGCCGTCTCCCATACCTGCAGCCTCCGCTGCCGCTTCGGCCGCCGCAATCAACGACGCCTCGGATAGATCCGCGGTGTGTGCGTACCCGGTGGTGTCACCGACCACCACGCGCACGCCAGCTCCACGGTCGCGTCCTGATGTCACCTGGTCGACGCGCCCCTCATCGAAGGAGAACCCCGTGGATCGGCGATCTTCGGCGAATACCTCGGCAAAGGCCGCGCCGCGACGCGTGGCGGTGGACAGGACGCGTTCAAGAACATCACCGTCGATCATCAGGCCATGCTAGAGCGGACATGTGTCGGCGTCGTCGCGGATCGGTTAGCGTCGTGAGCCGTGAACGTACCGGTGGGCCTCCGCGGTGAATCAACCCTGACCGTCACCGACGGCGATACCGCGCGCGCGCTTGGTTCTGGCGACATCGATGTGCTCGGCACACCACGCCTGTTGGCCCTGTGCGAACAGGCTGCGTGCACCGCTCTTGCCGGTCACCTTGACGATGATGCGACCACCGTCGGGATGCGCGTACAGATCGACCATCTACAACCGACGCCGGTGGGCGCATCCGTTCGCGCCGAAGCCGTGCTCGACCGCACCGAGGGTCGCCGGCTTCATTTCACCGTGTCGGTGACCGACGACGGGGGCCTCGTGGCCGCCGGTCGGGTCACCCGGGTGCTGGTTGACCTGGAGCGCTTCATGTCGAAGTGCTGCGGCGCGACCACCACGCCGAGCTGAGAACCACGCATGCCGCGGCTGCCCTAGGCGAGATTCGACGTTCGTGGGTACACATCGTCGGGGTCGGTGAGAACATTCACCAGATACGGCACCGATGACGCAAACGCCCGGTCCAAGGCCGGACCCACCTGATCGTGACGGGTGACGGTTTCTCCATCACCACCAAGGGACCGAACCACCTCGTCGTAGCGCGTCCCCGGCGCCAAGTCGCAGGCCTCATCCCAGCCGTAGATCATCTGCATCGGATGTTTCTCGAGACCCCACATCGAATTGTTCCCCACCACCATCACCACCGGCAGTCGATGGCGCACCAGCGTGTCGACGTCCATGAGCGAAAAACCTGCGGCACCGTCGCCGAGCAACAGCACCACCTGTGACGACGGCCGGGCAAGGCGGGCCGCGAGGGCGTACCCCAACCCATTGCCAAGGCATCCGTAGGGACCGGTGTCGAGCCAGCATCCCGGGCGCGACATCTCGACGAGACGGCCCGCATACGACGCGAAATCGCCGCCATCGCAAATCACCACGGCATCGTCGGCGAGTCGTCGCTGCAGTTCGCCATACACACGACCCGGGCGCACCGGATCATGGTCATCATCGAGCAGGGCACGATCGGCCGCGGCCGCGGCATCTTCGGCCGCACGGACTTCTCCCACCCAATCATCACGGCGCATCGACGCGGGCGCCTCCAGCGCCAGATGCATGAGCGACCTCGAGATATCGCCGACCACGGTGACGACGCCCTCGACATGGGACGCGCGCTTGGACTCGTGGTCGACGAGGTGCACCACAGGCGTGCCACCGAAATCACCGAACGACAGACGGAAATCGAGGGGGGCTCCAACGACCACGATGAGGTCGGCACGGGACCGCCACAGGCCGCGCGTGCGCATGAACCCGAGTCGGTGGCGTGCCGGCACGACACCGCGCCCGAGGCCGTTCGCGTAACACGGGATATCCCACGCGGTTGCGGTGGCCAGAATGCCGACATCGGCGTCACCCCAGTAGGCATCTGAGCCCACCATCATCACCGGGCGTTCAGACGACGACAGGGCCGCAACCGCTGCGGCCAGCGCATCGGGATCGGGCTCGGACCCAGTGTCGACCTGTGACCACCACTGCTCGTCGAGTTCCACGGTGTGTGGCTGGAACGTATCGAGTGGGAAATCGGCGAACACCGGACCACGGCCAGGCGTCGCCGCCGATGCCACCAAGTCGCACATCACATCGGCCGCCGCTGCCGGGTCGGTCACTGTTCGGGCCTCTTTCACAATCGGCGCCAGCACCGGCACATGGTCGAATTCCTGCAGCGACCCCGACCCCCACCGCAGTTGTGGGGCGCGGCCACCAACCACCACCACCGGCGACCCATTAAATGCCGCCGACGTGATCGCCGAGACACCGTTGGTGACGCCGGGGCCAGCGGTCAATGCCGCATAGCCCGGACCACGGGTGAGCTTCGCCCAGGCCTCGGCGGCAAACACCGCAGTCGCCTCGTGGCGCGTGTCGACAATGCGCATACCCCGGTCACGTGCACCCTCATAAAAGGGCCAGATATGGGCGCCGTTCAACGTAAAGAGATGATCCACGCCAGCGGCTCGCATGACCGCTGTTGTCTGCACCCCTGGATGTCCGATGATCTCGGTCACGGGCGCGACTCTAGGTGAGCGCAGACCACAGCACGAGTGCGACAGGTTCCAACAGCGCCGGTAGCGTCGCATCTGCATGCATCTCGAGCGCCTCAGCGAACCACGGGATCTGCGCGCACTCTCCCACCCCGAACTCGACGAGTTGGCGGCGGAGATCCGCCAGTTCATCGTCGAAAAGGTGTCCGTCACCGGCGGCCACCTCGGCTCTAACCTCGGCGCTGTCGAGATGACGCTCGCTCTCCACCGGGTGTTCGACTCACCCACCGATGCCGTGCTGTGGGATACCGGCCATCAGGCCTATGTGCACAAAATCGTCACCGGGCGCCGCGACCGTTTTGATGAGTTGCGCCAGGGCGGCGGACTATCCGGCTATCCCAGCCGCGAGGAAAGTCGCCACGACTTCATCGAAAACAGTCATGCCTCCACGGTGCTCAGCTATGCCTTCGGGCTCGCTGTTGCCCGCGATGCCGGGCGTAACGATCATCGCCACATCGTCGCGGTAATCGGCGACGGCGCAATGACCGGCGGTATGGCATTCGAAGCCCTGAACAACCTGGGGCACAGCGGACGCCGGGTGATCATCGTGTTGAACGACAATGGCCGGTCGTACGCGCCCACGGTGTCGAACCTATGGAACGACGGTGGGCCAACTCCAGACGAACCCACCACCGTGGTCGATCGACTCACCGACCGACTGTCACATGTATTCACCGACATCCGTATGAATCCGGTGTACGTGCGGCGTCAACGTCGCATCGAACGGTTCTTGCATGATCTGCCCGGTGTCGGAACACAGGCCGAACGCGCTCTCGATGCACTCAAGGCCGGTGTGCGCGAGTTCTTACAGCCCCCCGCGTTCTTCGAAGCGCTGGGCGTGCGCTACACCGGCCCGGTCGACGGGCACGACATCGCAGCCGTGGAGCACGCGCTGCATAACGCGATTGAACTGTCGAGCGAGGGCCCGATCGTCGTGCACCTGCTGACCTCAAAAGGCCGCGGCTACTTGCCCGCCGAAGATGACGACGAGAAGCACCTCCACGATGCCCCCACTTTCGACCCGATGTCGGGACCACCAAAATCCGGCCCGAGTGGATACACCGAGTCGTTCTCTCGCGCGATCTGTCGCTTGGCCGACACCGACGACCGCGTGGTGGCCATCACCGCCGCCATGCCCGGGCCGACCGGGCTACTCCCATTGCAAGAGATGCACCCCGAGCGGGTCTTCGACGTCGGCATCGCCGAACAGCACGCGGTGACCGCAGCCGCAGGAATGGCAATGGCCGGCCTGCGCCCCGTTGTGGCGATCTACTCCACCTTCTTGTCGCGCGCCTGGGACCAGGTGGTGTACGACGTCGCCCTGCATCGCCTGCCGGTTGTGTTCTGTTTGGATCGAGCTGGCGTCACCGGACCCGACGGTGCCAGCCATCACGGCGTATACGACATGGCGTTGCTCTCCAAGGTGCCCGGTATGCGCGTCTTGGCGCCGTCGAGCGATCTTGAACTGGAACAGATGGTGGCCGATGCCGCCACGCTGGCCGACGACGGGCCTGTTGCCATTCGCTATCCGCGCGGTGCGGCACACCGCGCCGAACCCGGCGACGTCGGCTCAGGAATCTCCGCTCGCCGTGTTCGACACGACGACAACGCCCAGGTGTGTATCTGCGCTGTGGGGCGCACTCTGGCCGATGCGGTGGCCGCCGCAGGAAAACTCGCTGCCGAGGGTGTGGAGGCCACCGTGTGGGATGTGCGCTGCTGCTCTCCACTGGATGCCGACATGATCGCCGACGCTGCGCGCCACGGCCGCGTCGTCACCGTGGAAGATGGCATCGCTGCCGGTGGTATCGGCGCTGCCATTGCTGATGCTCTTCGCACCACCGATGGCGCAACACCAGAGATTCGCGTGCTGGGGCTGCCCACGCAGTTCCTCACTCACGGCTCACCCGACGACATCTTGGCCCGTCACGGCCTGGACGCCGCGGGGATCGCAGCTGCCGCTGGCGCGTAGGCTCGCAGGCGTGACCGCCGCCCCACGCTGGACCGACCGCTACGAACGGCTGCGCTTCACCGACGACGGTGACGGCGTATGGATCATCACCTTGTCGAATCCGGGGCGGATGAACGCCACCGACGCCACGATGCACGCCGAACTCGCCACCGTGTTCGCCGACATCGCCAGAGACGACTCGGTGCGATGCGTGCTGGTCACCGGCGATGACGGGGCGTTCTCCGCTGGCGGTGACTTGGACTGGATCGGGACCCAAGTCGGCGATCACGCCCAGACGATGCGCGTCATGCGTGAAGCCGGTGACATCGTTCGCACCATGATCGACTGCGATACGCCGATCGTGTCCGCCATCAATGGTGTAGCGGTCGGCGCCGGATTGGCGGTGGCGTTGATGGCCGACATCTCGGTCATCGATCGCGACACCCGCCTCACCGACGGACACATCCGCCTCGGTGTCACCGCCGGCGACCACGCCGTCGCCATCTGGCCGCTGCTGTGCGGTATGGCCAAGGCCAAGTACTACCTCATGACCGCTGATTTTCTCGACGGTGCCGAAGCCGAACGCATCGGGCTCGTATCACGTGCTGTCGCCGCCGACAAGGTGCTGCCCACCGCGCTGGATATCGCTCACCGCCTGGCCCGCGGCCCGCGTCACGCCACACAATTCACAAAACGAGCGTTGAACCACTGGTTACGCCAATCACTGCCCGCCTTCGAGGCGTCGCTCGCCTACGAGATGCTCGACTTCTTGGGCGCCGATGCCGCCGAGGGCCACGCCGCACTGGTCGAGAAACGGCGGCCCGATTTCGGCAGGATGCACAACGATGGATGACGCCATGACCACCGCCGACGACATGGCCGTGGCGATGGACATCGCCGATCGTTGCGACGCGATCACCTTCAGGCGTTTCACCGATCGTTCCTTCACCGTGGCCCACAAACACGACCACACCGAGGTCACCGACGCTGACCGTGAGGCTGAACGCACGGCACGTGAACTGCTCGCTCGTGTACGCCCCGACGACAGCATCCTCGGCGAGGAAGAAGCCGAGGTGGTGGGTGACCGTCGGCGCCGATGGGTCATTGACCCCATCGACGGCACCTCAGGTTTCGCCCGCGGCATACCCATCTGGGCCACCTTGATTGCGCTCGAAGTCGACGACGAGCCCGTGGTTGCCGTGATCTCCGCGCCGGCATTGGGTCGACGCTGGTGGGCGACCACCGCCGCGGGCACCCGCACTCGGGGGCCCGACGGCACAGAGCGCCCGTGCACTGTCTCGCAGGTGAATGATCTCGCCGATGCCCAGGTGAGCGTGACCGTCAACGATGGATGGGCTGAACTTGGTCGCACCCAAGCTCTGTGGGAGTTGATGCTCGCCGCGCGACGCAGCCGAGCGCTTGGCGATTTCTGGCAGCACTGCCTCGTCGCCGAGGGCGCTCTGGATGTCGCCGTAGATGCCGTTGGCCTGCAGCCCTACGACGTGGCCGCACCCCGACTGATCGTCACCGCTGCCGGTGGCCGCCTGAGCGACGTCGATGGGGTCGACACCCACCGGTCGCCCACAGCGATCTCCACCAACGGAGTGCTCCACGACGAGGTGCTCCGTCGGCTGTCCGCGCCGCTACCGTGACCACTATGAGCGCCGACGACCAGTGGCGACCAGCCACCGACGTCATCGCGGGCGGTCGAAATCACAACCATGGGTCACTCACCACGCCCCTGTGGCCTGCAGCGGTGTGGGAGACCGCAAGCGAAGCTGAGCTGGCCGCACTGGCGACGGGGCATCGACCCGACCGGTTCTACGGGCGCTACGGCAACCCGACAGTGACCGCCTTCTGTGATGCCGTGGCCCGCCTCGAGGGCACCGAGGACTCGCTGGCATTCGCCTCGGGGATGGGAGCCGTCGCCAGCGTGGTACTCGCGCTGTGTTCCAACGGTGACCACATCGTGGCCACCCAGCACATCTACGGCGGCACGAGTGCCTTCTTGCGTGGTCCCGCGGCTCGGCTCGGCATCGAGACAACATTCGTCGACGGTCGCTCCCCCGGAGCGATGGCTGCTGCAGTGCGGCCCGGACGCACCATGCTCGTCATCGCCGAAACGCCGGCGAACCCGCGCCTTGACCTGGTCGATCTCGACGAGGTGAGCGCGATCAGTGGCCCGTTCACCATGGTCGACTCCACCTTCGCTACTCCGCTCGGTCAACGACCCGCAGATCATGGGGTCGACCTGGTGCTCCACTCGGTCACCAAAGGCATCGCCGGCCACAACGACGTGACGATGGGCCTCGTGGCGGGAGAACGCGAACTGCTCGACAGCATCTGGGCATACGGCGTGTTGCACGGCGCCACTCCGTCACCATTTGATGCCATGCTCGCCCTGCGTGGGTTACGCACCCTCGATGTGCGAATGGACCGCCAGTGCGCGACCGCACTGGAGTTGGCGCAGCGGATGTCGAGTGACCCGCGTATCGCCGGTGTCGACTATCCCGGCCTCGATAGCCACCCCCAGCACGACCTGGCGGTCGCCCAGCTACGCCGGTTTGGCTCGATGCTTGCCCTCGAGGTCCGCGACGATCCCGAACGTTTCCTCGATGCTCTCCGGCTGGTCCGCCGTGCGACCTCCCTCGGAGGGCCCGAGACCCTGGTCTGTCGGCCCATCACCACCAGCCATGTCTCGCTGTCGCCAGAAGAGCAACAGGCCATCGGGCTTCGCCACGGTCACATTCGCATGTCGGTTGGTCTCGAACATGTCGATGACCTGTGGGCCGATATCTCGGCCGCCCTCGACGCTCAGGAGTAGAACGGGTTCGCACCGGTGGCGTGATCGGTGAGGTCCCGCACCGCAGTCACCGCCTCGATGCCCTCGACCAGCATCGTCTGCACACCGTCCATCATCGTGGCCGCCGACATCGAGCAACCATGACACCCGCCGCCCATCGTGAGATATGCCACCCCATCGTCGTCGTGGCCCACGTAGGTCACAAAACCGCCGTGGGCTGCCAATGCCGGGTTGACCTCGGCTGTCAGCATCGCTTCGATCTCCGCGGAGAGTTCATCATCGGCGACAAGTCCCTCAACCTGCATCGGCTCGGGACGATTCGGATTGCGGATGACCAGACCCTGGCTCTCGGTGTGATCGAGCGTTGCCCCGTTCAACGAGCGCACGCTGTCGGCGGGAACGATTACCTTGAGGTCACCGATCGTGCGCACTTCATCGCTGAACCCAGCGGTGAGGTACGCCTCGAACGACAGGTCGTATCGGAAATCTTCACCGGGCCCTGAAATCACCGCCACCCGCAGACCCAGTTCATCCGGATCGGGTTCATCGGCGCGCAGACCCGTGATCACCTCGAGCGCGCCGGGCGTGATCTCGATGATTGTGTCAGATGTGGTGGCCTCACCGGCACCGGTGTCGGCGGCTCCAGAGGCGGACTCGTCGAACGGACCCATGTACACAGGCTACCGTCGAGCCACATGACGGTCGACCCCTCCAACACCTTCGTGGACACAGCCGCGCTCATCGAAGCCACGCGCGAGGCAAACGCTCAGGTCCTCGCAGCGTTGGGCTCTCTCGATACGCCCGTTCCCACCTGCCCCGGCTGGGCGATGGGCGACCTCGTCCGCCACCTCGGCACCGTCCATCGGTGGGCAACTGCGGCGATGACCGCTGCTGCACCCACACCGTTCGATGTTGTGCAGCCTCCCGCTGCCGACATCGCCAACACCGATCTCGCCGGATGGTTCACCGATGGCGCAGCCGCGGTGGTCACCACCATGGATGCGCTATCACCCGGCGCACCGACATGGCATCCCTTTCCCGCCGCACAGACCACTGATTTCTGGCCGCGGCGGATGGCACACGAAACCCAGATGCATGCAATCGATGCTGCGGTCGCGCTCGGGCGGACGCCGACGGTGGCTGCTGCCATCGCGGCCGACGGGATCGATGAGTATCTCGATGTCATCCTCACGCGCCTACTCAATTCCGGACGTGCGACCGCGCCATCGGGAAGTCTCCACCTCCACTGCACCGACACCGCCGGCGAGTGGTTGCTCACCCCAGGGCCCGATGGTGTTGACCTGGTGCGTGAACACGCCAAGGGGGACGCCGCCATGCGCGGAACAGCGCGCGACCTCTGGCTGACGATGTGGGGCCGCCAAGCGGTGGCGGGCGAGGTTGACATTGTTGGCGACCGCGCCGTCGCCGACGCCTGGACGGCCATCGGTGGCAACTGAGTCGGAGGCAACCGGGTCAGAAGTAACCGATTCGGAGGCAACCGACCTGCCACGGGACGCGTCACAGGCACCACGTTCGGCCGAGGCCGCGGCCCGCCGACTCGGTCTCATGGCTGTTCTAGGCGCGGTCACCTGTTTTGCAATCAGTTACTCGGTGATCAAGTGGCCCGGCACATCGGGGGCGGTCATCGCATGGTGGCGGTTGGTGGTGTCGACCGTGATCTGGTGGGCGCTGCTGTGGTGCCGTCGACGGTGGCGGGGCAGCCCGCTTCCCGATCGTCGTACCTGGGCGCTGGTGACTCCCGCGGCATTGTCGTTCGGCATCAACATCTCGGTGCTGTTCACCGCCGTCACCCGCACCAGCGTGGCGCACAGCGAATTCATCATGGCCTTGTCGCCGGTGCTGCTTGCCCCGCTTGGCGTGGTGCTATTCGGCGAACGTCCCAACTGGCGCTCACTGCGGTGGGCGGCGTTGAGCTTCATCGGCCTGGTCATCGTGTTGGCCGCCGGGCCATCCAACGGCGATGCGAGCCTCAGCGGTGACCTGCTGGTCGTGGTCGCCCTGGTGGCCTTTCTCGGCTACCTCGTCGGCACCAAACGCGCGCGCTCAGCAGGGGTCGGCGTGGCCGACTTCATGTCAATTCTGATGCCGGTCGCGGTCATCACGGCCACACCGGTCGCGTTGATCACCGCGCGCGGCGATATCTGGCCCGACACCGGTACCACATGGGCATCAATCGGCATTTTGGCGGTGCTGACCGGCATGGCAGCCCACGGACTGCTGGTCTTTGCCCAACGATCGGTGCCGATCGCCACGATCGGCCTGGTGCAGACAAGCCAGCCCGCATTCTCCACATTCTGGGCGTGGCTGCTGATCGATGAGGCGGTAGCCATCGGGCAGATTCCCGGCATGGCATTGGTCATCGGCGGACTCGGCCTGGTGTTGTGGACCTCACGCACCCGTTGAGCGCTCAACGAGGTGCGTCACTGCAGTAATCGCCAGCGCAGGTGAACGTCGAGTGGACGACCGACTCGGGCAGCCCGCATGCGATGATGGCCATGTGAGGATCCTTGTGACCAACGATGACGGCATCTCGTCGGTGGGGCTCCACCGACTCGCGCAGGCGATGACCAAGCACGGGGAGGTGACCGTGGTCGCCCCCGACAGAGAGTTCTCCGGTGCTGGGGCTGCCCTCGGGGCGCTGTACCGCATCACTCCCGAAGCACACCGTGTCAGCCTCGACGGCATCGACACCGCATGGGCGGTGAACGGCGCGCCCGCACTGTGTGTGTACTTCGCGCGACTCGGTGCCTTCGGTGGCCCCTTCGACCTCGTGGTGTCGGGCATCAATCCCGGTGCCAACGTCGGCTGGTCCGTGTACCACTCGGGCACTATCGGCGCCTGCCTCACGGCCCGCAATGGCGGGATCAGCGGCATCGCCGTCTCGCAAGCGGTGACCGGGTGGGGTGTCCTCGGCCAGGGCTGGGACGACATGATCAAAGACCAGAACTGGGACTCCGCGGCCGAGGTGGCCGGCTGCTTCGTTGGCGGCTTTCTCGCCAACGGATTGCCAGCGGACCCGGTCGTGGTGAACATCAACGTTCCGGATATGCCCGTTGCCGACATGGCCGGATGGCGGCGCACCGAGGTAGCGAATCGGCCCATACGCACAATGGCCACCGCTGAACTCCTCCCAATCGAAGGCCAAAGCGACAGCTACCGCGTCAAAGTCGCGTACGGCGACAAGACCGATCTTCCCGTCGCCACCGATGGCGGCGCGATCGAAGCCGACGAGGTGGCAATCACCTATCTGAGTCGACTCGCCGCTGCCGACGAACCCGACAGCGGCGAGACCGCCGCGGCACTCAATCGCCTGCTCGGTAGAGCATGAGTGTCACGCAGGGCTAACCTAAGTGGTGACACAACCGGGGAGCCCGCGCCAACGGCGGGCTGAGAGGGTGGCCGGGGCCACCGACCCGAGAACCTGATCCGGGTAATGCCGGCGGAGGGAGATATGGCGCACGATTCACACACCACCGATGACGACCTCACGGTCATCGTCGTGACCGGGGCCGGACCGATCACCCGCGACGTGATCGCCGACCTCGACGTTGGGTCGTGCCACGTCATCGCAGCAGATTCGGGGCTCGATCATGCGCGTCGCGCCGGGCTCGACCCGAATTTGCTTGTCGGCGATCTCGACTCGGTGTCGGCACGCGGCCGACGCTGGGCCGAACGCAACTGCGTGATCGACCCATACCCCGCCGACAAAGATGCCACCGACACACGACTCGCTCTGCGACGTGCGGCCGAGCTGGTACCGGATCGGATCGTGCTGGTCACCGGAATTGGTGACCGTCTCGATCACACCCTCGGCGCACTCGGCGCACTCCGCGACCCGGCACTGATCGATGTGCCGTATCTGGAGGTGCGATGGGGGCGTCAACGGATCCGGGTGCTGCGCGGACCCGACCGCACCACCATCCATCCCCCGGAGGGCACGACGCTGTCGTTGGTACCACTCACCGATAACTGCACCGGTGTACACCTCACCGGCACCCAGTGGCCACTGGATGGCATGACCATTCCGGCGCTGTCCGATCTCGGTGTGAGCAACATCGTGACCGGTGCCGTCGATGTGTCGCTGTCCACCGGGACGCTCTGCATTTTTACGGAGGTACCAACATGAACCACCCCCAACACCGACGCGGGTCACGCACATTGGCCCTTGCGGGCATCGCTGCACTGGCGGCCACCGCAGGTGCCTGCGGAGATGATGGCCCTGAGGCCGACACCGTGACCCTCGTGACCTACTCGTCGTTCCCCGTGGAGGGCACCGGCGTGAATGACGCTCTCGATGCCTTCGCAGCGCGCGAGGGTGTGACCGTGGAGATTCTGGTGGCTGGAGATACCGGCACCATGCTGACCAAGGCCGCCCTCACCGCGGGCAATCCCGAGGGAGATGTCATGTGGGGTATCGACAACAATCTGCTGTCGCGCGCTGTCGAGGCCGAGATCTTCGCTCCGCACGTGGCAAGCGAACGTGACCAGATCGATGCGTCACTCACCTCGTTGATCGTTGATGATCTCGTCACCCCCGTCGATTTCGGTGATGTGTGCGTCAATTACGACGCCACCTGGTATGCCGAGCGTGGCATCGCGCCACCGACCGACCTTGCCGCACTTGCCGACCCGACGTATTCGGGGCATCTGGTTGTGCAGAATCCCGCCAGTTCCTCCCCAGGACTGGCGTTCATGCTCGCCACCATCGACCGGTACGGCGACGACTGGGAGGCCTATTGGGACAGCCTTGTGGCCAACGATGTGGCCGTGACCGATGACTGGGACGGCGCGTACTACGGGGCGTTCACTCGCGCCGGCGGCGACAGACCACTCGTGGTCAGTTATGGCTCAAGCCCGCCCTACGAAGTGCTCTTCGGCGAGAACCCCGATGCTGACACCGCACCAACCGGCGTGATCCCCGACACCTGCTATCGGCAGGTCGAATTCGCCGGTGTGCTCGATGGCACCGACGCACCTGAACTCGCAGGCCGCCTCGTCGACTTCTTGGCGTCCGAGGAATTCCAACGCCACGTTGCCAACGATCTGTACGTGTTCCCGGTGCATCCAGATGTTGAACTCGATCCGGTGTTCGAACGCTTTGCCGTGGTGCCTGACTCACCGGCGAGTATCGACCCCGCCATCATCGAGCAACGCCGGGCTGACTGGGTCGATACCTGGATCAGATTGGTCGACGCCTGAACACGGCAGCGCTTCCCACCCGATGGCGTCTCGCGGCCGGCATCGTGCCGGCCGCGGCCATCGCGGTGTTCATCATCTGGCCGATGGTCGAACTGACCATCCGAGCGGGTCGAACATCAGCGGTCATCGACGTCCTCACCGCACAACGCACCCTCGAGGTGGCCCGCTTCACCGTGGTGCAGGCAGCGATCAGCACAGCGGTCACCGTCGTGATTGGGGTGGGGCCCGCGCTCGTCATCGCTCGCTACCGATTTCGCGGTCGTCGCGCACTACTCGCAGGGTTGACCGCCGTATTCGTGATGCCGACTGTGGTCCTCGCTGCTGGCGTACGCACCCTGCTACCCGACGGCCTCGACCGAGGTCTGTTTGCCATCGTGGTTGCCCACACCGTGTTCAACCTCGCGGTGGTGGTACGCACCGTTGGCGCAGCATCCCCGCCGGTTGAACGCGAAGCAGCCGCGCGCACATTGGGCGCGTCACCCATCACGGTGGCACGAACCGTCACGTGGCCACATATCCGACCGGCGGTTATTGGGGCCACCACCATCGTGTTCTTGTTCGACGCCACGAGCTTCGGAGTGGTGCGTGTACTCGGCGACGTCGCCACATCGACGATCGAAGTGGAGATATGGCGTCAGGCCATCCAACTGGGGCGGGTCGACAGCGCCATCGTGCTGTCATTGGCACAACTCGTCGCGCTCGCAGCCGCGGTGATGGTCGGCAACGCCCTCGCTGGCCGCCGCGTCACCTCATCGCACCGCACCCGACCGGTTGGATCCCCGCCCGTGCTGGGCCGACTGGCAGTCGCGGCACTGGCCGTCGCCTGTGCGGCACCCTTCGTCGCTCTCGTCGTCGGGTCGGTGCGCACGGCCGAGGGTGTGACTTGGTCGGCGTGGGCATCGATGTTCGACGACGAGGTCCGACCGGGCCTTCGCCTTGGCCTGGATCCAGGTGCTGCAGTTCTGCGCACCCTCGGCACCGCCGCTGTGGCAACGACGATCGCGGTCACGATCGGCGTGCTCGCCGTTGCCGCGGTGGTTGGCTCATCGCGGATCGGGGCACTGCTCGATGGCGCGTTGATGATTCCCCTCGCGTTGTCGGCGGTGACGATCGGGCTCGGTCTCGTGGTCACCTTTGACTCCTCACCAGTGGACTGGAGAGCTTCATGGTTCATGGTGCCGCTCGGCCAAGCGCTTGTCGCCACGCCGTTCGTGGTGCGGTCCACCATCGGCGCCGCGCGCTCGATCTCAGCAGACCGAGTCGCCGCGGCATCCACCCTCGGTGCTGGGCCGCTGCGCGCGTGGAGTAGCGCAGTTCTCCCGGCTCTGCGACGACCGGTGCTCGCCGCAACCGGCCTGGCTGCCGCTGTGTCTGTCGGTGAGTTCGGTGCCACCAGTTTGTTGTCACGGACCGGTGGCGAAACACTGCCGATCGTGATCGAACGACTGCTGGCCCGCACCGGTGGGGACTTCGTAGCTCGCGGGCACGCCCTGGCGGTGCTCCTTGCTGTCGTCACCGTGATCCTGGTTCTCGGGATCGACCGAGGGGACGACGATGCCACACGATGATCATTTGGTGAGCACGCCGGGTGACCTTCATATTGCCAACTTGTCGGTGACCCGCGGCGATGTCTCGGTTCTGCGACAACTACGCCTCGATGTCCCCGGTGGAACCGTTGCCGCTGTGCTCGGGGCATCCGGGAGCGGCAAGTCCACCCTGCTGCGTGCAGTGTGTGGGCTGTTGCATCCGACCTCGGGCACGATCACCGTCGACGGTGCCGACATCACCGATGTACCAGTGCACCGACGACGTGTCGCGATGGTCTTCCAAGATGGTCAACTCTTCGACCACCTCAATGTGGCCGACAACATCGCTTACGGGCTCCGACGAGCTAAGTGGTCGCGCGCGGATCGCCGCCGTCGCGTCGGCGACCTGCTCGACATCGTCGGTCTTGCCGACAAGGGCCACCGCCAGGTCACCGAACTGTCGGGAGGCGAGGCACAAAGGGTGGCCGTGGCGCGCGCGATCGCACCGGCACCTCGACTGTTGATGGCCGACGAGCCGCTGTCGGGGCTCGACCGGGCCCTGCGCGATCGCCTGCTCCGCGACCTCTCGGTCATTCTGTCCGATCTTGCGATCACGACGATCTGGGTCACCCACGACCATGACGAGGCCCACCAGATTGCCCGCCAGGTACACCGACTCGGACCGACCGGGTCGCTACTCGAAATCGTCGATCTCTGTTCCGGCGCCACCCACGATCTGCGTCGCTCGGTTCTCCGCAATGATGACGCACAGGCCACCGTCGAATTCGACGGCGATGACCGACCCGACACCGTGCATCTTGGAGTCCGCGACGGCAGCGGGCGAGTGATGTCGATCTCGAGTTGGTACCGCCGTGATCATGCTGAGCGACCAGGTGGTGTGCAGTTGCGATCCATGGCCACAGCAGCGGACCTTCAGGGCCGTGGCCTCGGCGATGAACTACTCGCTGCAGGGTGCGAGCGCGCCCGTACCGCCGGTGCGGCATATGTGTGGGCGCGAGCACGAGTCACCGCCGAGCGCTTCTATCTGCACCGAGGCTTCCGATCGGTTGGCGACATCTATATGGACGACACGACCGGCCTCGAACACCGCGACGTGACCATCGATCTTCTCCGTTAATCGCCCGCCGGTCCTTTCCAGCCACGGCGTCTCACGGTCGCCACCGACGCCATGACCGACCTCTGGAGCCACGCGGCTATTGAATTTGAACGTCTCGCCGACCACCCCCACGGCGCATCTCTCGCGGACGTTCTTGCCGACATTGCCCGTTGCGGAGGCACCGACGTATGGTCGGGACCGGTCGCATATCGCTGTCTGTCGCTACTGGCTCGTGACCGTATGGCCATAGAGACCCTGCGCGACGACCTGCGCATGGCGAGCCGCCGGTGCGCTGCGGCCCATGCCATCATCACCGGCACAGCCACCCCATGGTGAGGTATCGGTGGTGGTCGGTTATCTCGGCTATTCGCCCGCAGGTATGGAGCGGCTGCGGGCTCTCGTCGCCGACGCATCCGAGCGATGCGCGATATTCGCCAGAGGCATCGATGCCGTGCGGTTGCCCGACGGGGTCATCGCCCCAGATGTGGGGGTGCTCACCCGATTGCGGCACACGCTCGACACCCACTTCTACAGCGCGATTGAGACCATCCTCGCCAGCGATGCGATGACCGCCACCGCTCCAATTCCGGACGAGCTCATCGATCTCGCTGCCCGCCGTGGCATCACGCACGTGGATGTGGCCACCCTCGACGACCGCTCGCTGCTCGAACGACTGCGTGCCGTCATCTGGGTGCACACCGCGACCGGCGGCAACCATGCCCCCACCGTGTTCGATGCGGTCCATGCCGTACTCGACGAGGTCCGACACCGACCTGGTGTCGCCGCCCAGGTCGCCACCATGGGCCACGTCATGTCGACCTTGTTGACCACCGAACGCCTCGACCGCAGCACCGTTGATGATGCCTTAGCCGCCGTGTATGCCGCGACGCTCGGTGACCAGCGCCTTGATCTGGCCGCCATGGTGGTCCGCACCGCGGCGCTCGACCGCCTCAGCCCCGCCGGGCTCGAATTTGCCATTCACACAACCCTGCCCCTGCTCAATGCGAGCAGTTCCACCCTCGACCGGTCGGTGATCACCGTGCCGCTCGACGGAGTCGACGCCACCACCGTGCTCGGTTCCCGTGCCGATGTCGTCAACTTCCTCGGCCAATTGCTCGACGATGACCGGGGTCGCACCGCGGTTGGCGTCACGGTTGGCGACATCACCAATAGCCGGTTGCGCGCCGCGATGGACGCCGACGTGGATGGCCTGGATCCGATCGACGTGATCGGTGCCCGCCTGGCGCCAGTGGCCGACCTGGTGGGCATGATCGCCGAGGCAGCCCGTCAGCAGGCCCACCTCACGGGCGTGCAAGCTGCTGCGGCGGTTGCTGGCACCCGGCAGGGTCTTGGCTACCTGGCTGCGTTGACGACGGCCAGCCATCCCATACCGGCCATTGCGGTTCGCGCCCTGCCGCTCGCACTCGACCCGGTGGTGGCGCTGGTGGCCAACGTCGACACCGCACCCGCGGCAGCTGCTGCAGCGATCGCCACCGCGACCACCGTGAGCATTGTTCGCATCCTGGTCGATCGCCCCGAGGTCAGAGCACGCGTCGGTCTCGCCGCTGTACCCACCGCACGCTGGACATCGCTCGCTGATGCCCTAAAGCGTGCCGATGCAGCAGACGACGTCGATCAACGCGATCGGGCACTCGCGGATGTGGACCGGGTGATCGACAATGACCTCCATCTGTCGACCTATGTCGCCCGGGTGACGACAACGGCGTCGCTCACGTGGGGCTGAGGTGGCTCAGCGTGGGCGGCGCGTACCGCCCAAGAAACCACGCTGCCCGCAGGTGTGGAGGTTCGGCCAACAGTTCCGCCGGCAGCCCCGTCAGGCCAATGGTGTGCCGCGACCGCCACATGATCTCTTGGAGGTACAACTCGACACGGAGATAGTCGGCATCAACGTGGTCACTCTCCACCCCGATGTTGAGATCGACCGTATGCCACTCCACTTCACGCCACCGCAGCAGCGGTGCCTGGCGTGCAAGCCGAGGCCCCGATGCGGTCATCACCGTGACGTCCCACGACGCACACGCAGCCCAGGCTGTTTCCAACCGGGCAGATGCCGCGGCGACATCGTCGAGGAGCGCGTCGATCCCCCGCGATGCCCCTGTGTCGATGTCGTGATTGCGGGCGGCGGCATCGCGATACTGCGGACGGCCCTCGAGCATCTCCACATGACTGTCGGCGTTCCGTGCGAGATGGGTCAGCACATGGCCCACCGTCCACCCCTGACAGCGACTCATCCGAGCCGGATTGAGCAATTGGGGCGATGCCTCCACCGCGGCGTGTAGGCGCTGCAGAAGGCGGGCATGTGCCCCAGCAACACCGTCAAGGTCGCGGCGTAGATCGCGGTCGGCCATCACGAGCGCACCGTAGGCGATGGACACAACCGGGCACCGATGCCGACGGGACCCTATGCTCACAGACGCATGTCCCCCGAGCAGTCCCCCGATGCCGAACCGTTGACCGACGATCCACGTCCCGACGGTTTGCGCTCCGCCACCTCGTTGTTGCTGGTCCACACCGGTGACGGAAAGGGAAAGAGCTCCTCCGCTTTCGGCGTGATGCTGCGAGCACTCGCTCTGGACTGGAAAGTTGCCGTGGTGCAGTTCATCAAGAGCGGCGACTGGAAAGTCGGCGAAGAACAAATGGGCGTGCAACTCGGCGTCGACTGGAACTCATTTGGCGACGGCTTCACCTGGGACTCCAACAACCTTGAGCAGGACCGTGCACACGCTGCCGAAGGCTGGGGCCGGGCAAAGGCCCTTATCGAAGCTGGCGAGCATCGCTTGGTCATCCTCGACGAGCTCACCTACTTATGCACATGGTCGTGGGTGGATGTCGACGAAGTAGTCTCCACCTTGGCCAACCGGCCCGATCACGTCAACGTGGTGGTGACCGGCCGTGATGCCCCGCAGGCGCTGATCGATATCGCCGACACAGTGACCGAGATGCGCGAAGTGAAGCACGCCTACCAACAGGGCATCCGAGCCAAGCGTGGCATCGACTACTGACCACGGTTCTGGAATGGTTGCCCCCGGTGCTGATGACATCATCGACACCGCGGACCTGAGTGCCGAGATCGCCCAGCGCACCGCTGCTGGGCACCAACTGGTGTGGATCCGGCCCGCCGATGACCCAGCCGCGGCAATGATGACCAGCGCCAGTGGTCGCCACACGTTGTTACGGCGCACACCACTTCACATAGCGCGCGGCAACGACGCGCAGGCCTGGCATGTGGGCCGCGCCCAGATGGGGTACCGCGACCTCATCCCCGACCGGTGGTACGGGCGGTTCATCGCCTCCCATATTCGCGTGCCGACCGCGGGTGATGTGCCCGACAGCGTGCACCACCACGATGTGCGCTTTCAGTTTCTCGCCGTGCGGCGGGGTGCTGTGCAGGTGGTCTACGAGGACCAGGGCGATCCCTTCTGGATGTCAGCGGGCGACGTCGTTCTGCAACCGCCACACATCCGCCATCGTGTCCTTGCCACCGACGGCGACTTTGAGATCGTGGAGATCGGTGCACCCGCGGATCATCTGACCGAAATGGATCACCAGATGACGCTGCCCAATGGCACCGGTGACCCGCAGCGACGGTGGAGCGGTCAACGATTCGTTGTTGACCGCCCCGGTGATAGCGCCACCGTCGGGTGGGACTGTGCGGGGGTGGCAGCAGAGCCGACTGCGGTCGCTGGTGCCACCGACGGCCTCGTGCATGTTGAACGGCTGACAGCCGACGACACGGCCATCGCCGTCACTCGCACACCGCTTGAATTCCGCTTCATGTTCGTGATGGAAGGGACAGCCATCGTCCATATCGCGACCTCTGACGAGCCGCTGCACCTCAACACCACCGACGCGGTGACGCTGCCACCAGCCGCGGCCATCACCGACATGGAGATCGACAACGGCTGGATTCTCGACGTCCGGGTACCCGCCACCTGATACGAGTAGCCTCGCGGCGTGCCTCTGCGTGATGCCCCCTCCCAGTTCGCGCGCGGTTTCGCGATGGGTTCTGCCGACATCGTGCCTGGGGTGTCAGGTGGCACCGTCGCGTTGGTTCTCGGTATCTATGAGCGGCTGCTAACGAACATCGGTGCCGCCGCTCATGCGGTGCGTGACCTCGTTCGTGGACGGGCCAGCGCGGCGCGGCAGCGTTTTAGCGAGATCGAATGGCTCTGGCTGGGTTCGCTGCTCGCCGGCGTGCTCTGCGCAATCGCTGCGTTATCCGCTGTGCTCGAGGGCCTGCTCCACGACCATCCGGTACCAACTGCTGGCGTGTTCTTCGGCCTTGTCGCCGCATCGACCACGGTGGCTTGGCGAGAGGTGCACAACGTCGCGCGAGATCGCATCGCCATGGCCGCAATCGTCGCCATCGCCACATTCGCGCTGCTCGGTCTTCGATCGGCGACCGAGGCCACCGGCGACGAGATCGTGACCCGGCCCTGGTGGGTGTTCACCCTGGCCGGTGCCGTCGCTATCTGCGCGATGATTCTTCCCGGGGTCTCAGGGTCGTTCCTGTTGGTGATGATCGGGATGTACACCGAAGTCCTCGGTGCCGTCAACGACCGGGATGTGGTGGCGCTGGCCGCTACCGCGGCTGGCTGTGCGGTCGGCCTCGGCGTGTTCTCCACAGTGCTGAACAAGCTGTTGGCCGACCACCACGACATGGTGCTGGCCGCGATGGTGGGCCTGATGATCGGTTCGCTCCGCGTGTTGTGGCCGTGGCCAGGTGGCACGGCCACCACCGACCTCGGCACACCCGATCACCAGGTGTTGCTCACCGTGCTGTTGGGCGTGGGTGCGGCTCTCGCGGTGCTGGGGATCGACCGCGTGGTGCGCCGACCCACCACCTGAGGTCAGCTGACCAGGTCGGCGATTCGCCCCAGCCCGGTCGCGATATCGTCGTCGCCGAGCGCAAATGAGAACCGGGCATATCCCGGTGCGCCGAATGCCTCTCCGGGAACGAACGCCACGTTCGCCTCGGTGAGGATCAGATCAGCGAGTTCGAGCCCGTTTGCTGCGCGACGACCGCCGAGATCCACACCGAAAAGTCCACTGATATTCGGGAAGCAGTAGAAGGCACCCTCGGGAGCGCCGCAGGTGACCCCGGGGATGTCGTTCAGCATTGCGTGCATAGCCGTTCCGCGCCGTTCGAATGCGGTGCGCATTGCGTACACCTCATCAAGAGGACCAGCCACCGCGGCGAGAGCGGCGCGCTGGGCCACATTCGACACGTTCGAGGTGGCATGGCTCTGGAAGTTCGCGGCTGCCGAGATGACATCGTTCGGGCCGACCATCCAACCAACCCGCCACCCGGTCATCGCATAGGTCTTGGCCACACCGTTCACGATGATGCACTGCCCGGCAAGATCCGGAACGAGCGCTGGCATCGAAGCAAACACCGCATCGCCGTAGACGAGGTGTTCGTAGATTTCGTCGGTGATCACCCAGATGTCGTGCTCCAACGCCCAGGCGCCGATCGCGGTGATTTCCGCCGGTGAGTACACCGCCCCTGAGGGGTTATCGGGGCTCACGAACAGCAGCACTTTGGTGCGATCGGTGCGCACGGCCTCCAACTGTTCGACGCTGACCTTGAAGTTGGTGCTGTCGTCGGTGTCGACAACCACCGGGACACCACCGGCAAGGGTGATCGCCTCGGGGTAGGTCGTCCAATACGGTGCCGGGCAGATCACCTCGTCACCGGGGTCGCACAGTGCAGCGAACGCGGTGTACACCGCGTGCTTTCCGCCGTTGGTGACGAGTACTTGGGAGGCCTCGACCTCCACCCCGGAGTCGCGAAGGGTCTTGTCGGCAATGGCAGAGCGCAACTCGGGCAGACCTGGTGCCGGTGTGTAGCGGTGGTTCTTCGGATCGCGGCAGGCGGCCACGGCCGCCTCAACGATGTGATCAGGTGTTGGGAAGTCGGGCTCACCCGCCCCGAAACCAATGACGTCGGCTCCCTCGGCGCGCAGCGCCTTCGCCTTCGCGTCGACGGCGAGGGTCGCAGATGGAGCGATGGATGCAAGTCGTTGCGAGGTGCGATTCACCCCCACATGTTGCCACCAACTTGGTGCGGTCACTCCCCCGACACGGCATCCTGTGGGGGTGAGCCCAACCGACATTGTGATCCCGAGCGAGTTATTGCCCTCCGACGGGCGTTTCGGCTGCGGACCGTCACTGGTGCGATCGGCCCAAATCGACGCCCTCGTGCAACGCCAACGCGATGTCATGGGCACATCACACCGGCAGGCTCCGGTGAAATCGGTGGTGGCCTCGGTCCGCGCGGGCCTGAGCGAACTGTTCGGCCTGCCCGACGGCTGGGAGGTCATGCTTGGCAACGGCGGCTCCACCGTGTTCTGGGATGCTGCCACATTCGGACTCATCGACAACTCGAGCCAGCACCTCAGCTTCGGTGAGTTCTCCTCGAAGTTCGCCCAAGCAGTTGACGCTGCACCACATCTCGGCACACCTGAGGTGATCACGACGGACCCCGGCAACCACCCCGACGCTGTGGGCCGGCCGGGAGTCGACGCCTACGCGCTGACCCACAACGAAACCTCCACCGGCGTGGCCATGCAGTTGCGCCGGCCGACCGGCGCCGACCCTGACGCGCTGGTGCTGGTCGATGCCACCTCTGCCGCGGGCGGACTGGCCTGGGACCCCGCCGAGGTCGACGTCTATTACTTCGCACCTCAGAAGTCGTTCGGCTCCGACGGTGGGCTGTGGCTGGCTGCGTGCTCGCCAGCAGCTGTCGAACGGATCGAGCGCATCGGCGCAAGCGACCGCTGGTGTCCCGCATCGATTGACCTTTCGATCGCACTCACCAACAGCCGTCAGGACCAGACCTACAACACCCCGGCGCTGGCCACATTGATCATGTTGGATGAACAGGTGCGCTGGATCCTGGCCAACGGTGGAGCGGCATGGGTGTCTGAACGGGTGGGGGCATCATCGTCCACGGTGTACGGCTGGGCCAACGAGCGCGACTGGGCCACGCCCTTCGTGGTCGATCCTGCGAAGCGCTCCCAAGTGGTTGCCACGATCGATCTCGACGATGCGGTGACGGCCACCGATGTCGCGGCCGTCCTGCGCGCCAATGGCGTTGTCGACACCGACAGCTATCGCAAGCTCGGGCGTAATCAGTTGCGCATTGGCATGTTTCCTGCAATCGACCCGGCCGATCTGGCTGCGTTGTGCGCCTGCATCGATCACGTCGTGGGGCAACTCGGCTGAGATGACACGTCCGATCTCCGTCGACGAGGTCCTCGACCTGCACACCGCCGATCTCGGTGAGCTTGAACGCCCGGTGCTGGTGCTGGTGCTCGAGGGATGGTTCGACATGGCGGGCGCCGCCACCCGTGCTGTCGATGAACTGTTCGACCGGTCTCACCGCTTGACGATTGGCGAGATCGACCCTGACCCGTTCTACGACTTCACCGTGGAGCGTCCACGGGTGGAAATGACCGATGGCGAGTTGCGCCAGATCATCTGGCCAGAGAACCGCATCGACTTGTGGCGAGCCCCTGGAGGTGGACGCCATGTGGTGGTGCTCACCGGCGTGGAACCCCATCTGTACTGGGACACATTCGCCCGCGCGGTCATCGAGGTCGCCGAGCGCCTCGGCTGCCAACTCGTCGTCACCTTGGGCGCCGGCGCTGAGGCCATCCCCCACAGCCGACGCCCGTTTGTGACCGGCAGCTCGACCACGGTTGATCTCGCTCGACGGCTGGGCTTATCCGCACCGTCGTATCAGGGTGTGACCGGTTTAGTGGGTGTGTTGCAGACGCTCCTCGACAACATCGGACGGCCATCGGTGTCGCTGAGGGTCGGCATTCCGCACTATCTGTCGAATACCGGTCATCCGATGTCGAGCGCCGCACTTGTGGATCACCTATCGCATGTGCTCGGTTTGGGAGTGGACGCCGACCTCTCCGACGACATTGCCGCGGCACGTGCGATGCACGATGAGGTCGTCGCCGCAGATCCACAGTTGGCCATGTACGTGGCGATGCTCGAACGCGAGCACGACCGTCGCACCGAGGCGCAGATCCCCTCCGCAGAGGATCTCGGGGCCGAACTCGAAGAGTTCTTACGCGGCCTCGACGACGACACCGACAGCTAGGGGGCATCGGCCAGCGTCAAGGGCACCCCCGCTGCCTGCGTACTATCAGCGGATGCCTACCACCGATGCATTGCGTCCCGACGACGCAGAAGTGATCACCGACACACGTGGACAAGTAGCTGACCGCTCGCTGGCCGAACACTCACAGCGTCTTGCCCCAATGCTCCATCAGATCACCGACGGAGTGTGGTGCCTCGTCGGCAACGGCTTGTCAAACCAGACGTTCGTCGAAGGGCCAGAGGGCATCATCGCTATCGACACCGGTGAATCGGTCGAAGAAATGCGCGAGGCGGTCGCGACGCTACGCACAGTGACCACAACGCCGATCGTCGCCGTGATCTACACGCACTTCCACTACGTATCCGGCACCGCCGCTCTCATCGACTCGGAGCCGGTAAGAGAAATCTGGGGACATGCTCGGATTTCGGACAACCTCCGGCGGTCGGCCACCGAGATCGCACCGGCCTATGGACGCGGGCTCGTGCAACAGTTCGGCATCCAACTCCCCGATGACGGACCCGACGGTGTCGTGAATGTGGGACTGGGCCTTGCCTACCGCATGCCCCGCCACGCCCCGTTTACACCTGGACATGTGCCGGCAACGCAGACCTTCGATCAGGCAACGACCATCCACGTCGCGGGTCTAGACATCGAGGTGACTCCCGCCCCGTCAGATGCTGACGACTCCGTCACCCTCTGGATCCCCCACTACGGATTGGCTGTGCACAACCTGATGTGGCCGGTGCTGTTCAATGTCTTCGCCATTCGCGGTGAGGAATACCGAGACCCACAGATTCTCCTCACCGGCCTTGATCACCTCCACACCCTCGGCGCGGAGCATCTTGTTGCCACTCACGGCCCGCCCCTGTCAGGCGCCGACCAGATCACCACGCGTCTGCGGCGCTATCGCGACGCGATCCAATACCTATGGGACCAGACCGTGCGGTGGACGAATCGCGGCGCCACTTCGGCCGAACTCGCCCACCGCGTGCGTCTTCCCGACATCTACGACGATGATTGGCTCACCCAGCAGCACTACGGAATTGCCGAACACCACACCCGCCAGATCCGCAGCGGCCTCTTCGGCTTCTTCGACGGTGACCCCGCGCACCTCCTCCCCCATGACCGTTCCGACCATGCCGTGCGAATGATCGAGGCGATGGGGGGACGCGACAGCGTGCGCCAACGGTGCACTGAGGCGATTGACAACGATCTGCGATGGGCGCTGCATCTCGCCGCAAATCTGGCTGCTCACCCCGACGCCGATGACACCGATCAGGGCCTGCTTGCCACCGCTCTGCGCACCGTGGCCCGACGGACACCCAGCGCAAACATTCGGAACTGGTGTCTCACAACCGCTCGTGAGATCGATGGAACCATCAATATGGCGCGCCACCGCTCGCATCGGCTGAGCCGCCGACAGCTCACTGGTTGGGACCTCGTCACAACGGTCGGTGTGCTCAGGGTCATGGTCGACCCAGACCGCCTCACAGGGATCGATTGCCATATCGCCCTCCAAATTGATGGCGACCAATGCGGGCTGCACTTTCGTAACCACATCATGTGTCCGACCGACGGAGCATCTGCTGACCACACCCTGCGATGCTCTCGCGACACCTGGAATACCCTTCTTGCCGGCGACGACATACTCGCGACAGCGATCGCTAGCGGCACGGTGATCATCGACGGGAACGCCACCACGGTCCTCGCGGCATGCGCGTCGCTGGATCACCCAGCCTTTCGGGGAGTCGATGATGACTGACCTCCCCCGCCCCAGTGTCCCGTTCAGCGGTCACATCGAACGCCTCATCGATGACTCCACACCTGCACCATTCCCGTCTCACGGCCGGCCCACTCCAGCGCCCAACGTGTTGCTCATCATGCTCGACGATGTGGGTTTCGGATCGATGTCAACCTTCGGCGGGCCGGTTCCGACGCCGGCACTTGACGCGGTGGCCACCAGCGGCATCGTCTATAACCAGTTCCACACCACCGCATTGTGTTCCCCCACTCGTGCCGCACTGTTGACCGGCCGGCAACACCACCGCGTCCATATGGGCGGCATCACCGAAATCGCAAACTCGTACCCCGGTTACGACTCTGCTCTTCCCGCTGAGGCCGCGACCGTTGCCCAGGTGTTGAGGATGTCGGGGTATTCGACATCGTGCTTCGGCAAATGGCACCTGACGCCCTCGTGGGAGCAGAGCCCGGCAGGCCCATTCGACCGATGGCCAACCGGTCTGGGATTTGACCGCTTCTACGGCATCATCGGCGCGGAGGCATCGCAGTGGGAACCCGCGGTCTACGACCAGACGACGCCGATCTCTCCTCATGTCGGGCGCCCTGGCTATCACCTCACTGAAGATCTCGCCGACCACGCCATCGAATGGATGCAGCGCCAGCGGGCATCAGCTCCCGACACCCCGTGGTTCTGCTACTTCTCAACCCCTGCGGTGCACGCACCACACCACGCGCCGCCCGAGTGGATCGACAGATTTGCCGGCGCCTTCGATGATGGTTGGGATGACCTCCGCGACACCATCTATCGACACCAACTCGAACTGGGGGTGATCCCAGCAGGAACTGCGAACACCCGGCGCCCCGAACAGGTCCCGGCATGGGAGGACTACCCAGAGAGGTACCGCCCGGTGGCCACCCGCCTGATGGAGTGTTTTGCCGGTTTCCTCGCCCATACCGACCACCACATCGGACGAGTGATCGACGCCAGTCGCCAATTGGACGAGCGCGACGGCACCGACACGTTGGTCATCTATCTCACCGGTGACAACGGCGCCTCTGCTGAAGGCACCGTGCACGGTGCATGGAGTGCCCCATCGTTTCAAAATGGGGTGCATGAGGATCCGGAATGGCTCCTCGAACACATCGACGACTTCGGCACTGCGCGCTGCGAGAACCACTTTAATGTGGGCTGGGCCTGGGCGCTCGACGCGCCGTTCCAGTGGATGAAACAGGTGGCATCACACTTTGGTGGTACACGCAACGGATTGGCCATGTCGTGGTCGGGTCATATCCCCGCCGGGGGTGGGCTGCGATCGCAGTTCCACCATGTGGTGGATATCGCACCGACGATCTACGCCGCCGCGGGCATCGAGCCTCCCGCGCGGGTCAACGGGATCGAGCAGATGGATCTTGACGGCGTCGCAATGAACTACAGCTTCGATGCAGACGGCACGAGCCACCGACACACCCAGTACTTCGAGATCCTTGGCAATCGCGCGATCTACCACGACGGCTGGATCGCGTCGTGTTTCCACGGCCGTGTCCCCTGGATTCGAATGCAGGCCTATGAATTCGATGGGCCAGATGAAAGCTGGGAGTTGTACGACGTGACGAATGATTTCTCGCAGTCTGTGAACCTCGCCGATGACCACCCGGATCGCCTCGCGCAACTCACGGCCCTGTTCGACGAAGAGGCTCGACGCAACGGGGTCTACCCCCTACGTGACGCCGGCTCGCGCCGCGACGGCGACCGCGCAGTGCCGCATTCGCTCGGAGGCCGCCGCATGATGACCTACACCACGGCTCACGTCCGCATGCCCGAAGCGTCGGTCGTCAGCCTCAAGAACTGCTCATGGCAGATCACTGCACGCATCCGCTGCTCCGGCGACGACCACGGGGTCATCGTCTGCCAAGGCGGAAATATGGCCGGCTGGGCGCTATGGCTGGACGACGGCATTCCGCGCTTCATCTACAACTGTTTCGGGCATGACCTCACCGTGATCGAGGGACCTGCGTTGACGCCCGGCGACCACACACTGCGCGTGGACTTTGTGTACGACGGTGGTTTTGGCCGCGGTGGGGACCTGATGATCAGCGTGAATGGCGACGGCGCAGGTGCAGCACGACTTGAACGCACTGTCCCGCTGGTTTTTTCGATGAGCGGCGAAACCTTCGATGTCGGGACCGATACGGGCGCACCAGTGGGCCCGTATCCTCACGACTACCGCTGTACAGCCGAGATCATCGATGTCACCCTCGAACGGCTCAATGAACCATCACCCGACGTCGTGCGCCAAGTCGCCGAAGGAATGTGGCGCGCCGGACTCAGCACGCAGTGACCGCCCGATCAGCGGGCGGCGGCGAAACCCGCTTCGAGGTCAGCGATGATGTCGGCGATGGCCTCGAGCCCCACCGACAGTCGGATCAGGCCCGGGGTGACATCGCTGGCCGCCTGCTCCTCGGGTGTCAACTGGCTGTGGGTTGTGCTCGCCGGCTGAATCACCAGCGATCGCACATCACCGATGTTTGCCACATGGCTGTGCAGGCTGAGCCCTTCCACAAATCGCTTGCCGGCCTCGAGCCCACCATCGATCTCGAAGGCCAACACCGAGCCGTAGCCGCGCCCACCACCAAGTCGTGTCGCGCGCTCATGCCATGGGCTCGACGCGAGACCCGCATAATTCACCGAGCGCACCTGGGCGTGCCCATCAAGGAATTCAGCGACGGCCTGTGCGTTTGACCAATGTCGTTCCATGCGCAGGCTGAGGGTCTCGATGCCCTGCAAGATCATGAAGGCATTGAATGGCGACACCGCCATGCCGAGGTCGCGCAACAGCTGCACTCGCGCCTTCAGAATCATCGACCCGTGGCCGAGGGCCGGCCAGTAGGCCAAACCGTGGTAGCTGGGATCGGGCTCGGTGAAGTTCGGGAAGCGACCCGACGCGCCATAGTCGAAGGTCCCACCATCGACGATGCCGCCCGCCACTGAGGTGCCGTGACCGCCCATGAACTTCGTGAGGCTGTGCACCACGATGTCGGCACCCCATTCGAGGGGGCGCACCAGATACGGCGTGCCGACCGTGTTGTCGACCATCAGCGGGATACCTTCGGCATGGGCCACCGACGACACGCCCTCGATGTCGAACATGTCGTTCTTCGGGTTCGGCAGAACTTCGCCGTAGAACAGGCGCGTCTCATCGCGAACTGCGGCACGCCACTGGTCGAGATCGTGTGGATCCTCGACGAAGGTCACCTCGATACCCATCTTGGGCAGGGTGTAGTGCAAGAGGTTGTACGACCCGCCGTACAGCGACGGTGAGGCCACGATGTGGGTACCAGCCTCGCACAGGGTGAGGATGGCCAATGTTTCGGCGGCCTGACCCGACGAGGTCACCAGCGATCCCGGCAGTCCGATGGCGGTGGTGCAGCCACCCTCAAGCGAGTTCAGTCGGGCTTCGAGCGCACCCTGCGTGGGGTTCATGATGCGGGTGTAGATGTTGCCCACCTCGGCCAAAGCGAAGAGGTCGGCGGCATGCTGAGCGTCGCGGAACTCATAGGACGTGGTCTGGTAGATGGGCACGGCCCGTGCGCCGGTCGTCGGATCCGGATCGCCACCGACGTGGATCTGACGTGTTGCGAAATCCCAGTTCTCTGTCATGAGCGCGCATGTTATGGCGCTAATTCTTGACTTGCAAGGTCATATTTTGAGACAGCGCCGCCGATGCGCTCGCCACACCACCACCCAGGTCGGTACAGCAAGCACCGCGGCGATTCCCGAGATCAGCGCCACGCCATCACCGATCGCTGCCACGGTGTCGGCATCCACCACCGCGGCATCGCCCGCGAGCAGTGAACGAACCGACTCGACAGCACCGGTGCGCGCCTCTACCGTGCCGAGCAAAACCGCACCGCCCAATGCCACGGCGACGGTGATCGCCACCGTCCGCACGAACTGGTGGGCCGCATTCACGCGGCCCATCTCCGACTCGACGGCGTCGCGCTGCATCCATGTGATCCCCGAGGTCGACACCAGTCCAATCGACACACCCATTGCGGAGAATCCAACGAAGAGAGCCCATAGCGGGCCATCGACGGCGAAGACCACAGTGACCAACACCAATGCCGGCAACATCGTGGAGGCACCGGCCACCGTCGCCCGCGACTCGGGCCACCTCCGCGGTAGTCGCGAGAACACGATGGCACCGAGGGTCCAACCGACGGTGAGGAACACCAAGGTGAACGCCGCCGCCTGCTCACTCGCGCCGCGCACTGTCTGCACGTACAGCGGCAAATAGTTGTCGGCCGCCAATCCAACAATCAGCACCGCCGCAGTCGAGAGGTGCACGGCACCAAGAGGAAAGCGCACCAGATGCTCACGCCGCATGACCGGGTCCGATACCCGGCCCGCGTGCGACCAGTAGGTACGCGCCACCACCGACGCAGCCGCTGCGGCTACTGCGACCGCCCACCAGCGCACACCCAGTTGGGCAACAGCGGCCAAGGTGGCCACGACGAACACCGTCAACAACGCCACGCCGTGCCAGTCGGTGTCGACGCGACCCGCGCGGTCGCGGGTGGCCGGCAGCGACCGCCAGCCTGCAGCGAGCGCCCCCAACGTGATCGGAATCTGCGCAGCGAAGACCAAGCGCCAGTCACCGAAGGCCAATAACCCGGCAGCCACTGCCGGACCGCCAAATCCCATCAGACCCCACACCAGGGAATTCGCTGCAAACGCCCGCGGGCGCAAATCATGTGGGTAGGCCAACCCCACCGCGGCCAATGCCACCGCGATGACAAGCCCACCACCAAGGCCCTGGGCGAGGCGCACGACGATCAGCACCTCCATCGTGGGTGCCACCGCAGCAGCAGCGGTGGTGAGACAGAACCATGACGCGGTCACTCGGAACGTGCGCCGCACACCAACCGCATCGATGATCGGGCCCGCGACGACAACCGCCACAGCCGATGCCGCTAGGTACGAGGTGATCACGAACGGCAACCACGCGATCGACCCGAGGTCTTCGCCCACAGACGGCAGAGCCGCCACCACCGCCAAACCGTCGAAAGCCGCAACGGCGACAACGGTCAGATTGGCGATGGTGACGGCCAGATAGCGCGGCGACCAGATGCCGCCGGTGACCGAGGTGTCGGTGCTCAGCTGTCGCCGCCGGAGGCCTCGGCGACCTTCTGTTTGCCGGCCGAGATCCACGGCATCATTGAGCGCAGACGGCCACCAACGACTTCGATCGGATGCTGCTTGCCCTCGTCTTGCATGCGGTGGTAGTTCGCCCTGCCCGACTCGCTTTCGGCAATCCACTCATTGGCGAAGGTGCCGTCTTGAATCTCGGTGAGCACCTTCTTCATTTCGGCCTTCGTCGCATCGGTGACGATGCGCGGGCCGCGGGTGAGATCGCCGTACTCAGCGGTATCGGAGATCGAGTACCGCATGCCGGCAATTCCCTCTTCGTACATGAGGTCGACGATGAGCTTCACTTCGTGGAGACACTCGAAATAGGCCATCTCTGGGGCATACCCGGCCTCGACGAGGGTCTCGAAACCGGCCTGAACCAACCGGGTCAGGCCACCGCAGAGCACAACCTGTTCGCCGAACAAGTCGGTTTCGGTCTCTTCTGGGAAGGTCGTCTCAATAATTCCTGCGCGACCGCCACCGATCGCATCGGCATACGACAACGCCACCGCCTTCGCGTTGCCCGTGGCATCGGCATCGATGGCGATGAGTGCCGGTACGCCACCGCCCTCGGTGTACGTACGGCGCACCAGGTGGCCCGGGCCCTTCGGGGCGATCATGATGCAGTCCACGCCCTCCGGCGCCGCAATGCGTCCAAAACGCACGTTGAACCCGTGAGCAAATGCAATGGCGTCGCCGGGCTGCAGGTTCGGAGCGATGTGCTCGTCGAAGATCGACTTCTGCTCGGTATCGGGGGCGAGGATCATGATGAGGTCCGCCCACGCCGACGCGTCGGCGATCGACTTCACGGTGAGTCCGGCTTGAGTGGCTTTGGCCGCCGACGAGGACCCGTCGCGCAAGCCGACACACACCTCGACACCGGACTCCTTCAAGTTCAGCGCGTGGGCATGACCCTGGGAGCCATAGCCGATGACGGCGACCTTGCGGCCCCGAATGATCGAGCCGTCGCAATCGGCCTCGTAATACACGTTGGCTGCCATCTCAGCCCACCTTTCTCTGGTTGTCGTTCCCGTTGCCGGGCGTGGTCGCGGCACGCAGGCGTGCCGCGCGATCGAGTTTCGGCAGGGCCACCCGGCCCGTGCGCTGCAATTCGACAATCGAGTAACCGCCGAGCAGTTCCTCGAAGTCATCCAGTTTGTCGGGGTGCCCCTCCAGGCTCACCGTCAGAGCGTCACCTCCAACAGCCAAAATCTTGGCTTCGAAGATATTGACCAGTTCGACGATCTGCGACCGCTCACTCGACCCGGCACGGACCGTGGCCAGCAGCAGTTCGCGCTCGATCGAACGACGGGGATCCAATTCAGAGATCTTCACCACATCCACCAACTTGAACAGTTGCTTCACCATCTGCTCCAGTGGGGCCGATTCAAGATCGACGACGATGGTGATGCGGCTCTGAGCATCGTCCTCGGCGGGTGCAACCGCCAACGAGAAGATGTTGTAACCGCGACGAGCGAACAGGCTCGACACCCGGGCAAGCACGCCCGGCCGGTTCTGCACAAGCACGGAGAGGATCGCATGGTTCAGCGAGGAACCGTGTGGATTGATGGCGGTCATGGCTGCCTTTCGTACCGGTCGCGGATCAGCCCAGTTGGGCTCGCTGGTCCTGCTGGGAGGGATGGACGATCACGTCATCGTTCGTGCAGCCCGCCGGAACCATGGGGAACACTTTCTCGGACGCATCGGTGCGGAACTCGACGACCACCGGGCGATCATTGATCGAGTTCGCCTTGTCGATCGCGGGCTGCACCTCTTCGGGTGACTCGACCCGGATGCCGACACACCCCATCGACTCGGCCCACTTCACATAGTCCGGCGTGTCGACAGACAAATACACCTCGCTGTACCGCTCGTCGTAAAACATCTCCTGCCACTGGCGCACCATGCCGAGATAGGAGTTGTTCAGCAGCGCAATCTTCACCGGGATGCGCTCCACAGCAGCGGTGACGAGCTCTTGGGCGGTCATCTGGAAACAGCCATCGCCGTCCACCGCCCACACCATGGCGTCAGGGCGGGCCATCTTGGCGCCGATCGCAGCGGGAATGGCGAAGCCCATCGTGCCGAGACCACCCGAGTTCACCCAGGTGTAGGGCTCGTTGAAATGCCAGTGCAGCGATGCCCACATCTGATGCTGTCCCACGCCAGAGGCAACGATGGTGCCCGGTGCGGCCGAATCGCGCAGACGCTCCAAGCAGTACTGCGGCTTCAACGCGCCACCAGGCTCCGCGGCGTCATAGGTCAGCGGGAACACCTCTTGCCACCCGGAGATCTGGCTGCGCCACGGCCCGACATCGGCCTGAGTGGTACCGCCATCGAGCAACGACCGCAGCGACGCAACGATGTCGGTGGTGACCAATCGGCAGTCACCGACAATGGGCACATCGGGACGACGCACCTTGCCCTGTTCAGCCGGATCGACATCGACGTGGATGACGCGCGCATCGGGGGCGAAACCATCGAGACGCCCGGTGATGCGGTCGTCAAAACGCGCACCCAGTGCAATCAGCAGATCGGCGCGCTGCATCGCCGTGGTGGCGGCGATGGTGCCGTGCATGCCAGGCATCCCCAGACACAGCGGATGGTTGTCGGGGAACACGCCACGCGCCATCAAGGTGGTCACGACCGGAATCTGGGTCAGCTCGGCGAGTTCCATCAGCACTTCTGCGGCACGAGCCTTCAACATGCCGCCGCCGACGTAGAGAACAGGGCGTTCTGCTTCGAGGATCATGCGGGCCGCTTCAGCGACCATCCGCGGATGACCCTTTGACGTCGGGCGGTACCCGGGCAGCGATGCTGCCACCTCCTCATCGGTGGGCCAATGCCATGACATCTGGTTCTGCAGCACATCCTTTGGCAGGTCGACCAGAACCGGACCGGGGCGGCCGGTGGTGGCGATGTGGAAGGCCTGGCGGATGGCGAGCGGGATGTCATCGGCGCTCATCACCAATTCGTTGTGCTTGGTGCAACTACGCGTGATGCCGACCGTGTCGCACTCTTGGAACGCGTCCGAACCGATCGCACCCGTGCCGACCTGCCCGGTGATCGCCACCATCGGAATCGAATCCATGTACGCGTCCATCAGCGGTGTCACCAAGTTGGTGGCCGCCGGGCCGGACGTGACCATTGCGACCCCCGGTCGACCGCTGACATGGGCGTACCCCTCGGCCATATGGCCCGCACCTTGTTCATGGCGCACGAGGACATGGCGGATGGACGACTCGAGCAGCGGATCGTAGGCCGGAAGGATGCATCCACCCGGCAGGCCGAACACAGTGTCGACGTCTTCAAGCTCGAGAGCATGGATCAGCGCCTGAGCGCCGGTCATGATCTGTCCCTCTGAAATCTGATTCTCGGTGTTCACGATTGCTCCTGTGGCAGCGGGTTGTGTTCGGGGGTGGGCGTGGCGGGGTGACGGGGTGAAAAAGCAAACGACCTCCCGGCTGGGAGGTCGGTAGGCGCACGCGGTCGTTGACGAGCCGGTGCGCTACCGGACTACTACTACTACGAGGCGGGTGACGGCGGCGTACACGCCCGACAGCATGCCAGAGTCACACCACAATCACAAGTCGCTGCGCCCTGTTCGGTGTGGCGTGCACAATTCGGGCGGTCACAACGCCTATCGTGCGACCGTGACCGAATCTGAAGAACGTTCCACCGACCCCACAACCGCGGGTCCCCCGCCGGTGTCGCCGCCCGCCCCCGCCCAACGCCTCGGCGTGCTCACCGTCGGCCTCGGCGCCGTGTCGTCGACCCTCATCGCCGGTGTCGAGCTCGCCAAGGCCGGTATCGCTGCCCCGGTCGGTGCCCTCACCCAAATGGGCACCATCCGCCTCGGCAAGCGCACCGACGGCCGCAGCCCACTCATCAAGGACTTCGTTCCACTCGCCGACCTCAACGACATCGTGTTCGGTGCATGGGATCCGTTCCCCGACGATGCCTACGTAGCCGCGCAACGCGCCGGCGTGCTCGAGTCGGGCCGTCACCTCGAGGCGATCTCGGACGCCCTGCGATCGGTGCAGCCGATGAAGGCAGCCTTCGACCGCGAATATGTGAAGCGCCTCGACGGCGAGAACACCATCGGCACGGTGTCAAAACGCGCGATGCTCGAGGCAATCCGCGCCGACATCGCCGCGTTCCGCGACAAGAACCAACTCGAACGGGTGGTCATGCTCTGGGCCGCATCGACCGAGATCTTCATCGAGCCCGGCCCCGCGCATGCCTCGCTGGAAGCGTTCGACGCCGCCATCGATGCGAACGACCCGACGATCGCCCCCTCGATGCTCTACGCCTATGCCGCCATTCTCGAGGACGTCCCCTTCGCAAACGGGGCACCGAACCTCACCGTCGATATCCCAGCCTTGCGCGAACTGGCGGCCGAACGGCGCGTACCGATCTCCGGCAAGGACTTCAAGACCGGCCAGACGCTGATCAAAACCGTGATCGGGCCGATGCTCCGCGCCCGAATGCTGGGGTTGAACGGTTGGTACTCCACGAACATTCTCGGCAACCGCGACGGCGAGGTGCTCGACGACCCCGACAACTTCAAGACCAAGGAAGAGTCGAAACTGGGCGTGCTCGAGCACATTTTGGAACCCGATCGCTTCCCCGAGCTCTACGGCGACGTCTACCACAAGGTGCGGATCAACTACTACCCGCCGCGTGGTGACAACAAAGAGGGATGGGACAACATCGACCTCTTCGGTTGGATGGGGTACCCGATGCAGTTGAAGATTGACTTCTTGTGTCGAGATTCAATCCTCGCCGCCCCCCTCGCGCTCGACCTGGTGCTGTTCAGCGACCTGGCGCACCGCGCCGGCCTCGGCGGTATCCAAGAGTGGCTCAGTTTCTACTACAAGGCACCGATGGTGGCTCCCGGGCTCTACCCAGAGCACGACCTGTTCATCCAGCTCACGAAGTTGAAGAACACGCTGCGTTGGATGATGGGCGAGGAGCCGATCACCCACCTTGGCCGCGAGTACTACGACGACCTCTAAGCCAAACGACCCCGACACCGTCGAACGTCGCGTCAGGTGGGCTGCCGCCCGGTTCCACCTGCCGACGCCACGATCGCCCGCTGATCGGTGACCACCAGATCCACCAACCGATCGTGGTCGTCGACAGCGAGTGCGTCGACTACCTGCTCGTCGAAACACACGGCGATTGTGGTGACCGTTGCGTCGCAACGCGCGAGCAAACGGTCAAACCATCCCCCGCCTTGACCGAGACGCTGCCCGGTCGGCGTGACGGCCAGTGCTGGCATGACCACGGCTGCCACATCGTCGAGAGGCAGCGTGCACGGATCGTCGGCACTGGTTACCCGCCGGACGGTCGCACCCGCGGCTGTGTAGTTCTCCCACAGCGACGCAAGGTCGGGTTCACCCCGGATCGCGTCATAGCCAATGATGAGCCCTCTGGGTGCCAGCAGCGGCGCCACATTGGCCACGAGTCGGGCCGAGCGACGCGTGAGGTCGGCGTCGTCGAGGCTGCGTCGCCATGCGCGCATCGTTGAACGCATCTGCACCTTCGCCGACTGCGTCGGTGACATCTGCGCATCCGATCCTGCCACCACACCAGCGTATGTCCGCGACCTGTACCGGCACCTAGGCTCGTCGCATGAGCGACATCGACCAGCGACAGTTCCGCGACGTACTCGGCCAATTTCCTACCGGCGTCACAGTGGTGACCGGACTCGCCGGGGAGCGCCCTGTAGGGCTGACAATCGGGTCGTTCACCTCGGTGTCGCTCGACCCACCGTTGGTGGCGTTCTTGCCCACCCGGGACTCGGCCACCTGGGTGGCGATGCGCGATGCTGGCGTCTTTTGCGCCAACGTGCTCGCCGAGGATCAAGACGCCCTGTGCTGGGCCTTTGCCAAATCGGGTGACGACGATCGCTTTGGCGGCCTGACCTGGCACGCCGGAACATCGGGGGCACCCGTCATCGATGGGTGCTTGGCACATATCGATTGCCGCATCGAGGACGTGCACGCAGCAGGCGATCACGACATCGTCGTTGGACGCGTGGTCGAACTTGCTGTGGATGATGCAACACGCGGACCGCTGTTATTCCACGGTGGCAAATTGGGCGGCCTGCACCCACTTGGCTGACATGCACCGCCCACGTATCGCGGCCATCATTGCCGCCGCCATCGACCTTGCGATCATCGTCGGGTTCGTCGTCGCCGGACGCGACGAGCACGACTCCGGAGTAGATGGTGCCAGCTTTGTCGAGGTGGCTGCGCCGTTCGTGGTCGCGGCCGTCCTCGGTTGGGTGGTTATCGGCATCACACGTGCCGATCCGCTCACCCCATCGGCAGGGGCACGGATCTGGGCGGTCACCCTGGTGCTGGGAATGGTGCTGCGACGGGTGTTCACCGATGGGGGCACCGCCATCGCCTTCGTTG
>Ga0208785_1000036_pt1 | contig 50405 bp, 51 predicted proteins | sample DEB08_DNA_2_FD_185499 | JGI IMG/M metagenome (GOLD analysis project Ga0208785, IMG submission 185499) | Aqueous microbial communities from the Delaware River and Bay under freshwater to marine salinity gradient to study organic matter... | ecosystem: Environmental > Aquatic > Marine > Coastal ...
AATACTTCAATTGTTTATAAAGTGTAGAAGGGATAGCACCGGAATAGACAATTGCTAAGTCTGAAATATTATGCTCTTTCGTATTGTTTGACATTATAAATGCTGTGTCTTCAGGATCTAAGCCAAGATCTATTAACCCCCTGGCTAAATTTTTTGCGGTATCTCGATATTCAGACCAAGACATTGAATCCCATGCAGAGTATTCAGAGTTTGCAGGAGTATTTAAAGCTGGATAATCACTAAATTCAGTAGCATTTCTTTCAACAAAATCGATTATTGTTTTTCCTTCTATCGCAGATGTAATTATGTTTTCTTGTGACTTTAAATAATTATGTAATTTAGACAAATTTCCTCCTATAAAGTACTAATAAAGATTTTAATGTTATATGGCAATTTTCTCTAATTTTATATCAAAATTGTTGATCAATACTAACCCATTTACCATTTTGATCATACGAGTCTATTGCGTTCATCACTTCGAGAACATGAAATGGTAAATATAGGTCTTCTTTTTTAACATTGTTATTAGAAATATCTTGTGCCATCTGAATTACTCCCAGACCTCTGTAGTAATTATTATTTTTATTTGGAGGAGAATACACGTTCTCCCACTGATATTTATCTTTATTAAAAATTGAAATATCTCCATCATAATTATTTGGATCAGCAAATTTAATCGATGACACAGTTCCATAAAATTCTAATTTTGGATCGTAAGGTTTCCATAAATCAAAACTGACTTGAAAATCAACAACAACTCCTGTTTGAAATTTTAAAAGTGCAATATAGTGAGTATCTACATCTACTTCTATATTGTTATATTCAACATTTGGATTTTCAACTTTACGATTAGAAAATGTTTTTTGAGAATAAGAAATAACTTCAGCAACCGGACCAAGAATTTTAATGAGTGCAGTCAAGTAGTAGGGGCCCATATCATACAAAGGTCCTCCTCCTTTTTTATAATAAAAATTAGGATTCGGATGCCAACCTTCAACACCATGTGTTGCAAAGCTAACAGACCCACCAATTATTTCACCAATTGTTTCAGAAAGCGCTAACTCTTTTGCTTTTATGAATGCAGGTCCTAAAAAAGTATCAGGTGCTGAATACAAGTAAAGATTATTGGAGTTCATTTGATTTAATAATTTTTTTCCTTGATCTGTAGTAAGAGCTACTGGTTTTTCGGAAAACACATTTTTTCCGCTTTTTAGTGATTTATAGGAAATATCAAAATGTGAAGATGGTGGTGTTAAGTTTAAAACAATATCAATTTTGCTATTTAATAACAATTCTTCAACTGATACACTTAGGATTTTATATTCTTTAGCAAATGAATTAGATTTTTCAACATCTTGATCAGCACAAGCTAAAACATTTATATCTTTTTCATTTCTATTTAGTCCTATCATATACTGACTTGAAATCGAGCCACATCCAATTATTCCAATATTCATGACTACCTAATAGCCCAATTAATTCCTTGGGAGATCAACTTTACAACATTTAAATTCTCAAAATCTTTTAAATGATGACCAATAGAGCAATAGAAAATTTTACCATTTCCCCATTTTTTTGTATATGCAATTGGCATTTCAACTCCTTTAATCCATTCGTAATATTTATTATCAAATTTTGTTGATGCAACTATTTCAACAGAAGGGTCATAATGTAAAAAATACTGCTCTGTATGAACTTTAAAATTTTCTATTCCACTAGTAATTTCATGTTTATTATCTTTGATAATTACTGAATAATCTACAAAATCGCCAGGATGACAGACAAATTGACTGCCAACAAGAAATTGATAATATGTATTATCTCTAAATGCATCACCCATTCCACCATGCCAACCTGCTAAACCAACCCCTGAATCAACTGCATCTTGTAAATTGCCGATCTTGGAATTTTTAAAATCCCAATTATTCTCATCAATTTTTCCCATTGTCCAAACTGGTAAAATAATATCAAATTTTTTCAATCTACTTTTATTACTTAAAATATCAAGATCATTAACAATAACACTTTCAATACCAAATTTTCGAATTTCATTTGAAATAAACTCTGAAGTTTCTTGTGGTTCATGACCTCCCCAACCACCTGCTAAAAAAAGTGCCTTTTTTGTCATCCCTTAACCGACCCTGCAGTGAGACCGCCCGTAATCTGTTTTTGGAAGAAAATAAATAATACAGCTATGGGGGTTGCTGCAATCACTGAAGCGGCAGCTATACTTCCCCATTCATTAGCAAAGTCATCCATAAAAACAATATTGATACCAAGAGCGACCGTATAGAGATTTGCATCTTTCAAAAATATAGCAGCAAGTATATAGTCTGAGTAAATGCCTATGAATGTAATAACAAAAAGTACCACAATTATTGGTCTTGATAGAGGTGCTACAACTTTATAAAATATTTGAAAATCAGTAGCACCATCTACTTTCGCAGCTTCATCCAAAGATGTTGGAATAGTATCCATAAAACCCTTTATCAACCAAGAATTAAAACCTATAGAGCCTCCTAAGTAAACCATAATTAAACCAGTATGAGTACCTAGACCAATTAATGGAGCAACATCACCAATTTGGAAAAATAATAAGTAAATAGCTACAAATGCGAGAAAAGAGGGAAACATTTGTACTAAAACCAAAGTAATTAATCCAACTCTTCTGCCTTTAAATTTCAATCTAGCAAAAGCATAAGCAGCAAATGTTCCTAAAAGAACATTTAAAAATCCAGCTATACCAGCTATTTTATATGTATTTAAAAGCCATTTAAAGTATGGGATTAGAGGATCCCCAATTAGACTCGCATAATGTTTAGTGGTAAATGAATCTGGAATAAGTTTAGAATTTTGTAGGTTAGCAAAGTCAGCAAATGAATTGGTAATTACATATAAAATTGGATATAACGATATAGTTACAAATATCAAACCTACTAAATGTCTCCAGCCAAACTCTTTAAACCAATTTGTAAATTTATAAATTTCCATATACACGTTCCAATCTCTTAGAATATCTAAACGAAATTGCTGATATTAGTAAAACAATAAGAAAAATTATAGTTGTAACACTTGCTGCAAGTCCAAATTGGTAACCTCTTCCACCAGCAATAGCTAGGTCATATGTAAATGAAATTAAAATATCTGTATATCCTACTGCTACATCTGCCCCAACTATAGGCGGGCCTCCACTTGTTAACAAAAATATCAAAGTAAAATTATTGAAATTAAACGCAAAAGCACCAATAAGTAAAGGTGAAATTGAAACTAATAATAATGGAAAAGTAATTCTCCAAAATGATTGCCTTGATGTTGCACCATCTACTTTCGCAGCCTCTAGTAATTCCTTAGGTATCGATTGAAGTGCACCAGTAGTAATGAGAAACATATATGGAAAACCAAGCCATGCATTAACAAGTAATACCGCAGTTCTTGAGCTTGCTTTGGTTCTGAACCAATTTATTGGCTCTATGTTAAATAATTCATAAACAGGTGCAAACCATTCATTTACTAAACCGAAATCAGGGTTTAGTAAACCTTTAAAAACTAAAATTGAGATAAAACCTGGTATAGCATATGGAAGTATATAAATTGATCTATAAATTTTTTGAAATTTCAGACTTTCTTTATTTAAAGTAACACTTAATAATAATCCAATAAAAAAAGTCGCTAAAACTGCAAAAAATGCAAATTGAAAAGTCCAGAAAGTAACTATTCTTAAGGGCCCTCTAAATCTCTCATCTTCAACAATTCTTTTATAATTCTCTGTGCCAACAGTAATTCTCCAACCGGGATCAATTGTTTCACCATCACAAATAAAATTTCCACGATTTCCCAAATTACACTCTAAATTATTTACGTTATCGTACAAAATATCAGCTTCAGCATAGTAAGAGTATTTCTGTTGAGCTGATAATAATCGACCACTTGAAGCACCAAATACTGATATATTGTAAAGTTGCACTCGAGTATTTTTATCAATTAGTAACGCTAGATCTTGAAGCTCAGATGAATTTGCAATTTGTTCTTTCGCTGATAGTAAATAGTATTCATCGGGGATTGATATATTTCCATTTAGATCCTTGAATGATGGTTCATGAGTAGCATAAAAAACTTGACTATACTCCTCTTTTTTAATTGCTTTACCGAAAAGCAATTTATCAGGATCAAGATCTGCTAGAAAATAAAAATCAAGATCTTGGTCTTGTAATATATATAAATCAAACTCAACACCCTTTTGATTATCATTAGTAAATGTCATATCTTCTAATCGTTCAATTGCTTGCTGTTTAGTTAAAATATGACCTGTCGACCAATTAGTAAAAGAAACATAAAAGCTGTAAGCAGCTGGAAAAACAACAAATGATAAAAGAAATATCATTCCAGGGGTTATCCATTTTAAAGGTTTCAGCCGATTAGTTAAATAAGTGATATTTATTAAGAAAGAAATAATAATAATTATTGTTAATAAAAACCAAGATTCAAAAGCAATAGTTACTGGAACTAAATATATAATAAAACTGTTAAATACTGCGAGAAATAAATACCTAACAAAAGTGGAAAATTTCATAATTTAATATATCACATAAAAAATCGGGGTTCTATGAGAACCCCGATTTTAGAATAATTTTTTGTTAACTATCCACCAGCAATGGCATCTCGAACTTGCTGAGCAGCTAATTTCATAGCATCAGCAGCAGAATTTACAGTAACACCTGTATCTTCATTAGTGCCATAATTTTGATCTCTAATTATCAACATTGCATCTCCAACAGGACCCCATACATTACCCATTTCTGGAATATTAGGCATAGGTATTCCATTTGATGCACTAGCAGCAAATTGTGCTGCAATTGGATCTTGAGCTTCAACAACAGCAAATAATGATTTTGTTGCAGGAAGTCTTGGATCTTGGGCATACATAGCTGCTTGAACATCAACAGTTGAGAAAAAGTCTAATATAAAGCTTTGTGCTAATACTTTGTTTTCACTAAATGCTGATACAAACATACCTCTAACACCAACAAATGGTGTTGCTGGGTTGCCATTAAATGTAGGAATTAGTCCTACACCATAATTTACAGCCGCAGCATCATTTCTAGCCCATGGACCGGTCATCCAAAATAAGGAACGACCTTCTTGAAATGCAGTCATAGAAGCACCGTAATCTGTTGATGCAACTGTTCCATTTTTAACTAATGAATCAAGATATTCAGCAGAAGCTATTGCACCTGCATTATCAAGACCAACATCATTAGGATCAAATCCACCATCAAATTTAAATATGTATCCTCCATCAGAAGCAAAGAATGGATGGTTATGGTATGCGTCACCACCACCACCACCACCTGGTGCACCAACACATAATTCCGTACCGGCTGCATCACAAGCTGCTTTTACTTCTTCCCAAGTCGATGGAACGCCATCAACTAGATCTGCATTGTAGTACATTGCGATAGCTTCAGTTGCATATGGGAAACCATAAACGTCCCCTCCGTAACTAAATGCTGTTATACCAACATCAAAAATGTCAGATGCAATGGAACCTAGATCAAGTGGAGCTACAACACCGTTAGCGACTATTTCACCAACCATATCATGCGGACCGACAAACAAATCAGGTCCCTCTCCTGCAGGTCCAGCAGTAAGAACATCATTCTTAATTGCTCCAAAATCATAAATTACTACTTCAATATCAACACCAGCTGCAGATTCATATGCACCAACAAGAGGCTCTAAAGCAATAGCAATTTTTTCTTCAGCCCAAATTACCAACTTTTCCGGAGTCGGAGCAGTTGTGGCAGGGGCTGCAAGTGTTTCCTGTGGTGCTTCAGTTGTCTCTGGTGCTTCTGATGTCTCTTCAGTAGCATCACCTCCACAAGCTATAGCAATCATAGAAAACATTAATAAAAATACGATAAATCGTAATTTATTACTTTTCATATATTCCCTTTCGTTTATATACGTATATTCACTCATTATGAATAATAAAATTTTAATAGATTTTTATAATATGAGTAAAAAAAAGCAAGAAATTACTGTTCTAATAGTATTAAACCTGTATTTTGATCAATTTGGTCGATATTTATGAAATTACCTGCTAAATTAATAACTTTTTTACCTTCACCATAAATTTGACTTACTTTATGGGCTGTAGAGGGAATTTTTATATTTTCAACTTTTTGAAATCTATTGAAGATACAAATTAAAGACTCCCCTCTTAATTTTCTTTTAAAAATAACTAAATCATTTTCGTGGCTAACTAAATCAAAATTTCCGTATTTTAGAATTGAATTATTTGCTTTTAACTTCATGAGTTGAGATGTGTAATCGTAGAGTTCAGTATTCCATGATGATTCATCGTGCCAAGGAAATGGTTCTCTATTATTCGGATCATCACCTCCACTTAATCCAATTTCATCACCATAATATATTGAAGCAAGCCCTGGAAAAGTAGCTTGCATAAAAATAGCACCTTTCACATCATTCCAATCATCGCACCTATTTAAAAATCTTTTTACATCATGTGAGCTCAACAAATTTTGACAAGAACTAATAGCTTCAAATGAATACATAGAATATAAATGTGCCAAAGATTCATTAAATTCTTTTGTTGTAATTCTATCGATTGCAAAATAATCAGTCATCATTTCTCGAAATGAATAGTTCATTGTGCCATCAAACATATCACCTTGAAGCCACTGACTTGTGTCTCCAAATATTTCAGAGATTAAAATTGTATCTTTCTTTTGATTTTTAACAACTTTTCTAAACTCTTTCCAGAAAGGAGGTTTAATTTCTTTCGCAACATCCATTCTCCAACCATCAATATCAAAGTTTTTTACCCAAAACTCTGCAACTTCTAGTGCCCATTTTGTAGCACCTTCAGAATTCATATTTACTTTCGGCATGTCTGGTACACCCCACCATGCTTTGTAAGTAGGCTCAATAATTGGACCATCATCTGATAGTTCTTCAACAGGTAATTTTGTATCTTCGATAGTCTTAACTAAATATTCTTTGTACTCATTTTGATTTCCATCCCAACCAACTTTGTATGTATTTGCATAAAGATGTGGTCTGTAAAGTAAGCGAACTGGATAACTTTCAACAGTAAACCAATCCTTGTATTTCGATTTTTCACCATTTTTTATCAGATCTTGAAATGCAAAGTTCCTAGGGTGTACATGATTTAATGAACAATCTAAAATAATTTTCATTCCTCTTTTGTGAAGTTCAGTTATTAGTTTTTCCAAAGCTTCATTTCCACCAAAATGTGGGTCAACTTCAAAGTGATCCCAAGTATCATATTTATGCACACTATTAGATAAGAAAATTGGATTCAAATATACAATATTTACTCCTAAGTTTTGTAAATAATCAAGTTTTTCTAATACACCATACAAATCACCACCTTGAAACTCCAAACGTTTAGATTGGCTACCCCACTGAACAACCGTTTCAGGGTTTAAATCGTTTTTAGAATTACGGAATCGTTCTGGAAATATTTGATACATCACTCCACCAAATATCCAGTCTGGTACGAAGTGTCTAAGTTCTTCTTTTTTATTTACATACCACTTTTCAGAAGGTGAGATAAAATTAGCAATTCCACTTTTACCAAAATAAATACCTAAATTATTTTCTGTTTTAGCTGCAAAGCTGAATTGAAAATTATCTTGAAACGCATTTATATGTATTCGCCAGTAGTCAAATCTTTCTGTTTTGGCATATTTTGAAAGTTCAATAGGTCTAAAATTTGGATCTTCAAATAAAATCCAGAGTTTTTCAATTCCAGGTTCAGTATGTACTCTTACTTTTACAACACCATCATTAGTAATATTAAAAAATTTATTATCATTAATATCAAAGCGAATATCATAGAATCCAAGGTGAACATCACCTTCAAGAAAATCAATTTTTTGTAGTTCTCCTACATCATTAAATTGCGGACTGTGTTCTTCTACCATAAATTAAATCAGATTTTTATTATAGCCTTATAATATGTAGTTGTATGGATATAAAGAGAAGTAGTGGATTAATTCTTCATCCAACTTCATTGCCAAGTAAATATGGAATAGGAGATTTCGGAAAATCTACATTTAAATTTTTAGATTTACTACATGAAAGCAAAACTTCTTTGTGGCAAGTTCTACCCTTAGGAATAACTGATGAAATAGCGTTTTCCCCATATGCAAGTAAATCATCAATTTTAGGTAATCCATATTTGATTTCACTTGATTATTTTGAAAATGAGATATCTAATAAAGATCTATTAAAAACTCTTGAAAATCTACCGATTGATCATGTAAATTTTGAAAAAGTTTATGAAACTAAGAACAAAATTTTTTATGAATTGTCAAACAATATTGATTTGAATAATGATGAAATTAAAAAATTTTTAGATAGAAAGCTAATAAAGGAACATATCGTTTTTAAGACTCTTTCCGATAAACTAAAAATTAATTGGACTGAATGGGATAAAGAATATTTAACTTATTCTATAGATTTGTACAATCATGTGATTTCAAATTTTAATCACGAATTTAAATTTAATGTTTTTACTCAATATCATTTTTATTTGCAGTGGCAAAAAGTAAAAGAATATGCAAACTCAAAAAATATAAAAATCCTTGGTGATATACCCATTTATGTTAATCATGATTCTGCAGACGTTTGGTTAAATAAAGATCTCTTTGACTTGGATGAAAACTTTAAAATGAATTACGTTTCTGGAGCAGTGCCAGATGCATTTACAACTGATGGTCAAATTTGGGGTACTGCATTGTATAATTGGGACAACCATTTAGAAGAAAATTACAAATACTGGATAAATAAGCTAAATATTTTACTTGAAAATTATGATTTCTTAAGAATAGATCATTTTGTTGGTTTTTTTCAATTTTGGGCAATACCACAGAACGAATCAGCATTAAATGGACATTGGAGGAACGGACCTTGGAAAAGTTTTTTTGAAATAGTTTCTAAAAAAGTTCCTTTTGAAAGACTTTTAGCTGAAGATTTAGGTGTTGAGCTTGATGAAACTGATAAAATACTAAAAGAATATAATATTCCAGGAATGCTATTACTTGAGCAAAGAATCCCAAATGGAGCTGATAATGAAGAAACTGAACCAGAATTATGGGAAGAAAATTATGCTGCATATACCGGAACGCATGACAGTCCTACAATCAAACAATGGCTTGACAATGCCAACACAACTCAACTCAATGCCTTTAATGAATATTCTAATAATCTGATTGAAAAATTTTCAGAAGATGTTTGGAATTTTATTTCACTTATTTGGAGCACCCCTTCTGTTTTAGCAATTACAACAGCTCAGGATCTTCTTCAGTTAGGCTCAGATGCTAGGTTTAATGTACCAGGAACTGAAATTGGAAACTGGAAATGGAGATTGAGCTCATTAGATTTGCTGAAAGATCCGTTAAATAAAATATCTAAATTAAATGAAGTTTATAACAGATCTAATAGTTAGAAAGAATATATTCAATTACGAGTGAAACTTCATTATCTGTTAATCTTTGTGCGGGCATAGAGCCTTTTCCTTTAGTAATTGTTTGTATCCAATATGACTCTGGCATAATGGCTGCGTTACTAGTTGCATCTATGGAAGGACCTACGCGTCCACCAAAGTCTTTACCGTGACATGCAGAACATCTTGCTTCGTAAACTTCCTGTCCAGTTGTGTATTCAACTGCTTCTGTTTGAGTACAAGAAATAAAGAGAAATAAAAAAATTACTAAGAGACTTAGTGTAAAGTTATTCCTCTTCAAGTGCTGTTTTAAATTCTTTGGCTGACTTACCTAATGATTTTGCTAACCCTGGTAAACGTTTTGCACCAAACAATAGCAAAAGGATAGTTAAAATTACTAATAATTCTGGTAAACCTAATCTCATAATTTTATTTTATATACTTTATTTTTCTAAGTTTGAATGTAGTAATTTCTTTTCAATAAACCACATTGAGAGAATTCCAAAGATAGTAAAAATCAAAAAATACATAATATCTAAACTCTGATCAATCGTGGGTAGCATTGGTCTAGTATAAATTGGCTCATTTTTCTTGTTGTACTCTAAAACCTCAAAAAATGGCCATATTTTTATTAATGATCCAAACAAGAATCCTACTAACAAACTTATAACTACTTGACTGTATTTATCAAAAAGAAAAGTTATAATTCTGCTAAAAAATACAAGACCAAAAATACAACCTAAGAGAAATATAGTAATTACCTCAACATTAAATTCATTTAATGCATTGAGAATAAATTCATATTTTGATAAAAAAACCAAGATAAATGAACCACTAATACCAGGTAAAATCATTGCTGAAATTGCAATTGCTCCTGAAGAAAAAATAGATAATGCAGAGTTAGAAGTTGCAGAAGGGCTAACAAGAGAAATATAAGATGCAATTAGCAGACCGATTAATAACGAAAATATACTTGATAGACCGATATTTTCAATTTTTTTTAATATAAAAATTGTGGAGGATATTATTAGTCCAAAAAATAGTCCCCATATTTTATAATGATGGAAATTTAACAAATAAGTAATTAACTTAGAAAACAAAAGAATTGAAGTAGCCATACCAAGAAGTAATGTAAGTAAAAAATTGCCGTTTATATGTAACCAAAATTTATTAAATTGAAATTTAAAAATATATTTAACAGCTATTAGATCAACAGATTTTATTGAAGAAATAAGTTCCTCATAAATGCCAGAGATAAAAGCAACAGTTCCACCAGAAACTCCAGGAATAATTTCTGCAATACCCATTAAGGTACCTTTAAAATATAAACTTAACTTTGCTTTAATCAACTTGTTTTACTTCTAATAATTCTAAATAGAACAGGAGAAAATGTTGCTGTCAGAACTGCTAGCAAAATAATTTGTTGTTCAAGTTCTATTGTCATCAAATTTAAATGAACTCCAATCTCAGCCATAGCAATAATTAGGCTAAACCTTGCAGAAAGAAGAAATCCTGCAGCAAAAATATCTCTAAATTTTATCTTTGAAAAAATCAACAAAACTGATGGAAGAAATTTTACCCCAACAGCAATTAGAAAGAGATTTACTACTTCAATAAAAAATTGAGTTTCTTTAAAAACAGAAATATCATAATTTAAACCTATATTGATAAAAAATATTGGTATCAAGAATCCATATGAAAAACCTTTTAAACTACTTTCTAAGCTTCCTCTATTTGAAAATGTAAATGCAAATATTGTTCCTGCAAGAAAAGCACCTAAAATTGGTTCAATGTCAAACAACACTGATATTCCAACTAAAGTAAGCATTAATGCTAACGAGCTTCTTATTCCAAGCTCTTCAGGATCGTTTCCATCAAACATCCTTGAAAATAATTGTGGATTCCACCATGCTACTCGTTTTACTATTCTTAAAATTAAAATTACAACAATAAAGTAAAAGACCACATTCAAATTATTAATCGATAATGTTCCTGAACCAACAAATGATGCATACACTGTTGCAGCCAATAACGTCAAAATATCAGCTAGCAATGCAATGATAAATAATGTCTGACCATATTTAGTCTTAATGGTGTCATCGCTTCTTAAAACTGTAATTACTATATCAACACTTGTTGTGCAAAGAACTAAGGCTAGGAAAAGTGGGTATTCCAAAGAAGATATTATATAAAATGAAGAAATTACTGTTCCTAAATAAATTACTAACGGTAAGGTTAAAGTCTTGATACCTTTCTCTCTAAATGTTTCAAGATCAATTTCAAAACCAGATAAAAACATAAGTAGTAAGAATCCTAGAATTGCTAATCCAGAAATAAATTCAGAAGTTGTAACAAGACCCAAAACTGGGCCAACAATTATTCCATATGCAATTTCTAAAACAATTCCTGGTATCTTTATTCTTTCAGCTAAAAGTGGTAAGAGAAATGCTCCTAGAGCAATAATTACCAAAGAAGAAGCTTCAAAGTTTTCCATTTATTTTGGAATATAAAGCACTGAGGACTTAGAAGTTTTTGTTACAAACTCTAGAATTTTTCTGTCTTGCCAACTTTGGGAGCTCAATCCTAAAACAGCTAATTCATATTTTTCAGACAACTCTGAAAATACTTTAGCTTCATTTCCCTCTAATTGTTCAATTAAAAATTTTGTTTCTTGTGCCAAAGCTAAATCTTGTATTTTTTCTATTGTATTATTTGATTTTGATTCATCATCAGTTTGTAAAAATTTAGGTTTTAAAACATTTACTGCTAAAACTGAGGAAGACATTGAGTTTGATAAATCAAATGCAATTGTGTTTGGGCTATTTGTTTCAAAATCCTCGTTTATCAATAATCCAATTGTTTTATATGGGTTCGTTGATTTTGAAAACATAATTGGTGTTTTATACTTATTAGACAATTGAATAAGACTTCTAAACTTTGATTTTTGTAAATTATCATTTGTTGGATAAACCACTGTACCTATAGATTCAGATTTAATAAGATTTTCAATATCTTTTAAATTAACTTTATTGGTTGTAATATTTTCAAATTCCTGGTCTTTCAAAATAGCTTTTATTGTGTCTTCTGTTGACTCAAGTTTGTTATTAAATAAATTTGAAGAAGATAAAACCTTCAAAGACGTTGCCTTTGTATTTCTGATGAAATATTCTGCTTCGGATAAATTCTTTAAACTTTCTTCATTTTCAAGAATAACTAAAATATCTTTTCCAAACTCTAATGGGAATCTAGATTCAGAACCGGAAAATAAATTGATAACATTTGAAAATGCTCCAGATTGCAATACTACTGTAACTAAATCGCCAGTATCAATTACGGTGTCACCATGAGGAATTATAACTTTACCTTTTCTAAAAATTGCACCAACTATAAAGAAATCTGAACCAATGTCTTTTAAACTTTTCCCTCTGACAGGGCTATCTGAACTAATTTCAATTTCAATAGCTTCAGCTCTTCCACCAGCAAATGCCTGTGAAACAACTCTTCTAGGTTCTAAAATATGTTCAAATCTTCTAGCAACTAAAATATCAGAATCTACTACTTCAACTTCAAGTAATTTATATTTTTCCAGATTGCTTCGATTATTTACAACTGAAGACAGCCTCAAAATGTTTTTCTGCTTAGCTAAACTCAGTACTTCAAGATTTACTTCATCGCTGCTAGTTAATGTAATTAAAGCACTTGCATTCTCAATTCCTGCTTTTTTAAGTACCAATGTAGAAGTACCATCTCCTTGGATTTTTTCTATTTGACGATTAGTAGTGAATTTTCTTAATTTTTCCTGATCTAAATCAATTATCGTAATATACCAACCAGAGCTAATTCTATTTATTAACTCTTTAGCTTCACCAACTGCACCTATTATTATTACTTTCACGTGCTTAATTATGGTATAAATTTCAATTAGTTAAAGAATAACTTTAGAAATATTTTTGATAAAACTTAACAAAAATTAAAGTTTTTAAAGAATTTTTTACTTTATTTTCTAATTATTGAACAAAAAGTGAATTACATCACCATCTCTAACTATATAATCTTTGCCTTCAGATCTTAGTTTTCCAGCTTCTTTTGCACCTTTTTCCCCATCAAAAGTTACATAATCATCAAATGAGATTGTTTCTGCTCTAATAAAACCTTTTTCAAAATCTGTGTGAATTTTACCAGCTGCTTGAGGTGCTGTGCTTCCTTTTGTGAAAGTCCAAGCTCTTACTTCTTGAACACCAGCTGTAAAATAAGTTTGAAGGCCAAGCAATTCATAACCAGCTTTAATTAGTTTATCTAATCCAGATTCATCTTGACCTATGTCATTTAAAAATTCTGCTTTATCAGATTCATCTAATTCAGAGATTTGTGCTTCTAATTCTGCACTGATAAGAACATAAGGTGAGTTTTCGCTTTTTGCAATTTCTATAATTGCATCTAGATGTGGATTATCTTCAAAACCATCTTCACTTACGTTAGCAACATAAAGAACAGGTTTATAGGTAAGTAGTTGGAATCCTTTTAATAATTTGGATTCTGCATGATTAAAATTTAATGATCGTACATTTTCACCATTTTCAAGTACCGGTATTATTTTTTCTAATAGTTCTCTAAGTGGTAAACCGTCTTTTTGTCCAGCTTTTGTACTTTTAATTGCTCTCTCATAAATTTTTTCTAATACAGCTAGGTCAGCAAGTATTAATTCAGTATTAATAATTTCAATATCGTCTTTTGGAGATACTCTTCCAGAGACATGTACAATATCATTGTCGTCAAAAGTTCTTACAACATGTACGATTGCCTCTGTCTCTCTTATATTTGAAAGAAATTGATTGCCAAGACCTTCTCCTTTTGATGCACCTTCAACTAAACCTGCGATATCAACAAATTCCATAGTGGTTGGAGTAATTTTTTTTGGATTAACAATTTTAGATAAATCATTTAGTCTACTGTCTCTGACTGGAACTACACCCACATTAGGTTCAATAGTACAAAATGGATAATTTTCTGACTCGATACCTGCGTTAGTTAAAGCATTAAATAATGTTGACTTTCCAACATTTGGTAATCCTACAATTCCACATTTAAAACCCATAACTTTACCAATAAATTTTAAGTAATATATTTATTTAAATTTGGAATTTTTAATTCTGTTTTAGTTACATTAAAAATTTAAAATAAAATATCTTTAACTCATCGTTATAACAAATTTAGTAAAATTTTATTGAGGAGAAAATGAATAATAAAAACGATAAAAAAACAATTTTTGGTTGGTCGATGTATGACTGGGCAAAATCAGCATATGAAACAACTACTCTAGGTGCTGTTTTACCAGTTTATTTTGTGAGCGTTGTTGTTCCAAAAGAAGGGTTTCTGTTTAGGGGTAATCTTTATACAGGTGCTGAAGTTTGGGGATTTGCAATCGGCTCAGCATTATTTATTTTCTTTCTGATAATGCCAACAATTGGTGCAATTGGTGATTTATCAGGGAACAGAATGAAGTTTTTTAAAGTATTTGCTTACGGTGGATCTATATTTGCTTCTTCATTTTATTTTGCAACCTCTGGAGATGTGGTTTTAACATTAGCTATTTATTTTATGGCTCAATTTGGAGCAACCGGTTCAAACGTTTTCTATGATAGTGTTTTAAAAGATATTACTACTGATGACACAATTGACTCAGTTTCCGCAAGAGGCTACGCTCTTGGATATTTAGGCGGTGGCTTACAACTTGTTCTATCTTTAGTAATAATACTATTAGGACCTGGGCTATTAGGAATTGATGAGGCTCTTGCTTCAAGAATTGCAATTTCATTTGCAGGCTTATGGTGGTTTTTGTTCTCTATTTTTAGCTTCTCTAAAATGCAAATAACTGAAGATAAATCAAACTCTGATAATAGAAATTCAATTGTTAGTGCTTATTCAAGAAATTTAAAAACTCTAAAAAAAATTAGAAAATTTCCTTTTTTACTTTATTTTTTAATTGCTTATATTTTTTACTGGGATGGACTACAAACCGTAATAAATATGTCTGCAGCATTTTTTACTGAAGTTCTTCTATTAGATCAAACACAAATTATTATTGTGTTCGTTATTGTTCAATTTGTAGCATATTTTGGTGCAAAGTTGGCTGGTATTATGGCAGCTAAAATTGGTCAAAAAAACACTCTATATTACACAATGTTTCTGATATTTCTTGTTGGAAATGCAGCTTACTTCGTTCCTGCTCAGCAGTTTTTACCTGTGATTGGTCTAGGTGTATTCACAGCAATGGGAATGGGTGGTTTGCAATCGGTTAGTAGAAGTGTCTATGCTTCTATGCTACCTAAAGGTGCTGAAGGAGAATTTATGGGATTCTTTTCTGTTATTTCAAGATTTTCAGCTATTTGGGGTCCACTAATTTATAGTTACGTCAGTGTAACTACTGGCAATGCTAGATTATCACTTCCTGTGATAACATCATTCTTTGTTATTGGTTATTTGTTGCTTAGAAAAGTAGATATGGATAAAAAAATAAGTGAAGAAGAGTGGGCTGCTAGTTAAGCAGGATTGATAAATTATAAAATAAAGCTGAAACTGTAATGGGTCCAACTCCACCTGGAAAAGGTGATCTATTTGATAAATAGTTTTCTAAGTCTAGATTGTCAACATCGCCGTATGTCCTACCATCAATTTTTGAAATTCCAATATCAATTACAGTTGAACCCTCTTTAAAAAAGGATTTATTAAATAATTTTGCAGATCCTACAGCTGAAATAAATATATCCGAATTTTGGATAAATTGTTTTTGGTTTGTAGTTCTGCTGTGTATTACAGTAACATTTGCATTATACTTCTTTGAAGATAAAATTTTTGCAAGTGGAGAAGATACTAACCTTGATCTACCAGCTATAACAATATTCTTATCCACTGTCTTTATTCCGTAAAAATCAAGTAACTCGAGTACAGCAAGAGAAGTAGCTGGAAGTATCTGATAATTTTCAGTAAATAAAGTTCCTAAATTAAATTGAGTCAGGCCATCTACGTCTACCTTAGGGTCAATACAATCAATAGCAGCTTCAACGTCTAAGTGTTTAGGAAGAGGTAATTGTACAATCAATCCATTAGTATTTTTTGATTCAGAAGAGATTATCTCATTTAAATCATTTTGAGAAGTAGATTCAATAAGCTTTATCCAGTTAAACTCAACACCTAATTTAATTGCTTTCTCTTGTTTTCGTGAAACGTACAAAATTGATGCTGGATTATCACCTACAGTTATTGCGGTTAATTTTGGTTTTGTTTGTTCAGATTCGAAAGTTTTAAAAATTTTAGAACTATACTCATCAAGCCTTTCAGCTACAGGTTTACCGTAAAGAATTTGCTCCATTTTTAATAGTTTAATAATTATGAAACATATTTTATGAATAACTTACTAAAATAACTCTGAATGTTATGACAGAAATATCTAAATTGGACAAAATTATTAAGCCTTCTGGAACAATGTTAATTTCGAACAAGGCTCGTGAGTTACGAGAGGCTGGAAAACCCGTTATAGGATTTGGTGCTGGTGAACCTGACTTTGCATCCCCAGATTATGTGGTTAGTGCTGCTATTGAAGCAGCTAATGATCCTAAAAATCACAAATATTCTCCAACTGCAGGTCTAGATTCTTTAAGAAAATCTATTGCTAATAGTGCTCATTCAAATTCAAATTACTTAGTAGATCCTGCAAACATAGTTGTTACAAATGGTGGAAAACAAGCAATACTTACTGCATTGATGTCACTTTTAGATTCTGATGATGAAGTTATCATTCCTGCACCATTTTGGACTACATATCCCGAAGCAGTTTTATTAGCAGGTGGTAAACCAATTTTTATTGAAACTTCAAAAGAAAAAGATTTTAAAATATCCATTGAAGATTTAGAAGGTATAAAAACTGATAAAACAAAAGTGCTGATATGGTGCTCACCATCAAATCCTACTGGGGTTGTGTATACCAAAGAAGAAGCAAAGAAAATATATCAATGGGTTTTTGAGAATGATTTATGGATATTATCTGATGAATTATATGAACATCTAGTTTATGAAGGAGAAGCTACTCCATCCCCTGCTATTTTTGATAAAGAATTTAACAATACTTTAATAGTTAATGGAGTCTCAAAAGCATATGCAATGACCGGTTGGAGAGTTGGTTGGCTAATTGCAAATAATAAAGTTATAAACCTTGCAAAAAAAATTCTTTCACAGACAACTTCTAATGTTAACAATATAAGCCAGCTTGCAGCCGAGGCAGCAATAAATAACGGATTAGAAGTAACTCAGAATATGAAGATTGCGTTTGATAGAAGAAGAAGATTTGCAATTGAAAAAATAAATTCAATTGATAATTTATCGACTACAAAAGCTACTGGTGCTTTTTACTTATTTGTTAATGTAAGTCATTACTGTTCAGGTTTAATTGAAAATATTAAGTCTTCAGAAGATTTTTGTAACTGGTTACTTGAAAATTATTATATTGCTTTTGTTCCAGGTGAGGTTTTTGGAGCTCCTGGTTATATGAGACTGTCGTATGCTTTAAGTGATGATGAATTATCTGAAGGATTGAATAGATTAGAAAAAGCAATTAAGGATATTAGTGGATAAAGTAAAACCTAGAAGTTTATACTCTTGGTTACTTTTTGATTTAGCAAATACTGTTTATGCTTTTGTAATTCCCGGTTTATATTTTTCAGTTTGGCTAGTATCAGAAAAGGGTTGGACCGATCAACAACTTGGTTTTGCAACTTCAACAGCTATGATAATTATTGCAGTCCTAGGTCCCTGGTTAGGTAAAAAATCTGATAGTTCGAGTGGAAAGAAAAAACTTCTCTTAGCTATGACTATTTTGTGTATAATTTCTACTTTTTTACTTGGAACATTCTCAGTTCCTACTTCAGTAATTCTTTTTATTCTTTCTCTCATTGGATTTAATCTAGGTTCTGTAGTCTACGACGCACTATTAATTTCAGTGAGTAATAAGGAAAATAGAGGTAAAATTTCTGGGCTCGGAGTAGCTTTTGGATATATTGGTTCTTTGATTGGATTTGGTGTAGCTACTCTCTTACAGAATTTTGGATATAGTTATATCGAAATATTTAGATCGGTTGCTATTCTTTTTTTAATATTTTCACTTCCTGCATTTATTTTTATCGAAGAAAAAAAAGAAAATCTTGTTGATTCTAAAGTAAACTTTTTAAGTGCTTTAACTATTGTCTTTAAGTCATGGAAGCATTCAATGCAATATAAAGGGTTAACTAGATTTTTAGTTGGAAGATTCTTTTATGCAGATGCAATAAATACTCTAATTAGTGGTTTGCTAGCTGTCTACTTAGTTGAAGAAGCTGGTTTCACTACTGCTGATAGTCAAAACATTCTAGCCTTAGCTATAATTGTTTCAATTTTTGGAGGATATATCTTTGGTAGAGCATCAGATAAATATGGTCCAAGAAAATTAATTTTAATTAGTATATTTTGTTGGATCATTTCATTAACTTTTGCGATCATTGCGACAACTTATAATCAAACTTGGTTGATATACGTGACAGGAATTTTAGGTGGATTTAATATAGGTGGTATTTTTGCTGTAGATCGAGTATTTATGACTAGGTTATCTCCAGAGAAATATCTTGGTGAATTTTATGGTTTATATTCAACTATTGGAAGGTTTGCAACAATACTAGGTCCTCTTTTGTGGGGTTTAATCGTTAATACGCTAAATTTAGGTAGAAATATAGCAATGGGTTCATTAATAGTATTACTGATTATTTCTTTTTATATAATTTCAGGTGTATCAGAAGAAGCTAATTATTAATTAGAAAAAGAAGAATCGTTTCTTTCTACTTACTTCTTCTAACTGTTGTCGTATGGTTTTAAGTTTTTCTCTTAAAAATTCTGATTCTGCTTCTGCTTTTGCTGCACGTTCTCTTGCTTCAGCCATCATCTGGTTAGCTTCATGTAAATTTCCTAGTTGATTTAATACTGTATTCCATGCATCTAGCGGAACTAAAAGGCTTTCTTCTGGAGTAGAAAAGTTATTTGTTGTTTCTGAATTATTAACTTCTTCAGTTACACTTTCTTTCTCTTGTTCTTTAGATAAAATTTCAGCTGAATCCTTTTTAAGAAAGTTATACTTTTGGGCCATTCTGTCTTCGTAACTACTTGCCATCTTTTATAACCTTTACATAATCTTCCAATATAGGATATTCAAACTTAAAACCAAATTTAAGAAGTTTTTCAGGAATTATTCTTAAGCTACAAAATATAAGTCCGTGTGCTAATTCTGAACCCATTAATAAATTTAAAGCAAACTTTGGAGCAGGTACGAAAGAAAACTTTTTGTATACATTGGCTACCTTTTTAGAAAAGTCTTTTTGTTTTAGAGGAACAGGTGAAACTAAATTAACTGGTCCTTCTATTTTTTCATTTTCGAGACAGAAAACATAAGCGTTTACAACATCCTCTGTTGAAATCCATGACCAGTACTGATTTCCATTACCTAGTGGACCAGAAATATTTAGTTTAGTTGTCAAAGTTATCAGTTGTGTCGTGATGTTACCATTACCAATTACAACACCGGTCCGAGCAAACACTTTTCTAATATCATTCTTATTGAGTTTAGTAAAAGGTTGTTCCCAAGCTTCTTCAGCAACCATTTGATCGAAAGCTCCTCTATTAAAATTTGAGTTTTCAGTTATTACTTCGTCTGTATGATCTCCATAAATAGTTGTGCCTGAAGCAGAAATATAAATTTTTGGATACTCATCTAATTCATTAAAAGCTTGAACAAATAAATCTGATGCCCACTTGCGAGACCAGTAGATACGTGATTTTTTTTCTTTACTCCATCTTCCACCTGAAAATGGTAAAAAACCAAATATATCTTTTGGTGCAATACTTTCACCGGCTAAATGAATTACCGCATCTAAACTTTTAAATAATTCTTTATCTAGCTCTTGTTTAGATGGACTCCAATATATTTCTGATTCGTCTTTAGGTTCTCTTCTAACAAATTTGTAAACTTCATGACCTTGTTCAATTAATTTTTTTGTGATTTTTTTACCTAAAAATCCTGTTGCCCCTGTTATTCCTACTTTCATTCTTTGCTTTCTTTATAAAAAATAAAAAAGTTTTTTATAGTGTCTTCTGCAATTTTTGTGTCATCGCCAAGATTTCTTAAAAAGTTTATAGTTACCATATTTGATTGAACAAAAATAGATTCAACTTCATCTAAATTTTGGAACAATTCAAGTGCAAGCTGTCCACTAATTTCATTGATTAATGAAGCTTGAGAAATATTGTGAAACGTCATTCCTTCTTGACCAGAAACTGATCTGTTTAATTCAAATATTATTGATTTATTAAATTTTTTCGCTGATACCTCTATTAGTTGTCCCATTTATTTTCTCCTACAACATATACCCTAATCAAGTTGGTACTAGCTTCAACATTTGGTGGAGTACCAGCAACAACTACAACTTTATCTCCAATATTATAATTCTCTTCTTGTATTAAAAAATCATTAGCTACTTTCAACATATCAACAAATGTTTCTTGAGGTTCAATTTTTACTTTTTGTACGCCCCATAATAAATTAAGTTGATAGAAAGTGCGTTCTTTAGTTGTAAAACATATAATTGGGGACTCAGGACGATAGTTTGATATAAGTAATGGAGTTCTTCCTGATTCGGTAAATGCAACAATTGATTTAGCTCCAATCTCATTTGCAATTTCAACAGCAGCTCTAGCAAGAGAAGTTGTAACTGTATCAATATTTGAAAATTCTTTAACACGCAAAGTGGTTGTATCATTTCTTGAATCAGTCTCTGAACAAATCATAGACATAACCTCTACAACCCTATTTGGATGATTACCTATTGAAGTTTCAGCTGAAAGCATGACCGCATCGCTTCCTTCCAAGATGGCATTTGTAATATCGGTTACTTCAGCTCTTGTAGGTCTAAATGATGTTTTCATTGACTGAAGCATTTCTGTTGCAGTAATAGTTATTTTTCCTTGTGAATTTGCTGTGTCTAAAATTTGTTTTTGAACAAATGGAATCTGTTCTAAAGGTAGCTGAACTCCTAAATCACCTCTAGCTACCATAACTCCATCAGCTGCTTCTACTATTTTATCTATATTTTCTAGTGCAGATTTAAGCTCTATTTTTGCTATAACTTTTACATCAGGTGGTATCAATGATTTAACCATTGCGATATCATCTGAATTTCTAACGAAAGAAACTGCAACAAAGTCAACTCCTTGTTCAGTGCCAAAATTTAAATCTTTTTTATCCTTTTCAGTTATAGCTGACACAGATAAATTGGAGTCTGGAAAAGCAACTCCTTGATTGTCGCGTAACTCTCCTCCAATTAATACTAAAACTTGTAAATTATCTTCTTTTTTATCTGTTACTTTTAGTACAACCTGTCCATCATCAATAAAAATTCTGTCTCCAACATTTATATCTCTTAATAAGAATTCATAATTAATGTATATACACTCCGAGGAAGACTCCTGCTCTTTGTTTACAACAACTAAATTTTTACTTTTTTCAAGAAACGTGTTTTCTTTTGCTTTTCCTGTACGTATTTTTGGGCCTTGGATGTCTTGCATAATTGCAATATTTTTTTCTGAAGACCTACCCCACTCAATAACACTCTTATGGTCTTCATAACTACCATGTGAAAAATTAACTCTTAAAACATCAACTCCACTTTCAATTAATTTATGAATTTTTTGTTCTGAAAATACACTGGGTCCAACTGTTGCAATAATTTTAGTTTTTCTAACCATTTTCTAATTTCCTTAATAGCATGGTATAACGATTTAGAGACTATGAAAAAGAAAATATTAATTGGAATTCCAGTAAAAGATTTTATAAATCCTATGTCACGCTTAAAAGAAACTCTTGAATTAAATGAAAGAATACAACTTCAAAAATCTCTAATTCAAAATATTGTCACTTCATTTAAAAATGAAGAAAGAGATATATTTCTCATCTCAAACGACGACAATGTAGAAAATTTTGCTCATGAACTAGAGATTAAAGTTTTTAAAACTGCAAAAAAAGATTTAAATAAAGAAGTAATTCAATTTTCAACACTCTTTGACCAATATGTAGCTTGGATGATTTGTCATGCAGATTTACCATATGTAAATAAATTTGTTGCAAATTTGTTTTGTACTGAAATAATTGAGAATCAAATAATAATTACTAGTAGTAAAGACAATGGAACTCCAATTATTGGAGGTAGTTTTAAATTTAATAATTTTAGATTTGGTAAAAATAGCTTCTTTGAACATAAAAAACTTTTTATAAAAAATAAAATAGAATACAGTCAACTATTTCTCAAAGAATTAAGTTTTGAAATTGACAATCCAGATGATTATGAAAGTTTCCTACAACATAAACCAAGATGGTTTAGAAAAAGAGTGATTTAGCAGCCCCGACCGGATTTGAACCGGCGTTTCTGCCTTGAGAGGGCAGCGTCCTAGGCCTCTAGACGACGGGGCCTCTGCTCGGGGAGAAGGACTTGAACCCTCAATAATGGAACCAGAACCCATTGTGTTGCCAATTACACCATCCCCGAAGGTTGGCAGCCCCGACCGGATTCGAACCGGCGTTTCTGGGTTGAAAACCCAGCGTCCTAGGCCTCTGGACGACGGGGCCGTATAAATATTAAGAATAAAGTAATTTTATTATTAGTTGTTATAATTTTTCAATACTTTGAGCAAGTCTTGCAATTGCTCCTTCTCTTCCAAGTGCAACTATTGACTCAAATAAAGGAGGACTTATTTTAGTTCCAGTAATGGATACTCTTGCAGCCTGAAACCCAACTTTGGTTTTGATACCTAAACTTTCAATAGAATTTCTCATAACTTTTTCAATGTTTTCTAATGAAAAATTTTCCAAATCTATAAATTCTGATCGAATTTTAGATAAATATGCTTGTGCTTCTTCCGAATTTACACTTATCCAATCTTCATTATTAACCATAAAAGGTTCATCTAATAGAAACATAATTTGTTCCTTAATATCATTTAATGTTTCTATTCTCTCTTGAACAGCTGGTAAGATTAGCTTTATTCGTTTCAATTCATCTTCAAATATTTCTCTTTGAAGAGATTGAGTAATTTGTTCTATTGCTTCTGTAGTGAATTCTTCATTTGTTTCAGATCTAATATAAAGTCCATTCAACCAAAGTAATTTTTTATCATCAAATATTGCTGAATTAGGTAAAACATCATTTAAGTCAAATTTTTCCATTGCCGTTTCCAAATTAAATTTTTCAAGATCGTCACCCGGAGACCAACCAAGAAGACACAAATAGTTAATCATTGCATCTTTAAGAATTCCTTTTTCTTTGAAAGCTTGGACTGAAGTGTCACCATGTCTTTTACTTAATTTTTTACCATCAGGACCAAATAAAAGTGGTAAGTGACAAAACTTAGGTAAGTTTGCATCTAGAGCTTGCATTAATAACATATGTTTAGGTGTGGAGGATAAAATATCTTCGCCTCTAGCAATAATTGTTATTTCATAATCTATATCATCAAGAGTTGATGCTAAATGGTATGTTGGAGATTTATCACTTCTCAAAATTACAAAATCTTCAACGTCAGAAAAGTTAAAGGACATCTCACCTCTTACAAGATCATTAAATTGAATAGAACCATCCTTCGGAACTTTAAATCTTATTGCACCTTGATCTTCGTAGGCTTTTCCTTGTGATAAAAGTATCTCTGCAACTTCTTGATACCTATTAAATCTTAATGATTGACGATATTTGCCATGAGGTCCACCAACTTCAACTCCTTCATCCCAATCTAAACCAAGCCATCTCAAGTTTGAGATTATGTCAGTTTCATATTCTTTAGTGCTTCTTTCTGTATCAGTATCATCAATTCTTACTAAAAAAGTTCCATTATTAGCTTTTGCATATAGCCAATTAAACAATGCCGTTCTAGCGTTGCCAATATGTAATTGTCCAGTAGGAGAAGGTGCTATTCTAAGTTTCATTTATTTTACAGGATTAAAAAGAGTGCCGATAGTTTCTATTTCTATCCTAATCTCATCACCTGGTTTTACTTTTGAAACCCCATCAGGAGTACCTGTTAAAATCACATCACCAGGTAAAAGTGTCATAATTGAACTTACAAATTCTAAAATCTTTCCAATACTAAAAATCATATCTTTAGTATTTCCGTCTTGTTTTAATTCGTCATTTACATAACACTTAATTCCAAGCTGAGGCTCTGTTTCAAAATCAGTTTGTATGACTGGTCCTAAAGGACAGAAAGTATCAAAACTTTTTGCTCGAGTAAAGTTTCCATTAAAAGTCCCATCTTGTCCTTGAAGAACTCTTTCAGAAAGATCATTTGCAATTGTGTAACCCAACACATTATCTTTCCAATTATCTGCAGTTAAGTTTTTACTAAGCTTACCGATTACAACTGCTAACTCAGCTTCGTGATCTACATGCTGTCCAATTTTTGGATATATAATTGATTCTCCAGTACCTATAACAGAAGTTGAAGGTTTGTTAAAAAATACAGGATTGTTTGGTGCTTGGTAGTCCAAAACGCCTAACTCTTCTGCATGTTTTTGATAATTTTTTGCAACTCCAGTAACTTTAGATGGTAGAACTGGGGCTAATAGTTGTACTTCAGAGAGGTTATATCTTTCTTCAGTAGGTTCCCATACTACAAGAGGTGATCCATCGTATCTAAGTATATAATCTTCAATTAACTCTCCGTAAAAAATGTCTCCATCATACTTTGCCCTAACAATCTTCATGTTTTAAGTGTAAAACTTTTAAATTTTATCTTCTAAATTAGTGTCAATTAATTGAGAAAGATGTAACCCTTTAATACTTTCATTTGCAGAGTGAACTAAAACTTCATCTGTTAGGTGACCTAAATTATTGTCTTTAATTTTTAAGATTGAGATTACAAGTTCAAAGTCTCGTTTGGTAGGAGCTCTACCCACTTTTGATGCTTGATATATAACTAAATTTGAAACTATTTTTGATATTAACTTATTTTTATGGTGGTTCTTCCAAAGATGCTCAAAGTTTTTTAAGAGCTTAAGAGCATACCCACTGTCCGGACTTGGAATAGAAAAAGGTAATTCAGATACTTCAATTGTCTCGTTTCTACTTTTACCCAAAGATCTAGAAACAGGAAATGGTGGATTGTTTAAAATAGAATTACTACTACTAATTATATTTGGCTGTTGTGTCATGTCACCTTTTCAAGATAATGTGAGTATTGGTTATCTCTACCATTAACTATGTCTAAATACTTTTTTCTAATTGTATTAGTAAGTTTGCCAGGTAAACCATCCGAAATATTATCGCCATCTATTGACACAACACCTACAACTTCTGTTGCAGTTCCCGTAAAAAATAGTTCATCCGAATTTTTTAGATCATCTACAGTTAAGTTTTTTTCAATTGTTTTTATTTCTAATTCTTCGCAAATTTCTAACACAGTTTTTCGGGTTATTCCACCAAGCGCTCCAGTTTCAATTGGTGGAGTCGTTATTTCGCCATCTTTAATTGAGAAAACATTTTGACCACTTCCTTCTGCAACTACATCCCCATCACCGAGCATGATTGCATCATCATATCCATTTTTAACTGCTTCTACTTTTGCTAATGTTGAATTCATATAACCACCAACACCTTTAGAGTATGGTTTGAAACTTTGAGGGCTTATGCGTTTCCATTTAGAAATACATACCTTTACACCGGCATTACCAGCATCATCACCTAGATATGCTCCCCAATTCCATGCTGAAACTGACACCCAAACTGGAACATTTTTTGGTAAAATGCCCATCTCGCCCTCTCCAAAAAAAACAAGTGGACGAATATAAGCAGATGACAAATTATTTTTATGAACTGAATCTTTAATAGCTTGAGTTATTACTTCCTTGCTATATGGTATTTCCATGTTGTAAGCTTCTGCAGAGTTATAAAGTCTATTTACATGATCTGATAATCTAAATATATAAGTACCGTCTGAACATTCTCTTGCTCTAATACCCTCAAAAACACCTGTTCCATAATGTAATGTATGGGACATGACACTAATTTTTGCATCATCCCAATTAACAAAATTTCCGTTAAACCAAATAAAATCAGATTTTTCCATTATTAATAACAAATACTACACCTTTTTATAAATGAAGCTATAAAAAATACTATTATTCAACTGTGAAAAGATTTTTTGCATCTGGATTTGGTGTTGGATTAATCTGGCAAAAACTATTTAATGGAAAAAAAGGTGGTGGTACTTTAGCTCCACTATTATTTACAATTATCATTTATTTTTTGAATTTAAATGTTTTGTATCTTTCAATAATTTTCTTACTTCTACTTGGACTTTATCTATACGTTGTCGATGATGAAGCTGCTAACACTGACCCTAGTTGGATAACTCTTGATGAAATTGTTGGAATGAGTTTAGTTAGTTTAGCTTCACCATCTAGACTACTCCCATTAGTTGCTGGTTTTATTATTTTTCGTGCAAGCGATATATTAAAACAACCAAAATTTGTAAAAGAGCTAGAAAATTATCCAGGAAAATTAGGTGTACTTTATGATGACTTAGGTGCAGGGCTAATGGGTTTGCTATCAGCGACTATAGTAAATCAATTTATTCTTCTAACTCTTTAGTAAGTAGTTCTTTTGCTATACCTGGATTAATCGAACCACCAGAGCTTTTAATAACTTGACCAACCATAAAACCAATTAATTTATCTTCTCCATTTTTTATTCTTTCAATAACTTTGATGTTTTCGGTAATAACATTTTTTACAATTTCTAATATTTTATCTGAGTCATTTTCCTGATATAAGTTTTGCTGTTTTGCTATTTCATCAGGAGTAGAGTCATTTTCTAAAATTGAAGCCAAAATTATTTTTCCTGAAGAAAATGATATTTTATTGCTCTCTATAAGATTTATAATTTCAGACAACGACTCAGATTTAAACCAGTAAGGAGGTTTACTTATATCTAATTTCCTTATCTGACCTTGTAGCTCACCCATAATCCAGTTATAAGTTGTACCTGGATTTTTCGTAGAACTATATACGTTTTGAAATAGTTCAATAATCCAGCTATCACTTTTGGAGAGTATATTTGCTTCAGATAGAGTTAAGCCAGTTTTTATTAACTCTGTTCGTTTTTCAATTGGCAGTTTAGGCATTTGAGCTTTGATTTCATTGACAAATTCATCATCGAGAACCATATTTGGTAGATCTGGATCTGAAAAATATCTATAATCTGCACTTCCTTCTTTACTTCTCATAGATTTTGTTACTTCTTTCCCTTCATCCCAATGTCGAGTTTCCTGAACTATTACGTCACCATTACTTAATGCTTTTGACTGTCTTTCAATTTCATAATCTATAGCCCTCTCCAGAGACCTCAATGAATTCATATTTTTTATTTCGACTTTGGTACCTAAAACATTTGAATCTGGACTAGCAACAGAAATATTTGCATCAAATCTTAAATTTCCTTTTTCAAGTTTTCCTTCTGAGATACCAAGATCAAGTGCAAGCTGTCTTAACTCTTCAATATAAGCAACAGCCTCCTTTGCAGATTTGATAACAGGTTTAGTTACGATTTCTACAAGTGGAACTCCAGATCTATTAAAATCTAATGCTGTACTTGTAGCGGAATCTATCCTGCCTGAACCCATATGCGTTGATTTACCAGTATCTTCTTCCATATGTACTCTTTCTATAGCAACCTCTGATTCTATTTCATTTAATACAATGCTTAAACTTCCATCTAAACCAACTGGAAGATCGAATTGAGAGATTTGATAATTTTTTGGTAGGTCAGGATAAAAATAATTTTTTCTATGAAACATTCCTTGCTTAGTTATTTTACAATTTGTACTCAAAGCTAATAAAGTTATAAATTCAATTGCTCTTTTATTAGGAACAGGTAACGCACCGGGTAACCCTAAACAGGTTGGACATAAACTTACATTAGGCTCATCTGTATCAACAACTTTACAACGACAAAACATTTTTGAATTAGTTTTTAATTCAATATGAGTTTCAATGCCAATTGTTGGTTGATAATTCATTTACTTTATCCAGTCCGATGGCTCATCATTAAATGAAACTTCTTTTTCTATCAATTCTGCAAAATCTAGTAACGAATCGTCAGTCAATGCTTTACTCATAACTTGAACACCAAGTGGTAATTTTTCTTTCGACAAACCAGTTGGGACACTTATTGAAGGTAAGCCTGCTAAGTTTGCTGGAATAGTACAAAGGTCAGACATGTACATTTCTAATGGATTTGAAGTTTTTTCACCTGCTTTGAAAGCAGCTGTAGGAGTTGTTGGAGAAATTAAATAATCAACTTGATTAAATATTTTATTAAATTCATCAATCATATTTTTTCTTGCCAACAGTGCTTTACCATAATAAGCATCGAAATAACCTGCTGATAAAGCATATGTTCCTAATAATATTCTTCGCTTAACCTCGCTGCCAAATCCTTCTGCTCTTGTCTTTTCCATCATTTCGTAGCTAGTTTTACCTTCAACTCTTAAACCGTATCTAACACCATCAAACCTTGCTAAATTAGCTGAGCACTCTGCTGGTGCTATGAGATAGTAAATTGAAATAGCTAACTTGATTAAAGGAAGAGATACTTCAATAACCTCAACACCTTGAGCTTTTAAAATGTTGATTACTTTTTCAACTTCTTTTTTAGCATCATCAGAAATACCTTCCTCCATCAATTCTTTTATAACACCTACTTTTGCAGTTTTGTCACTTGGTATTTTTATTTGTTCATCTGTAATGGAAGTTGCGTCTTTAGAATCATAGCCTTTAATGGAGTTATAAAGAATTCTTGCATCATCTACATATTTTGTTATTGGACCAATTTGATCAAGAGATGATGCAAACGCAATTAAGCCAAATCTTGAAACTGTTCCATAAGTTGGTTTATATCCGACTAAACCACAAAATGCTGCAGGTTGTCTGATTGAACCTCCTGTATCACTTCCAAGGGCAGCTATTGATGAACGTGCAGCTACAGAAGCAGCTGAACCTCCTGAGGAACCTCCTGGCACACACTCTGTATTCCAAGGATTTTTAGTTAACCCATAAGCTGAATTTTCAGTAGATGAACCCATTGCAAACTCATCTAAATTAGTTTTACCAGTAAAAATAGTTTGTTGCTGGTCTAATTTATTTATGACTGTTGCATTATAAGGTGAAACGTATTCAGAAAGCATTTTTGAGGAACAAGTTGTTTGATATCCTTTGATATTAATGTTGTCTTTAATTGCAATTGGTATTCCATCAAGCAATCCTAAACTTTGATCTTTTGCAAACCTTTCATCGGATTGAACTGCTTTATTCCTGTTTTCTTCCTCAAACAACTTTAAATGTGCATGAATAACAGACTCCGACTGTGCAGTATTATCAAAAATTTTATGATAAAACTCTGAAGGCTTGAGTTCTTTTTTTTGAAACAAAGAATTTATTTCTCTTATTGACTTATTTTCAATTTTCATAATTATTCCAATGAAGGTGGTACTACGAATTTTCCATCTTTTGATTCTGGGGCATTACTAAGTGCTTCTTCATGTGTTAAGAATTCTTCAACTACATCCTCTTGAAGGTTTAATTTCTTTTCTAATGGATGAATAAAAACTTCATCGACTGATATTTCGAATTCTAATTCGCTCAAAGCTTTGACATGGTCCAAAATTACGCTTAAGTCTTTACTAAGTTTTTCTTTCTCGCTTTCTTCAAGTTCTATAGAAGCAAGCTTAGAAACATCATCTATATCAAATTCATTACTCATCTAAACTCTTTAAATACTTATCAACTAGTTCATATGATTCTAATAGTTGTCTTTTACTAACATGTTCATCTGCAGAATGAGCTAAAAGAGGATCACCTGGACCAAAATTTACTGAAGGTATATTCATTTCATAAAACCTTGCAATATCTGTCCAAGCTTGCTTTGGCGTTGTTAATTTTTTTACAACGTCTACAAATATCTTTATTTCTTCGGAGTTTAGATTAGGCATTGCACCATCTGAACAGTTAGTAACTATAATATTTGCATATTCTGAAAAAAGATTTTCAATAATTTTTGTAGCTGAAGCTCTATTCAATTCAGGTGAATATCTAAAATTTAAATTAAGATTAAGCGAGTCAGGAATTACATTATTAGCTACACCTGATGAAACTTTTGTAATTGACATAACTTGTTTAAAATTTAGTCCGTCAATTTCTAATTCTTGAATTTCATTGTCTTTAACTATTTCAATTATTTTACTTAATTTATATATTGGGTTATCACCTACCCAAGGTCTTGCTGAATGCCCAGCTTTCCCATCTATGGTTAAACTTGCATTTAAAACTCCAAGGCATCCAAGTTGTATTTCATTATTTGTAGGCTCTAAAATAATTGAAAATTTTACTGGACACTCTTGAATAAGAACTGGAATTAATTCTCCTAAACCATTGTTTTCATACGGACCTTCTTCTGCAGTGTAAAATACCCCTACAATATTCTTATGATTACTAATTAGAAGTTCCAAAATAACTGCCACTCCACCTTTCATATCTACAGACCCTCTACCCGAAATTAAGTCATCATCATCAAAATTAACTTTTTGATCTTTAACAATTGGAACTGTGTCAACGTGACCAACTAATGCTACTTTTTTTGAAGAAATTTTTGGTATAGCTATTATTCCACCAGAATTTCTAATTACTGTTCCATCAAACTGGTTAGTTTTTAAATATTGTTCAATGTAATCAAGTATGTTTTCTTCGTTTCCAGTTATTGATTCTATTGAAATTAGTTTTTCAAGCTTTTCGATAATACTCAAACTTGTACTCCAAAAGTCCTCAATGCTTCATTTAAGGAAGTTTTTTTATCAGTAGATTCTTTTCTTTTCCCGATAATTAATGCACAGGGAGTATTAAATGTTCCACTTGGAAATTCTTTTGGTCTGGTACCAGGTATTACAACAGAGTTTTTTGGAACGCAACCTACTGTTTCTATCGGCTCTGTTCCAGTAACGTCAATAATTGGAGTTGACGCAGTTAATGTAACATTTGCTCCAACGACAGCACCTTGTTCAACTTTAACTCCTTCAACAATTATAGATCTTGATCCAATGAAGGCACCATCTTCAATAATTACAGGCATTGCACCAGGTGGCTCAAGTACTCCACCAATGCCCACTCCACCAGATAAATGTACGTTTTTACCAATTTGAGCACATGATCCAACAGTTGCCCATGTATCTACCATCGTTCCACTACCTACATAAGCTCCAATATTTACAAATCCTGGCATTACTACTACTCCTGGTTCACAAAACGCCCCGTATCTAACAGCACCTGGAGGCACTACTCTTATCTTTAACTCTTTATAGTTTTTCTTAGGTTCAAGCTTGTCATAAAATAAAAGTTCTCCAGCGTTAATTTCTTTTAAGTTTCTGATTGAAAAATAAAGCATGATTGCATCTCTTATCCATTCATTAATTTCCCAACTATTACCTAATTTTTCTGCAACTCTTATTTGACCACCATCAAGTAGCTCAATAGTTTCTTCAATTATTTGAATATCTGAATTAGAGATATTTTTTGAATCAATCTCTAATACTTTGCTTTTTAAATTGTCTAAATTCATTTTGGACTCTTTTATTTCCTAGATAATATTTTAATGTATGAAAAAGAACACTTATATACTAATTATTCTTTCTTTAACATTACTTTTAACGTTAACAATCTACTTAGGAATATCTTTTTTTCAAGAGAACAACAAAGAATTTACCCTTCCAAGTCCATTAGAAAATATATATCCTCTACCCAATGATCAAGTACCTCAACAAATTTCACTAGAAGTAGATTTGCCAGTTGGTTATGAATTAACTTTAGTAATTGATAACTACATTATTCCAGTTTCAGAAATGCAATTCGTTGAAGCAACTGGTGTTTATATTTGGAAACCAGGTTTAAATAAATCATTCGAATCTTGGCAACCAGGTAAACATACTATAAAAATTTCATGGGATACAATCACAGGTTTACCTGACTACGGTGAATATATTTGGGAGTTTACTAGTTATTAAGTTCAAATAATTCTTCGAATTTTTTTTCATCGATAATTTTTACGGCAAGTTTTTTTGCTTTATCTAATTTAGAACCTGCTTTATTTCCTGCAAGAATATAATCTGTATTCTTAGATACGGAGCTTGTCACAATCCCACCATAACTTTCTATGATCTTAGTAGCCTCCTGTCTAGAATATGTATCTAAAGTACCAGTCAGAACAAAAGTTTTTCCATTAAAAATACCTTTGGATGTTTCAATTTTTTGATCGATGTTAAAACCAATGTCTTTTAAACGCTCTAACAATAATTTATTTTCTGGTCTTTTATACCAATCATTTAAGGAGTTAGCAACACTTGTAGATAGCCCATGAATTGCTTCAATTTTCTCATTACTTGCATTAAATACTTCATTTAATGAACCAAAAGAATTAAGCAATAATTTAGAAGTTTGGCTACCAACATATCTTATACCTAATGCTGTTAATAAATCATAAGGGTGTGAAGAAATTGAATTTTTAATAGATGTAATTAAATTATTTGTTTTCTTTTCTTTCCATTGTGGAAGAACAATAAGTTGCTCAAATGTGAGATTATAAAAATCTTCAAAACTTTCAATTAAGTTATGAGTCAATAAAGTATCTACAGTTTCTCTACCGAGTCCGTCTATGTCTAGCCCAGATTTAGATGCAAAAAATATTAATGTTTCTTTTTTAGCGATTTTACATTTGTGATAGCCAGAACATCTCGGTACTTTCTCTTCTTTTACAAATTCAATTTTATATTCACCACAAGGACAAAGTTCTTGCATCTCCCATACTTTTTGTGAATTATCTCTTCTTTCAATTATTGATGAAACTACTTCTGGAATTACATCACCTGCACGTTTAACTATTACATAATCGTTTATCCTAAGATCTTTTCTCTTAATTTCATCAGGATTATGCAATGTTGCAAAAGAAACTAATGCCCCACCAACACTGACTGGCTTTAGAACCGCAACAGGAGTTATTGCTCCAGTCCTGCCTACTTGCAATTTAATATCTAAAATTTTGGTAGTCTGTTCTTCTGCTGAAAATTTATAAGCTAATGCCCATCTTGGAGATTTTGCAGTAAACCCAAGTTCATCTTGTACATGGGTTGAATTTACTTTTAGTACAGACCCATCAATTTGAAAATCTAAATTATTTCTATTTTTCTCAATGTTATCTAGATAACTGGTAATTTCATTTGTATTGTTTGCTTCATAAATTTGGTTCGTACTAAATCCAAAGTATTTTAATTTTTCAATTTGTTCTGAATACGGCAATTGTATTTGTTCATCATGTTGTATCAATTGATAAGCTAATAATCTTAAATCTCTCGTTGCTGTTATGTTTGAATCTTTTTGTCTTAATGAACCTGCTGCAGCATTCCTTGAATTGATAAATTCAGTTACTCCTTCAGATCTTAAATTTTTAATTTGCTCTTTTTGATTATCAGTTAAATCTAGTTTTTCAATTGATAAAAGATTCTCGAGTTTATTTTTATCTTTTACTTTTTGTTTATTCAATTCAGCAAAGCTACTAGATGGCATAAAAATTTCGCCTCTGATTTCAACTTCACCATTAATACCATCAGGTAATTTCAATGGAATATTTTTTATTGTTTTAATATTGTGAGTAACATCTTCTCCAATAATTCCGTCCCCTCTTGTCAGACCTTGCTGAAGGATATTATCTTTATACATAAGTGATATAGCAAGACCATCAATTTTTGGTTCTACAGTTATTGGGAATAATTTCTGATCGGTTAGTTTTTCGTTTTTTTCAATCCACTTTTGAATTTCCTCTATGCTTTCAGCATTATCAAGACTATACATTCTCAGTTTGTGTTCAACTTGATTAAATGCATTGTCTGGAGTACCAGTAACTCTTTGAGTTGGTGAAAATGTAAAGATGAGTTCTGGATTATCTTGCTCTATTTTTTTTAACTCATTAAATAATTTATCGTATTCACCATCAGACATTATTGGCTTATTCAATACGTAGTAAGCATGCTCTGCTTTACTTAATTGTTCGATTAAATCTAATACATTCTGTTTATTCATTTATTTCTTCCAAAACTTTTGAAGAAATTCTTCCTCCTCCAATTAGCTTTGTGCCTTGATAAATAACTCCAAACTGACCAGGAGCAACTCCAAATGTAGGTTCAATAAGTTCAACTTCAAAAGTGCCAGCATCTATCTCTTTTATTGCACAAGGAATATCAAATGAGTTATATCTAGTTTGAATTGATAAATTTGAGTACTCAGGTTGATTAACAAAAGATACATCATCTAATAAAAACTTTTTGGTAGTTAAATCTTTTTTATTTCCTATGTATACCTTGCTGTTATTGACGTCTATTTTAGTCACATATTTTGGTTCACCTTGACCACCTGGAATACCTCTTCTCTGCCCAACTGTAAATTCATGAATACCGTTATGTTGGCCATAAATATTTTCATTTTTATCAACTATATTGCCTTTAGTGTTCACGTTTATTCGAGTTCCAACAAATTGTCGATAGTCTTTCTTGCCTACAAAACAAATATCTTGACTGTCTTTTTTGAAAGCAGTTTTTAAACCTAGCGATGCTGCAATTTGTCTGACTTCAGGTTTAGAAATTGTACCAAGTGGAAACATTATCTTTTTTAGTGCTTTTGAAGTCAACATATGCAAAACATATGACTGGTCTTTTTCTAAATAATCAGCTTTGTGCAATTCGAAATTTTCACCATTGTTAACAATTTTTGCATAATGGCCAGTTGCGACTTTGTCACAATTCAATTTTTTTGCTTGTTCTATAAAGTGATCAAATTTAACCGATCTATTGCACTCTACGCATGGATTGGGTGTTAAGCCTTTTGCATACATATCTATAAAGTTGTCGATAACATTTTCTGAAAATGAAGCTGTATAATCTAAAACATAATATGGAATGTCTAATTTAGCAGCTACTTTCCTAGCATCCTCCGAATCTGCTGCTGTACAACAACCAGTTTCAGGCATTTCTCCATTTGGCCCTTCCCATAGTTTCATTGTCACACCTATAACTTCATGGCCTTGGGATTTAAGCAACCCAGCAACAACTGAAGAATCTACTCCTCCACTCATCGCTACTAAAATTCTCATGCTAGTTCCTTCACTGAAGAGATAACCATGTCTGCTGCTTTCAAACCATCTCCAACTCTCGTTGTCCAACCAAAACTAAATCTTAGATGATTATTAATAACATTTTCAGATATATTCATAGCTTTTAAAACATGAGAAGGTTTTTGAGCACCGCTTGCACATGCTGAACCTCTCGAAACTCCCATACCTTTTAAATCTAAGGCGATCATCAAAGTTTCAGAATTTATGTTCTTAAATTGGATATTTGAAATATGTGAAAGCCTAGTAACATCTTTTCCAATAATTTTTACATCGATTTCTGAATAGAGTTTATCTTCAAAAGATTTCCTTTCAGATTCAATTCTCTTTTTTTCATTAGAAATATTTTTTTCTAGTTCAGAAACTGCTGCGGCAAGACCAGCCACTCCAGATACATTTACAGTTCCTGCTCTTCTTTCAAGCTCTTGTTTTCCACCATGAAGAAAACTTGGTAACTTAAATTTTGAACTTAAAAACATAACCCCTATGCCTTTAGGTGCTCCAATTTTATGCCCTGAAATTGCAGCACTGTCTATTCCAAGATTATGAAAATCAATATTTTCTGTTGCTACAGCTTGAACTACATCTGAATGAAATAATATATTTGGATTAATTTTTCTGACTTTTTCAGAAATTGTTTTTACTGGTTGAACTATCCCTGTTTCATTATTTGCATACATAACAGATACAACTTTTGTATGTTCATTTACTTTGTTTAACAACTCTTCTGTATTTATAACACCATTTAGATCACTAGATACAAAATGAACAATATAATCATTCTCACGTACCCACTCAGCAGATGCGAGAACTGCTTCATGTTCGATGCTTGTGGTTATTAATTCACTTTTATCAGAAATTTTTGATTGAAAGTTTGATTTTATCACCCAGTTGTCAGCTTCAGTGCCACCACTAGTAAATGTTATTTCATTAGGTGCTGCACCAAAATACTTTGCTATTATTTCTCTAGAATCTTCTAACAAATTTTTTGCTTTACGTGATAGAGTGTGTCCTCCAGAAGAATTAGCAAATGCTTCAGTCTCAGCAAACTTATACGCCTCAAACGCCGAAGCTCTCATTGGAGTAGTAGCAGCATGATCTAAATAAAAGTATTCTTCATTTACCATATTTATTTATTTTACTTATGAACTAAGATTGTTTAACAAGCAATGAGTAAAAGAATTGAAGTTTCTATAACGATTAATAAACCGATAGAAGTCGTTTGGAACGAAGTAAAAGTGATGGAAAATCACGTAAATTGGATGCAAGACGCAGAAAAAATAGATTTTTTGTCAGAAAACACTTTTGGATTAAATACAAAAATGAATGTTTTAACAAAAGTTGGTCCATTCTCTTTAAATGACATAATTACAGTTACAGAGTGGAAAGAAATGGAGAGCATAGCGGTTATACATGAAGGTATAGTTACTGGTGAAGGTGTTTTCTATTTATCTGAAGTAGATAACACAACAACTAAATTTCAATGGGTTGAAACATTAAAATTCCCTATATATCTAGGTGGACCAATTGGAGAAATTTTTGGTGGAATAGTTTTAAAATACATTTGGAAAAAAAACTTAAATAATTTAAAAGGGATATTCGAATGAAAAAAATAATAATTATTTCAATGGTTATCTCTGTAATTAGTTTTTGTTCAACTGGTTCTGAAACTGTAGATGAAACAACATCTACAGTAAACGAAATTAGTTTCCAAAAAGGTCTTGCAAAAAATGCCTCTGATTACGTTTCAAATTGGAATAAATTAGTATCAGAAATTTCAGGCGATGCAGAAACATTAAATTTTTTCTCAATTAATCCAGACGAAGTTAAATGGAACAGCCCTCAACAAGAATTTTTATATTATCAGTTTGGCAACAGTGAAAATGCACTTACTACTTTTGCAATTAATTTAATTGTTTATGAGGATATTGTTACTGGAGTTGAATTTTTCTCACCTGTAGTAAATGACGAAGTCGCATCTCAAAGAACCAAACTTTTCTTTCTTATATTGATTGCTATGGCTGACGACACCTTGGATAAAGAAGGAAGAGAGTCTGTACTTTCAAAACTTGGACTCTATGATGATATTTCGACTCCAGAACAAATAGGCTCTAGTCTCACACTAAATGGTGTTCAATATGTAGTTGAGCCGTTAGTTGATAAAGGTCTTTTAATAGGAATTAATTTTTATACAAATATTGCTGAATAGTACTAACTTGCTATTACTTCAGCAACACCAGGTACTTTGTCTTTTATAATTCTCTCAATACCACTTTTAAGCGTTGCAATAGATAGAGGACAACCTTGACAAGCACCAAGCATCTCAATATTAACTACACCCTCTTCAACAGAAGCTAGTTTTATATCACCACCATCAGCTTGAACAGCGGGTCTAATATATTCAATAGTATTTTTTAAAAGTTCCATATCGATTTCAGCTTGAGGATCTCGATCTTTAACTTCTGGAAAATTTACGCCTGACATAATTTAATTATATTCTATCTCACTGCCAATTGAATTTAATACTGAAACTATATTTTCATAACCTCTTTCAATATGATCAACACCTGTAATAGTGGACTCTCCATCTGCTTGCAACGCTGCAATGATTAAACTAGCGCCAGTACGAATATCGGTTGAATGAACTGGTGCTCCTGAAAGCTCATCTACTCCTTTAATCATTGCATGCTGATACCCAATTTGAATATCAGCACCCATTCTCTGAACTTCAGGTATCCACTGAAATCTTTGATCATAAACATTTTCTGTGATAATTGAGGTACCTTTAGCCCTAAGTAAAGATGCACCAATTATTGGTTGTAAATCTGTTGCAACACCCGGAAATGGAAGTGTTGAAATTTCAATTGGATTTAAATTTTTAGTTGACTCAACACTAATAGAATTTTCTGTGATGTTAAACTCACCTCCAATTTCTGCAAATTTTTTCAATTCCATAGGTAGGTTTTCTGAATTTATTCCATGCACAGTCCCACTTCCATTAGTTGAAATAAATGCAGCTAGATAGGTTCCTGCAACTATCCTATCTCCAATTACATCATGATTGGTTGAGTTAAGTTTATTTACTCCTTTAATAATAATTTCACTTGTACCTTCTCCAGTAATATCAGCTCCCATATTTTTTAACATTTTTACTAAATCAACAACTTCAGGTTCTCGAGCAGCATTTTCAATAGTTGTAGTACCATCGGCTAAAACTGCCGCGAGTAAAGTATTCTCTGTTGCACCAACGGATGCATAAGGAAGATTAATTTCAACACCTTTCAAGCCATCAGATTTTGCTATTAATACTCCGTGCTCAAGATTAAATTCTGCTCCCATTTTTTCTAATGCTTCAATATGCATTTTTACTGGCCTTGGACCAAGCTGATCTCCTCCTGGAAATGCAATTTTTGCTTCACCTTTACGTGCCAATAGTGGTCCAAGTACTAAAATCGAAGCTCTCATTTTTTGAACTACTTCATAAGGAGCTTCAGAACTAATGTCGTTTGGAGATAGAATTTCTAATTTATTGTTTTGAAACTCAGATGAAATTCCTAAAATCTTTAAAACTTCTTGCATATAAATTACATCGGCTATGTCTGGTACGTTGTTAATGACATAAGTTCCCTCACAAAGTATTGGTAAAACCATCTGTTTAAGAACTGCATTTTTTGCACCCCTAATATAAACTTCTCCATTTAAAGGACGCTTGCCACGAATTTGAATACTTTTTTCCACTAATATTGATAATACTTAATAAAGTAAAGTAACAAAAGTAACATGGGATCGCTAGAAATTATTAAAACAAATTCTCACGAAGAGGCTAGCTTAACCTTGTTAAAATTACTTTCAGATGATTTTGATTCAAAACCAAATTACTCACTTGGTCTCTCAGGTGGTAATACACCAAAATTTCTATATAAAGAATTAGCTAGTAAATACGGACAACAAAATAATATATCCCTTTGGACGATTGATGATCGTCATGTTGATATTAGAAATGAGCATTCAAATCAAGCGATGATCAATAACATATTTTCAAAAACAAAATTTAATATTCTAAGTTTAGATTACTTTGAAGATCCTAAAGACTCAGCAAATAATTATACAAAGTTAGTATTTGAAAATATTGATTATTTTAATAGTGCAATACTCGGAGTTGGTGATGATGGACATATTGCATCACTATTTTCAAATACAAAAGCTTTGAACATTACAGAAATGTGCTTTATTGAAAATGAAGTAAACATCTTAACAAAATGGAGAGTGACTTCAACTTTTTCATTATTAAGTTCAATAGAAAATATTTATCTTTTGGTCACTGGAGAAAACAAAAAAAATATTCTTCAAGAGATGAAAGATAATGAAGAGTTACCTATCAATAAGTTAATTGAAATGAGAGAAAAAACTACACTTCTCACTGATCAAATAATTTGAACTTCTATATAATAAAATTAGAGTCGCCTTTGTGTCAGTTTGAACCACTACACTAATCCTTCTACCCTGTTGGATGGTGGCTCTGCGTCCAAAAGGATTTTATGAAACTTAAAAATTATTTACAACTTTTAATAACGTCATCACTTTGGGGATCATCGTTTTTATTAATGAAATATGCATTAATTGACTTAAATCCATTTCAAATATCGTCATACAGAATTTTTATTGGAGCAATATTTATAAATTTGATTAGTAAACATCATAAAAAATTTCCAGCAAAAAAGCATCTCAATTTAGCTCTAGTTGGTTTGTTATGGATGTCGATTCCTTTTTACTTTTTTGCAAAAGCTGAAGAAACAATTCAATCTAATTTAGCCGGCCTAATAAACGGAGCAACACCAATTTTTATAAGTTTGTTTGGAGTATTGTTTTTTGCCCAAAAAATTAATAAAAAACAAAAAACATATTTACTAATTGGATTTATTGGTATTTATTTAATTTCATTTGGTATTGGAAGTTTTAATTTCAATCTTGATATAGGAACAATATTGGCTTTATTAGCTTCAATTTGCTATGGTATAGCTGCAAACATTGTGCAACCGCTTATTAAAGAATTTGGACCTCTAAATTCACTCAAAATGGCACTTCGATATGCAAGTTTGTTTTCATTTATATTACTTATGCTAAATTCTGAATTTATTCTTCCGACTACTGACAATTCTTTAGTACCAATTTTGTTATTAGGAATTGGCTCAAGTGGAGTTGCATTTTTATCTTTCTATAATTTAATTGATGACGTTGGTGCAATAGTTGGTTCAATAACTGTTTATATTATCCCAGTTTTTGCAGCATTATTTGGGTTCATTTTTCTTAACGAAATCACAACAGTGTCTCAAATGTTGGGTGTAGTAATTGTAATTTTTTCAGCTTTTAAATTTTCTAGATCTTAGGTTTCCTTTTAGGTTCTACAAATAAACCTTCAGATATTGCAGCAAGTTCATCGTTATCAAGATACAATTCAGCTTTATATACTGAACCTGTACCACTTACAGACTCTCTCCATGCTTTGGAAACAACATATTTTGAATTTGCTGTAACTGGTCTAATATATTTAGCTGTAAAAGTTTTTGTAACTACCATTTCTCCAAGTAAAAAACTTAACGGACCCATCGTACAGTCCATATAAGCATCTAAAATACCTCCAAGAACAACATCCATTGGGTTGAAAAACTTATCGAGTACAGGATATTTACAAATCAGAAACTCACCTTCCTGATTGAATTCAATAAAATCCCCTTCTAGTTCAAGATAAACTTTGGGGATTGGTAATTTTTCTAAATTATTTTTTTGCATTGTTAAATTCTAATATATATTAGGTACTTTGAATTAATCAAAGTACCTAATACAGGGTATGAGTTATAAGAAAAATTTTAACCAAGTACTAGGACAGTTTTTATGTACCTTTAGGGTGCCAGACTGTTTTTGTTTCTAGATAAGGCAAAATTGAAGAAATCCCTTCTGTGGAAGGATAAATTTTTACTCTTTTAACTGAAGAAGATGCATTTTCTTCAATTTTTTTAATATTCTCATTTGATAGTTCTTTATGTATAGCTAATAAATTTATTTCAACATGTTTGCTAACGTCGTCAATTAATTTACCAAAATCTCCAGATAATATGTTTAATGCACCAGACGGTAAATCTGAATTATTAATATCTTCAGCGAATTTAAGTGCTAAAAGTCCAGAATCATTTGATAAAGAAATTACAGAACATCCTACTGTTAACGGTGGAAGAATACTCGAAATTAATTGTTTTAAAGATACTTCATCTTTATTTAACGAGAAAACTACTCCAATTGGATTTTGATGTGAAATATTAAAATACTCTCCAGAAACTGGATTTAAATTTCCAACTAGTTGCTCCCATTTATCTGCTAAACCAGCAAACCAGATTATTTTTTCAATAGAGTCATTAAAATCTTTTTCAGCATTTCTTTTACTTGTACCATTACTTTTTAAAATATTTATATAACTTTCTTTATTACCTTCAAGCATTTCTGATAACCTGTAGAGGATTTGGGTTCTAGTATATGGCGAAGTTGATAACCATTTTTTATATCCAGATTTAGACGAAACAACAGCATCTCGAATATCTTTTCTTGAAGTTAATGGAAGTTCAAAATGTTCTCCACCTAGATTTATTGTATATGTTTTACCTGATTCAGAACGAACATATTTGCCATCAACATAGTTTTTATAAGTTTTTTTTACTTCAATCATGATGATGCCTTTAAATATGATAAGAGACCATGTCTGCCGCCCTCTCTTCCAAATCCAGATTCTTTATATCCTCCAAATGGTGAAGAAGGATCGAACTTATTAAATGTATTAGCCCAAACAACTCCCGCTTCTAATCTGTCAGCTGTCCATAATATTTTTGACCCCTTTTCAGTCCATACACCAGCAGATAAACCATATTCAGTATTGTTTGCTATCTCGATTGCTTCTTCAGGTGTTCTAAAAGTTAAAGTAGTTAAGACAGGTCCAAAAATTTCTTCCCTTGCAATGCTGTAAGAAGGTTGGACATTTGTAAACAAGCTCGGTCTAAACCAGAATCCATTTCCTGGTAATTCGCACTCAATCTGAAAAAGTTCTCCTCCATCGGATACACCTTCGTTGACTAAGCTAGTTATTTTATCTAACTGTTCTTTGGAGTTTATAGCACCAATATCAGTATTCTTATCTAAAGGATTTCCAACTCTTAATGTTTGCATTCTCTTTTCTAATTTTTTTATAAATTGATCATGAATGGATTCTTGTAGTAATAATCTACTACCAGCACAACAAACATGTCCTTGATTAAAAAATATACCATTAACAACTCCTTCAACAGCTTGGTCAATAGCAGCATCCTCATATACGATATTTGCTGCTTTACCACCCAACTCAAGTGTTAGTCCTACTTCTCTACCTGCTAAAGATTTTTGGATTAATTTACCTACTTGTGTAGAACCGGTAAATGCAATTTTATTTATACCACTATGATTCACTATGCTTGCTCCAGTTGAACCATCTCCTGAAACGATATTTACAACTCCTGCAGGTAAACCAGCATCATGGCAAAGTTCTGCAAAATGTAATGCTGTTAGAGAAGTTGTTTCGGCTGGTTTTAAAACAACAGTATTTCCAGTTGCTAAAGCTGGAGCTACTTTCCAAGCAAGCATTAAGAGTGGGAAGTTCCAAGGAATAATTTGCCCAACAACACCGTAAGGTTTTAATTCCTTTGCACCCCAAGAGAGGTCTAATTTATCGGCCCAGCCAGCGAAATAAAAGAAGTTTGCAGCTACTTGAGGTAAGTCAAAATCTCTAGATTCTTTTATTGGCTTTCCGCCATCAAGTGATTCTAAAACTGCAAATTCTCTTGATCGCTCCTGTATTAAACGTGCAATTTTAAATAAATATTGAGATCTCTCATATGGGGTAATTTTTGACCATTTATCAAACCCTGTTCTAGCTGCTTTAACAGCATTGTCTATATCTTTTTGATTTGACAGTGGAACTTTTGAAAGTATTTCTTCTGTTGATGGAGAGACGGTATTTAAGTACTTTTTACTTGATGGTTCAACAAATTTACCACCAATATAATTAGTATATTTTTTCTTAATTTTTACTATTTCAGAAGATTCAATTGATTCGGAGTAGTGCCAATTAACCATGTTCTAACCTCTAGGAAAATAATAACTTGCTTGATATGCGCCTGTCTTCAATTTTCTAATTTGTTTTAAGACATCGTCTAATAAGCTTGATGCACCAAATCGAAACAAATTAGGATTAAGCCAGCTATCACCCATTTCTTCATTGATTAAAACTAAGTATCTGATTGCATCTTTAGCATCCCTGATGCCTCCTGCAACTTTAATACCTGCTTTTTGACCAGTCCATAATTCATAATCGAGTACAGCTTTTGCCATTACGTAACATGCTTGTCTTGAAGATCCCACTGCTAGTTTTCCAGTTGATGTTTTTATAAAATCTGATCCAGCAGCTAATGAAATTAAACTTGCTTTTCTTATGTTTTCATAAGTACGTAAATCGCCAACTTCCAAAATAGTTTTTAGATGTACATCTTTGCATACTTCTTTTAAGGCAACTATTTCATCATAAACTTTTCTGTAATCGCCTTCGAGAAATGCTTTTCGATTAATAACAATGTCGATTTCATCTGCACCTTCTTCAATTGCATATTTAGTATCTAAAATTTTTGAATCCATTGGTACTTGACCACTAGGAAAATATGATGACACAGCAGCAACTTTTACATTTGAATTCTTAACATTTTCTTTTGCAGTCCTAACTAGAGATGGATAAACACAGACAGCAGCAACGCTTGGTATTGACTTATCACTTGGATCTGGTTTAACAGCTTTTGCAGACATTTGAGATATTTTACCTTTTGTATCCTCACCTTCTAAAGTTGTTAAGTCACACATTGAAACTATCATATTTAGAGCTTCAAGTTTAGAATCTTTTTTGATACTTCTAGTTGCAAGCGAGGCAACTCTCTCGTTCAAGCCAACTGCATCAATTCTAGATTCATATACGTGTTCTAGAACGTCAACCCATTCAAGTTTTTTTGCACTAGTCTTTAATGCTGTTTTAGACATAAATTAATGCTAAATCATAAATTTTGTTTTTGGTAGTTTAATTTATTTAGTAATCATTTCAATACAAATTAAAACAATTTCTTGACTCAAGAAATAAGCTATTCTTAATGCATGTCAAAAAATATTTTAGTATCTGTTGCTTGGCCGTATGCAAGTGGGTCACGACATCTTGGTCATATTGGTGGTGCTTATTTACCAGCAGACATTTTTGCTAGATATCACAGAGTTATTGGTAATAAAGTCATCATGGTATCTGGTAGTGATGTACATGGAACTCCAATAACTGTAAGAGCTGACGCTGAAGGTGTACAGCCTATTGATATAGTGAATAAATACCACGCTGAATTTTTGAGATATTGGGAAAAGTTGAATATTTCTTGGGATAACTATACAACAACTATGACCGATACTCATATTGAGGTAGTTCATGATATTTTTAATACTTTATTAAAAAATGGATATATTGATAAACAAAAATCCATGCAAGCATACGATGCGAGTGAAAATAAATTTCTCCCTGACAGATACGTAGAAGGTACGTGTCCATATTGTGATTATAAAGAAGCAAGAGGCGATCAATGTGATAACTGTAGCAAAACACTTGATCCTGAAGAACTTATTAATCCTGTTAGTAAAATCTCAGGAAACAAAGCTGAATTTAAAGAAACTGAACATTTCTTTTTAAAACTAAGTTCATTACAAAATGAGTTAATTGAATATCTTGACTCAAGAGAAGGATGGAGACCACATGTTATTAATTGGGCAAAATCATTTGTAAAAGAAGGGTTGATTGATAGAGCTATTACAAGAGATCTTGATTGGGGTATCACTATTCCAGTAGATGACTTAGGTCCAGGCAAAAAAATCTATGTTTGGTTTGAAGCTGTTATTGGGTATCTCTCAGCATCAAAAGAATGGTCAAAGCTCTACGACAAAGAAGATTCATGGAAAGATTGGTGGTTAAACAAAGATGCCGAATCGTATTATTTTGTAGGAAAAGATAATGTTCCTTTTCATGCTGTTATTTGGCCAAGTATTTTATTAGGTTATGGAGAACTTAATTTACCAACTAATGTACCTGCAAATCAATATATTTTAATAAAAGGTGAAAAAGCTTCAGCAAGCAGAGGTGTTGGAAAAACATTAGAAGAATATTTAGATGAATGGAATCCAGATGCTTTACGTTATGCACTTGCTTCTTCACTTCCAGAACAATCAGACACTGAGATTAGTGAAGATGAAATGATTAGAAGAAACAATGAAGAATTAGTAGCTACATGGGGAAATTTAGTCCAAAGAGTCAGCACATTAATCAATAAAAATATTGAAAGCTTGAATTCTCCTTCAGAAGCTACTGATGAAGATGAAAAACTCCTTTCAGATTTTGAAAATGCATATGCAACAATCGGAAAGTTAATTGAAAAAGTGGAACTAAAATCTGCACTTCAAGAAATTATGAGATTTGTTTCATCAGTGAATGCATACTTGAATAATACAGAGCCTTGGAAAGTTCTAAAGGATGATAACGACAGAGCTTCTAGAATCTTGTATACAGCTTTAACGGCGATAGACTCTTGCGCAAATCTACTTTATCCTTTTATGCCAACGACAAGTCATAAAGTTCGAAATTCAATACCTAAGGAATCTTTTCATGAATGGAGTGTCAATAAAGTTAAAACAGGAGTCAAACTTGAAGAAATTGGACTCCTGTTTAAAAAATTTGATTAAGATTTAGAATCTTTAAATATTACGTCAATCTCGTCTATCAAAGCTAGTAATTCTTCTCCAACTTTTGGATCTTCTGTTTTTTTAGCTTCACCTGCTTTTTTTGTAGCTTTCCAAAATAAGTCATGTAAATTTGGATATTTTTCTAAATGCTCAGGCTTAAAATAGTCTGTCCATAAAACCCAAAGGTGATGCTTTACTTCTTCAGCTCTTTCCTCTTTAATGGTTACACATCTTTGTTTAAAACTAGCATCATCTGAATCATGATATTTTTTTGAAGCATTCAATACTGATTCAGCTTCAATTCTTGCTTGTGCTGGATCATAAACACCACATGGTAAATCACAATGTGCGTATGCTATATTTTTAGGTTTAAATAAATTCATAAAACTCCTTTTTTGTTATATTATAATTTGATATAGACAAAATGTTTAAAATCGCTGTAAGAATCTTTAACTTTAAAACTTTTTTATTAATTCTCGGTTACTTATTTTTTAGAGAAGAAGGTAAATCTTTCTTAACATATGAAATTAAAGAAGACAGTATGTATCCAGAATTAATGTCAGAAGATTATGTCATAGCATTAAAAAAATTTGGTAGCTTAAATAGAGGTGATATCGTCATATATAAAAATGAAGAAAAAGGTTTTGACGTAGTTAAAAGGATTATAGGTTTACCTGGTGAAACTATTTCTACAGAGAACGGAAAAGTTCTAATTAACTCCACTCCTTTAGAAAGTGACTGGAGTAAAGAATCAACTGATGATTTTGTTAAAACTACGTTAAATGAGAACCAATATTTTGTCCTCGGCGATAATCGAAAACTTTCAACTAGTGACTCAAGAACTTTAGGAGCTATAAATCTTGATAAAATTATGAAAGTTAAATATAGATATTGGCCATTACAAAGAATTAAAACATATGAGTGATTCTCTATTCTGTAGCTGGTGTAAATCTCAGATGGCATATCTTCATGGCCATGCTGCCTGCATAAATAATGCATGTGCAATGTTTGGGTTAAATCAAGCGGAATGTTGTTCTGGGGAAAATACACAAAGCTGTGTAGGAACTCAACAAAATGAAATCACATTATCCCCGCAAAGATTAAAATAAAATTTGGAATAAATATGACAACTGAAAATAAAACTGTTGAAGCTGTACCAGCGATAACAATAAGGTTTGCCGGAGATTCTGGTGATGGTATGCAGTTGGTTGGAACGAGATTTACAGATACCTCTGCTCTTTTTGGAAACGACTTAGCTACCTTACCTGCTTTCCCAGCTGAAATACGTGCGCCACAAGGTACAATTGCTGGTGTATCTTCCTTTCAAGTCCAGATAGCAGACTTTGACATTTTAACTCCAGGAGATAATCCTGATGTATTAGTTGCAATGAATCCTGCTGCTCTAAAAGCTCACCTAAGCGATCTAACTCCAAATGGAATGTTAATTTTAAATGAAGATGCTTTTGATGAAAAGAATATAGAAAAAGCTGGTTATAAATTAGATCCTAGAGAATCAGGTGAACTCGATGGATATAGGGTCTTTCAAGTTCCAATGGAAAAATTAACAAAAGAGGCTTTAGAAGAGTTTGATCTGCCTGGAAGAGCAATCTTAAGGTCAAAGAATATGGTAGCACTAGGTTTAATCTCATGGACATTTAATAGACCACTTGAAGATACAGAGAATTGGATTAATGCTAAATTTAAAAAAACTCCTGAAATTGCAAATGCGAACATAAAAGCATTAAAGACTGGTTTTAACTTTGGTATTACAACTGAGGCTTTTCATCATACTTATACAGTTGAAAAAGCAACTTTACCTGCAGGAGAATATACCAATATCAATGGAAATATTGGATTAAGCTGGGGTCTAATTGTAGCAGCATCAAAGGCGAATCTAGATTTGTTTTATGGAAGTTATCCAATTACACCGGCATCAGATATTCTTCATGAATTATCAAAACATAAAAATTTCAATGTTATTACATTTCAAGCAGAAGACGAAATTGCTGCTGCCGCTGCAACAGTTGGAGCTTCTTTTTCTGGCAAATTAGCAGTTACCGGAACAAGCGGTCCTGGATTAGCGCTAAAGAGTGAAACAATTTCATTAGCGTTATCTGCAGAACTTCCTTTAGTTGTAGTAAATGTTCAAAGAGGAGGTCCTTCAACTGGACTACCGACAAAACCAGAACAATCTGACTTGCTATTCGCAATGTACGGAAGACACGGTGAATCACCACTCCCGGTTATTGCAGCAAAATCTCCATCCCATGCATTCTATGCTGCTTTTGAAGCTGCAAGAATCGCTCTTAAATATATGACTCCAGTAATTATTCTTTCAGACAATTATGTTGCAACTGGTTCAGAACCATGGAAGTTACCAAATTTAGATGAAATTGAAGAACTTGGAACAAATTTAACTACAACATTTAATACGGAAGATGGATTTATGCCATTCTTAAGAGATATCCAAACTTTTGCAAGACCTTGGGCAATTCCAGGTACTCCTGGATTAGAACACAGAGTAGGTGGTCTTGAAAAAGAAGAAGGTACAGGAAATGTTTCATACGATAGTGCAAATCATCAATATATGACTGATATGAGAGCTTGGAAAGTTGCAAACATTGCGAATGATATTGATAAATTAAAGATTCACGGAGATGAGAGTGCTGATACGCTTGTTCTTGGCTGGGGTTCAACTTACGGTGCAATCACCCAAGCTGTAAACAGATTGAATACTAAAGGAGTTAAAGTTGCAAGTGCGCATTTTGTTCATCTAAATCCATTCCCTGACAACACTTTAGAAATAGTATCAAAATATAAAAAAGTTATTATACCTGAGTTAAACACAGGACAACTTTTGAAATTAATAAGAGAAACTTTCTTGGTTGATGCTAGAGGTATAAATAAAGTAGCTGGTGTACCTTTTACTGCTCAAGAATTAGTAGATAAAATAGAAGGGTTAATAAATGAGTAAAATTCCTGTCACATATAAACGTACTGATTTCCAAAGTGATCAAGAAGTTAAGTGGTGTCCTGGTTGTGGAGATTACACAATTCTTGCATCAGTTCAAAATTTCATGACTGAACTTGGTATAAGTAAAGAAAAAATTGTATTCGTTTCAGGTATTGGATGTGCAGCAAGATTCCCATATTATATGAATACTTATGGAGTACATTCTATACATGGAAGAGCACCCGCGGTTGCAACAGGAGTTTCAGTTTCAAATCCTGATCTTTCTGTCTGGGTAGTTTCTGGTGATGGAGATGCACTTTCAATTGGAGGAAATCATCTAATTCATGCTCTAAGAAAAAATGTAAATGTAAAAATTCTTATGTTTAACAACCAAATTTATGGTTTAACCAAAGGTCAATATTCTCCAACAAGTGAAGAAGGAAAGAAAACAAAGTCTTCTCCATTTGGGTCAGTAGAAATGCCGCTTAATCCTATGAGTATTGCACTTGGTTCAGAAGCATCATTTGTTGCTCGGTCAATTGATATGGATAGAGATTTAACAGCAAGTGTACTTCGTGAAGCTTCAACACATAAAGGTTCTGCATTTATAGAAATATATCAAAATTGCAATGTATTTAATGATAAGGCATTTGAACAGCTAACTTCTAAAGAAGGTAAAGTCGCAAATAGAATCAACTTAGTACATGGACAAAAAACTGTTTTTGGAGCTAATGATGAAAAGGCAGTTGTTATTAGAAATGGTGAGGCCATTATTGTCGATACAAAAGATGCTGATGAATCTGAAATTTATGTT
>Ga0208785_1000043_pt1 | contig 46880 bp, 42 predicted proteins | sample DEB08_DNA_2_FD_185499 | JGI IMG/M metagenome (GOLD analysis project Ga0208785, IMG submission 185499) | Aqueous microbial communities from the Delaware River and Bay under freshwater to marine salinity gradient to study organic matter... | ecosystem: Environmental > Aquatic > Marine > Coastal ...
TGTAGGTCGCCGGGTTTGATCGAGGTGTGCGCCCGATCGGCGACTGGTCCATGTCGATCACCTTGTCGAGGTGCTCAATGCCGTCGATCCGCTTGTGCCGTCCGGCCGGGGTCTTCGACTTGTAAATACGTTGCATCAGCACCGGGAGCAAGATGTCACGGACCAGCGTCGACTTGCCTGAACCCGACACTCCGGTGACCGCTACGAAACACCCGAGCGGAATCTCGACCGTCAGATCGTCGAGGTTGTGCTCGCGGGCACCCCGCACGACGAGTCGCTCGGCCTTGGGCGGGCGCCGCTCCCCCGGCACCGGAATCGAGCGTCGACCCGAGAGATAGTCGCCGGTCACCGAGTCGGCCACGGCGTCGAGGCCCGCCACGGGCCCGGAGTAGACGACCTGGCCACCGTGCTCGCCCGCCCCGGGGCCGATGTCGACGATCCAGTCGCTCTCTCGGATCGTCTCCTCATCGTGCTCGACCACGAGCACGGTGTTGCCGAGATCGCGGAGCCGGGTGAGCGTGTCGATCAGCCGCCGGTTGTCGCGCTGGTGAAGACCGATCGACGGCTCGTCGAGCACATACAGGGTGCCGACCAGCCCCGATCCGATCTGGCTCGCGAGCCGGATGCGTTGGGCCTCGCCACCGGCGAGGGTGCCCGCGGAACGTGCCAAAGTCAGGTAGTCGAGGCCGACGTCTAAGAGGAAGCCGAGGCGGGCGTTGATCTCCTTGGTCACCCGCTCGGCGATCATTCGATCGCGCTCACCAAGCTCGAGGCCGGCGAGAAACTCTGCCGAGTCACGGATCGACATCTCGCACACCTCGGAGATGTTCTTCCCGTTCACCGTGACCGCGAGGGTGAACGGCCGGAGTCGCGCGCCTCCGCACGCCGAGCACGGCACCTCGCGCATGTACCCCTCGAACTGCTCGCGGGTCCAGTCGCTGTCGGCCTGCTCATGGCGTCGCTTGATCCAGGGGATCACCCCCTCGTACTCGGTGCTGTAGGAACGCTGACGCCCGTAACGGTTGCGATAGCGCACGGTCAACTGGCCACCGGTGCCGTGGAGGAGGATTCGCTGTTGCTTGGCCGGCAAGCTCGACCACGGGATATCCAGGTCGATCTCGTTAGCGTCAGCAACCGACTCGAGCATTCTCACGAAGTACTGCGTGTGCGCGCTCCGCCACGGGGCGATCGCCCCGTCATGCACCGACAGATCGGTGTCGGGGACGACGAGTTCCGGATCGACCTCGAAGGTGGTGCCGAGCCCGTCGCAGGTCTCACAGGCGCCATAGGGCGAGTTGAACGAGAAGTTTCGGGGGGCGGGCTCGGGATGGCTCGCCCCACAGGTCGGGCAGGCGAGGTGCTGGCTGAAGGTCAGCGTCTCGTCCTCACCCCCGTCTCCAGCACCGACCAGTTCGATCTGCGCGACGCCGTCGGCGAGGGTGAGGGCTGACTCGAGCGAGTCGGTGAGTCGCCGCTCGATTCCCTCACGGAGAACGAGACGGTCCACGACGACCTCGATGTCGTGTTGCTCGTAGCGGGCGAGTTTCTCCTCGCGGGCGAGGAACTCGTCGATCTGCACCGTCTCGCCGTCGACCCGCGCTCGCACGTAGCCCTGACCGGACAGATCCTCGAGCAGTGTCTCGTACTCGCCCTTGCGTCCACGGACGACCGGAGCGAGCACCTGGAACCGCGTTCCCTCCGGCAGTTCAAGCACCCGGTCGACGATCTGCTGGGGGGTCTGGCGCTGTAGCCGGGTGCCGTCATCGGGGCAGTGCTGCACCCCGATACGGGCATACAGCAGGCGGAGGTAGTCGTAGACCTCGGTGATCGTCCCCACCGTCGACCGAGGGTTCCGGCTGGCCGACTTCTGATCGATGGAGATCGCCGGGGAGAGTCCCTCGATGACATCGACATCGGGCTTGTCCATCTGCCCGAGGAACTGCCGCGCGTATGACGAGAGCGACTCGACGTAGCGACGCTGACCCTCGGCGTAGATGGTGTCGAAGGCGAGGCTCGACTTTCCCGAACCGGAGAGACCGGTGAGCACCACCAGTTGATCACGTGGGATCTCGACGTTCACGTTCCGGAGGTTGTGCTCCCTCGCCCCGCGCACCGAGATCACTGGAGGACCGTCGGACGAGCGCGGTGGACGCTTCGGCGCGACCCCTTTCGCTACGGCCGGTTTCGCGGCTGGCTTCTTCGCGACCGGCTTCTTCGCAGCCGGCTTCTTAGCGGCCTCCCGCTTCGCTGGCGACTTCTTCTCGGTCGTCGGGGTTCGGGGGGCCATCGTCGGCGAGGCTAACGGTGCGTCGCTCAGCGGGCGTCACGCAGTTCGCGACGGAGTTCGTTGATCTCATCACGCAGGCGGGCCGCGTACTCGAACCGAAGATCCACCGCTGCCTCGTGCATCTCGGCCTCCAGCGTCTGGATCAGGCGGGCGATCTCGCCTTCGGGAAGCGAAGCGAGCTCCCGCTGCACCCGGTCACGCTCCTTCTGGCGGCGCCGGTCCTTACCAGGTACCGGAGCGGTCGCGGACTCAGGTCGAAGCATCGACAGGATGTCACCGACCGCCTTGCGGATGGTCTGCGGGTCGATGCCGTGCTTCTCGTTGTGGGCGAGTTGGAGCGCACGGCGTCGCTGCGTCTCCCCGATCGCGCGCTTCATCGAGTCGGTGATGCGGTCCGCGTACATCACCACTTCGCCCTCGACGTTTCTCGCCGCTCGACCGATCATCTGGATGAGCGAGGTCTCACTGCGGAGGAACCCCTCCTTGTCGGCATCGAGGATGCAGACCAACGACACTTCCGGCAAGTCGAGACCCTCACGCAGCAAGTTGATGCCGACCAGCACATCGAACTCGCCGAGGCGGAGCGCCCTCAGGATCTCGATCCGCTGAATGGTGTCGATATTCGAATGGAGATAGCGAACCCTGAGCCCCTGCTCGAGGAGATACTCGGTCAGGTCCTCTGCCATCTTCTTTGTCAGCGTGGTGACGAGCACCCGATCGCCGCGGGTCACGCGACCCTCCACCATCGCCATCAGATCGTCGATCTGCCCCTTCGTCGGGCGGACCAGCACCTCCGGATCGACGAGGCCCGTCGGCCGCACGATCTGCTCGACGACCCGATCGGACACCCTGATCTCGTAATCGCTCGGCGTCGCCGACAGGAAGACGCACTGGTTGACACGCTCGAGCACCTCTTCGAACCGGAGTGGCCGATTGTCGCGGGCGCTCGGCAGCCGGAAACCGTGCTCGACGAGTACATCCTTTCGGCTTCGGTCGCCGGCGTACTGGCCGTGCAACTGCGGCACCGCCACGTGACTCTCATCGATGACGAGGAGGTAGTCGTCGGGGAAATAATCGAGGAGGGTGAAGGGAGGCTCGTCAGGCGCGCGGCCGTCGATGTGCATCGAATAGTTCTCGATCCCGTTGCAGTAGCCGACCTCGGCCATCATCTCGAGGTCGTATTGGGTTCGCATTCGAAGGCGTTGGGCCTCGAGGAGTTTCCCGGCCGCCTCGAACTCGGCCAGACGGGTTTGCAACTCGGCTTCGATTCCCTGGATGGCTCGGGCCATCCGCTCCACCCCGGCCACGTAATGGGTGGCTGGGAAGACGTGAGTGCGCGACATCTCCTCGAGGGTCTCGCCGGTGACCGGATCGATACGAGTGAGACGGTCCACGGTGTCGCCGAAGAGCTCAATGCGCAGCACCGACTCCTCATACGAGGGATGCACCTCGATGGTGTCGCCGCGAACCCGGAACTTGCCACGGCCGAGGGTCATGTCGTTCCGGTCGTACTGCATGTCGACGAGACGCCGGAGGATCGACCGCATGTCGTAATCGACGCCGACGCTGAGATCGATGAGCTGACCGCGGTACTCCTCCGGTGAGCCCATGCCGTAAATGCACGACACCGAGGCAACCACGATGGTGTCCCGTCGGGTGAGCAACGCTGCCGTCGCCGAGTGACGCAGACGGTCGATCTCGTCGTTGATCGAGGCGTCCTTCTCGATGAACGTGTCACTCGACGGGATGTACGCCTCGGGCTGGTAGTAGTCGTAATAGGAGACGAAGTACTCCACCCGGTTCTCCGGGAAGAATTCGCGCATCTCCTGGGCGAGCTGGGCCGCGAGGCTCTTATTGGGGGCCAAGATCAGCGTCGGACGCTGCACCTGCTCGATCGTCCACGCGATCGTCGCTGACTTGCCCGAACCGGTGATACCGAGAAGGGTCTGGAACCGCTCGCCAGCGTCGATTCCCTCAGCGAGCGAGGCGATCGCCTTCGGCTGATCGCCGGCGGGTTCGAACTCCGAGACGACCCGGAACCGTTCCTCGGTGACTGGGGTCGGGGGCGCGCTCATCGGCCCGCGCGGTTCGCGTCGACCACCGGCACATCGGGGGGCGGCGTGGTGGCCCGATAACGGTCGCCTTCGCCGGGCAGCAGGGCATCGAACGCGCCGTCGACCAGATCCCAGTAGCGGCGCTCGATTCCGGCTCGACCTCGATCGCGGCCATCGAGATAGATGTCGAGAGCGACCTGTCGCGGCACATTGGTGAAGACCCGACCGATGTCGGGACCGTCCTCGAGCAGCCGCACCCCGGCGGTGACGTCAACTCGGTCGTAGTTACGTTCCCGCGCGTCGAGGCGAACGAGTTCGTCGGGGTGCACCAGGGTCACGATCCCGTTCATGCAGGCACCATCAACCTCGGTGATCCCGAGAGCGACCACCACGTCGACTTGATCGACGTCCGGCCCAACGAGATCACCCTCGGCGACCGGCATGCCGTAGTTCCACCGGCGTTCCCACCCGTCGCACTCCGCGGCTACGAAATCAACCCCTCTGATCGGATCGCGGCCGAGCGTCCCTCCGAGCGACGACGGACTGACCAGCGAGCCGTACCCGAAGACCCAGATGCTCTCGCTCACGGACCCGACGCTACCCCCCGGCCGCGAGCCGCAAGAGGTCGTCCCACACCTCACCGACCCGCCGGTCGAGCGTCGCCTCGTCACCAGAGTTGTCGATCACGTGGGTGGCGATCGCGCGCCTCGCCTCGCGGTCGGTTTGGCTCGCGATGCGGCGACACGCGTCGTCGGCATCCATCCCGCGGAAGGCAACAAGTCGCTCAACGGCGATATCGGGATCGACATCCACGACGATCGTGGCGTCAAGATCATCGCGAGGGTTCTCGGCGAGAAGCGGAAAGTCGAGGATGACGATCCGATCGGTCTCGCTCAGCAAATCGATACGGGATCGGATCTCGCGCTGGAGCGCAGGGTGGACAATCCCGTTCAGATCGGATCGCGCCGATCGGGCCGCTTCTGAGTCGCCGAACACGACCGCCGCGACGGCCGCTCGGTCGAGGGAACCGTCGTCGAGGATCACGTGCGCGCCAAAACGCTCGGCCATCTCGCTCAGCACGGGCGACCCCGGCTGCTGGAGCTCGCGGACGATCGCGTCAGCGTCGATGATCTCCGCGCCGTGCCCGGCGAGGAGAGCCGACACAGTGGACTTGCCGGCTCCGATACCGCCCGTCAGTCCGACGAGCAGCACGGTTCAGTCGTCCGATTCGGCTTCGGCGGGGGTCTCCGGGGCGGCGACCGCCTCGGGGGCAGCCTCGGAGCCGCTCTCGTACTCGGCCCAAGCCGCCTCCACCTCGTCATCGCTGTGGGTCCAGTTGCCCTCAGAGTCGACGTCGAAGTGCTCGCGGTACTCGGCAGCGAGCTCGCCACCCTCAGCGGCCTGCTTGATCGACAGGCTGATACGGCGACGCGGGAGGTCGAGATCGATGATCTTCACCCACAGCTCCTCGCCGGGAGTGACGATGTCGGCGGGGTTCTCAACGTGGTGGGCCGACATCTCGGAGATGTGAACCAGACCCTCGATCCCGTCGCCCACCTGCACGAAGGCACCGAACTGCACGAGCTTGGTGACGCGGCCGTAGACGAGCTGGCCGACGGCGTGACCCTCGGCGAACTCCGCCCACGGATCCTGCTGGGTGGCCTTGAGCGACAAACTGATGCGCTCGCGGCTGAAGTCGACGTCGAGCACCTGGACGGTGACCGGATCGCCGACAGCGACCACGGAACCCGGATGGTCGACGTGCTTCCACGACAGCTCGCTCACGTGGATGAGGCCGTCCATGCCGCCGAGATCGACGAAGGCGCCGAAGCTGACGACGGAGGAGATGGTTCCCGAGCGAACCTCGCCGACCTTGAGGTTGGTGAGGAAGTTGTCGCGGGTCTCCTTCTGGTTCTCTTCGAGGTAGGCGCGACGCGACAGCACGACGTTGTTGCGGTTCTTATCGAGTTCGATGATCTTGGCCTGCACCACCGTGCCGACATAGGGCTGCAGATCGCGGACCCGGCGAAGCTCGACGAGCGAGGCCGGGAGGAAGCCGCGGAGGCCGATGTCGACGATGAGTCCGCCCTTGACGACCTCGATGACCGGACCCTCGACAATGGCGTCCGCTTCCTTCTTGGCTTCGATGTCGCCCCAGGCGCGCTCGTATTGGGCGCGCTTCTTCGAGAGGACCAGACGACCTTCCTTGTCCTCCTTGGTGAGGACCAACGCCTCGACCTGCTCACCCATGGTGACGATCTCGGCCGGGTTGACGTCATTGCGGATGCTCAACTCGCGGGAGGGAATCACACCCTCGCTCTTGTACCCGATGTCGAGGAGCACCTCGTCGCGGTCGATCTTGACCACGGTGCCGTGGACCAATTGCCCGTCATCGACATCGATGATCGAGGCGTCGCCTCCGTCGACGGCGTCGGCGAAACTCATTCCGAGATCGTTCGAGACGACCTCGCGGGGGGTGTAGTTGCCCTCGTCATCGAAGGTTCCCATTTGGGATTCTGCGGGGGCGATAGTGGTGTCGGACAAGGTCGGGTACTGCTTTCGGAAACGGATACGGATGGTCGGCGGAAGCGCCCAAAAGGGTCGCCAATCCGCGGCGGCAGAGCGTATCAGTGGCTCAGAGCGATGCAATCCGAGCGATGAGCAGGTGCTCGGGAAGGTCGACCGAAGGAGGTTTCGCTGAATAGTCCCCCGGTTCGGCGCCGTCGACGGTGACGACCTCGAGCCCGACGAGTTCGCAGAGCAACCGCAGTTCGCGAGGGGTGTACCCGCCGGTCCACAGATCGACCGCCTCAACGCGACCGGTTTCGTCGCGCACCTCGGTGCGCTCATGGATAATCCCCGACCCGACGTCGAGTGCCGCCTCGTAGTCGCCGCGGGCGATAGCGGCGGCGGTGAAGAGGCTGTTGAACGCTGAGAGGGCGAGGCGTCCTCCGGGCGCGAGGGCCGCTGCGATGCCGTCGAGCACTAGCCGGTCTCCGTCGACTCCCCCTCTGGAATCCTCAGGTCGCATCAGACCGAACGCTCCTTGGCAGAGGCAAATGACCGCGTCGAACGCGCCGCCGAACCGCTCGACCGAAGCGAGGTCGCGAGCGTCCAGTCGTTCGAAGGTGGCACCGGCAGGCGCCGACTCGACGGCGAGGTCGATGAACCGCTGTGAGATATCGACACCGTGGGCCATGACGCCACGTCGTGCCAGTTCATGACTGTGCCGTCCGGGGCCGCAGCCAACGTCGAGAACCCGATCGCCCTCGCGAAGCTCGAGCACTTCCATGAGTCGATCGACCTCGGCGACCGTGCCCTTCGTGAACGAGTAGCGGAGGTATGCCCCTCCAAGATGCTCCGCGACGGGCTCGAACCAGTGCTCGTCGTCGGTTCCGCCGGTGATGTTCGACGTCACGACTTCGCCGCGGCCCAGGTGTCACCCCACGCCACGTTGACTTCGAGAGGCACATCGAGATCTGCGGCGCCGCGCATCAACTCGATGACGAGCGGCCCAACGGCGTCGCACTCGCCCTCGGGCACCTCCACGAGGACCTCGTCGTGCACCTGAAGCACCAGCCTCGCGGCGTGACCCGCCGAGTCGAGGGCCTCGTCGATGCGCACCAGCGCGATCTTGAAGATGTCGGCGGCGAGGCCTTGGATGCCAGCGTTCATCGCCTGCCGCTCGCCCGCCTGACGCACTCTCCAGTTCGAGTCGAGCAGCTCGGGCACCGGGCGGCGACGGCCGAATAGCGTCTCAGTGAAGCCCTTGGTGCGGGCCTCTGCCACCGTGCGGTCCATGTAGTCGCGAACGTTCGGGAACGCCTGGAAGTACGCCTCGAGAATCGTGGCCGCCTCATCGGTCGGGATCGCCAAGCGCTGGCCGAGCCCGTACGCCTCCATCCCGTAGGCAAGACCGTAGGAGACCATCTTCGCCTTCGATCGTTGATCGACCGTCACCTCGTCGGGGTCGACCTCGAAGACGCGCGCCGCGGTCGCGCGATGGATGTCCTCACCAGCGGTGAAGGCGCCGACGAGCCCCGGGTCGGCCGCGAGATGGGCGATACAGCGCAACTCGATTTGGTTGTAGTCGGCCACCAGCAGGCGATGCCCGGCCGTCGGCCGGAAGGCAGTCCGGAACACCCGGCCCTCGTCCGTACGCACCGGGATGTTGTGCAGGTTCGGCCGATCACTCGAGAGTCGACCCGTGCGGGCGACCGTCTGATGGAAGGTCGCATGGATGCGTCCGTCGGAGGCCACCTCTGCGATGAGGCCCTCGCCGTACGTGCCGCGGAGCTTGTCAACCTCTCGGTGACGCAGAAGCGGCTCGATGAACTCCGGCCACTGATCGCGGAGTTTCTCGAGCGTTTGGGCGTCGGTCGAGTAGCCGGACTTCGTCTTGCGCACCCCAGCCGGGGAGAGCCCCCGCTCCTCGTAGAGCAGTTGACGCAACTGGGTGGGTGAATTGAGATTGAGATCGGGGTGCCCCGCCTCCTCACGCAAACGCGCGGCGAGTTCCTCGACCTCGGATCGCAAGCGGTCGCCGATCTCGCGCAACCGAACGACATCCACCTCAATGCCGAGATGCTCCATGCGGGCGAGCACCCGGACCAGTGGGGTCTCGATCTCGGCAAGCAAGCTCGCGGCACCAACTTCGGCCACCGCCGCGAGAATCGGCGCCGCGCATCGAGCCACCGCGAGCGCGGCATCACCGGCCGCCTGAGCGCGGTCCTCGTCGTCTCCGCCGAGATCGAGTTGCCCTGACGGCACGGCGCGCCGCTCACCGATGGTGAGGTCGGTGAACCGGGCCACGAGGTCGGGGATCTCGTAGTCGCCGACGACCGGATCGACAAGGTAGGCGGCGATGGCAAGATCGAGTTCGAGCCCGCGGAGATCGATCCCGATTGGCAGAAGCGAGCGCATCGCATCCTTCGCGCGGTGCATCCTCAACCGCGGGTGCCCCCCGAGCGCGGCTCCAACCTCCGGGCGAGCGAGGAGGTCCGCGCCAACCCAGAGCACCCCACCCGAATCGTCGTCGGTCACCAGCGCAACCCCACCAACTGAGCTCCGGCCCGGCTCGCCGTCGAAATCGACCGCCAAGTGCAACACCTCGGCACCCTCCACAGCGGCCACCACTGCCGCAGGGTCATCGGCGCGATTCACGGTCGCCGCGATGGCCTCGACCGGTGCCGCGGTCGGCGCCTCGTCGAGGGTGACGCCTCCGAGCTCGGCCAACACCGACTCGAGTCGGCCGAGCAGCTGAGAGAACTCGAGCACACCGAACAGACGCCGCAGCTCGCCGGTGTCGGGAGTGAGCGCGAGCGTCTCCGCGGACAGGTCACCGACCGGGGCATCGGTGCGTAACACCATCAGCTCGTGGTTGTGACGGGCGCGATCCTCGTTCGCGGCGAGATTCTCGCGAAGCTTCGGTGTCTGCTCATCGAGCGCCGCGAAAATCCCGTCGAGCCCTCCGTGAGCGTTGATGAGTTTCGCCGCCGTCTTCTCCCCCACCCCCGGCACGCCCGGCAAGTTGTCGCTCGGGTCGCCGCGGAGCGCCGCGTACTGCGGGTAGAGCGCGGGGGTCACCCCCGTGCGCTCGAGGATCCCCGCCTCGTCGTACAGGGCGTAATCGCTGACCCCGCGCTTGTTGTAGAGCACCCGGATATGCGGATCGCGGACCAACTGATAGCTGTCGCGATCGCCGGTCACGATGATCACGTCGTCGCCGCGGGCCGCGAGCCCGTCAGCCGCCGTCGCGATCAAGTCGTCCGCCTCCCAGCCAGCCGCCTCCACCTGATGGATTCCGGCCGCCGCGAGCACCTCGCGCACCACCGGGAGTTGCTGACGGAGGGTGTCGGGGGTCGATTCGCGCTGGGCTTTGTATTCGGGCTCAGCCTCGTGACGGAACGTCGGCTCGGGCCGGTCGAACGCCACGAGCACACCGTCGGGGCGCTGATCGCGGAGCACGTTCACCAGCATCGACACCAGTCCGAACACGGCATTCGTCGGCTGTCCCGTGCTCGTCGCCATGTCCTCCGGGAGAGCGAAGAACGCTCGATAGGTCAGCGAGTTCCCATCGATGAGGAGATGCCGAGCCACGGAAGGATCGACCTCAGCCGGGGCGCAGCGAGCCGTCGAGGATGCGGTCAGCGACATCGCGCATCCGCACCCGCTCCGACATCGCGGTGCGCTGAATAAACGAGAAAGCGTCCGATTCCGACATGCCGACCTGATCGATCAGCAAGCCCTTGGCTCGATCGACGAGTTTGCGGGCCTCGAGTTGCTCGCCGAGGGCGTCGATCTCACCGGTCAGGTCCCGGAGCTCACGAAACCTTCCGATCGCCACCTCGATCGCGGGAACGAGATCGCTCCGCTGGAACGGCTTGACCAGAAAGGCGAGCGCACCAGCGTCGCGGGCCTGCTCGATCACCTCGCGCTGACTGAAGGCCGTGAGCATGAGCACGGCGCAGAGCTTCTCGGAGGTGATCACTCCCGCGGCCTGAAGGCCGTCCATCCCGGGCATTTTGACGTCGAGGATCGCGAGGTCGGGTGCCAGGTCGCGAACCAAGCCGACCACTTCATCGCCCCGGCCGGTCTCTGCCACCACCTCGTAGCCCTCATCCTCGAGGGTCTCTCGCAGATCCATGCGGATGATCGCTTCATCCTCGGCGATCACGACACGGATGGCCATCAGCGGTTACCTCGGGCGAGTGGGTTCATCGGGGAGCCGCGGCGATCCGGTCGAGCAGTTCGTCTTGCCGGCGCTCAAGTTCGGCGATCTCGCCGACGAGGTGGAGACGATGTCGGTCAAGGGCGGAGGCGTGCCGACGGGCATCGGTGGCCTCGAACTCGGCGAGCGGAGTCTCCGAGACGAGCGCTCGGAGCGCGTGATCATCGGCTTCTGAGGCGACGACCGCGTACTGCTCCTCGATCTGGGCGAGCTCGTGCCGCAACTCCGCTAGTCGCGCGGCGTTCTGCGCCAGCCGTCGTTCCGCGAGCCAAGTGGCCATTCGAACATGCTAGGCCGACCACCAGCTGACCCACCGGAGCTACTGGGCTCGGTCGGTAACCGTTGTGGCTGAGAAGTGCCCCGAGTCGGATTCGAACCGACACTGGACGGTGTTTGAGACCGCTGCCTCTGCCGTTGGGCTACCGGGGCGACGCAGGGAGCCTACCGGCGACGCGTCTGCGCCTACCGAGCGGTAGCCGGCGACCGGGAGAACACGCGTCTAGCCTCTCCGTCGTGCTCGCGTTCACCTTCCCCGGGCAGGGGTCGCAACGTCCCGGAATGGGGCGTCCTTGGGTTGACCACGACAGTTGGGACCTCGTTCACGAGGCCAGCGAGGTCGCCGGTCGCGACGTCGCCCGTCTCCTGCTCGACGCCGAGGCCGAGGAGCTCCGCGACACCAGAAACGCCCAGCTCACCACGTTCGTGTCGAGCCTGATGGTGCTCGACGCCGTCGAGCGCCTCGGCGTCGACGCTGACGTCTACGCCGGGCATTCGCTCGGGGAGTACACCGCCCTCGCGGCCTCCGGCGCGCTCGGCTTTCCCGAAGGAGTCGCGCTCGTCGGCGCACGAGCCGACGCCATGCACGATGCCGGTCAAGAACGACCCGGCACGATGGCCGCGGTCCTCGGACTCGACGACGACAAGGTCGAGGTCGCCTGCAACCTCGCCGACGACGAGGTCTGGGTGGCCAACTTCAACGCCCCCGGCCAAGTGGTGATCGCTGGATCCCCCGAAGGCGTCGCCTCCGCCAGCGCCCACGCCAAAGAACTCGGCGCCAAGAAGGTCATGCCGCTGCAAGTGTCCGGGGCCTTCCACACCCCGTTCATGGGTTCGGCCCGCGACCGCCTCCGCGACGCGATCGCCACGGCTTCGATCCGCAGCAGTGACCTGCCGATCGTGTCCAACGTCGACTCGCTCGCCCACGATTCTGCTGACGACTGGACCAGCCTGCTCTCGGCCCAACTCACCAGCCCGGTGCGCTGGAAACACGGCCTCCTCGCCATGGCGCAGATGGGGGTCACCTCCTTCGCCGAGCTCGGACCGGGCGGGGTGCTCACCGGGATGGCGAAACGCACCCTCGACGACATCCACACCATCGCCGTCGCCACCCCCGACGACCTCGACCGATTCGTCGAGTGGATCGCTGGCACCGCGCCACCCGCCCCCGCCGCCGACCATGAGGGCGAGCATCTCTATCTCGCCGAGCGTTTCGTCGTCAGCCCGTCCGCTGGGGTGTTCTCCTCAGCCGGTCTCGCCGAGGGCAGCGCCATCGAGGTCGGGACCATCCTCGGTCGCGTCGGTGACGACGAGGTGCGGTCCCCCTTCGCTGGTGTGTTCCAGAGCTACATCGCCGCCGATACCGAACGCGTCGCGCCAAGGCAACCGATCGCGTGGCTCCGCACCTCGTGAGGATCGTCCCATCTAGGGTGAAATAACCGATCGGCCCAACTGGGTCGTCGAGGAGGACTCCATATGCCCGCAACACGTCCCGGCGCCACCGGCGCGGTCATCTCCGGTTGGGGTACCGCGCTACCTGAGAAGGTGGTCACTAACCACGACCTCGAGAAGACGCTCGACACCAGCGACGAATGGATCGTCGCGCGCACGGGGATCTCCGAGCGCCGAATCGGCGGTTCCACGGCCTCGCTCTCGGTCGAATCGGGGCGGGCCGCCATGGAGATGGCCGGACTCACCCCGGAGCGCATCGACGCTCTCGTTGTCGCCACCACAACCCCCGACCGCCAATGGGGCACCGCTCCGATCATCCAGCGCGACCTTGGACTGTCCTGCGGAGCCTTCGAGCTCAACGCCGCCTGCTCGGGCTTCGTCTACGGCCTCGTCAACGCGCACGGGCTCATCGCCATGGGCGCCGAGCGAGTGCTGCTCATCGGCACCGACACCCTGTCGCGGATCACCGACTGGAACGACCGAGGGACCGCGCCCCTCTTCGCCGACGGATCCGGGGCCGTCGTCCTCGAGTCGACGCCCCACGGCAGCCAACTGCTCGGCTGGGATTTCGACGCGGACGGCTCAGCCAGCGAGCTGCTCTGGGCAGAGGTCGGGGGCACCGTCAACATGGACGGGAAAGAAGTCTTCCGGCGGGCCGTGCGAATCATGGTGGACTCCGCCGAGAAGTCGATGCGCCATGCCGGCGTCACCGGCGACGACATCGCCATGATCGTTCCTCATCAGGCGAACATCCGGATCATCCAGGCGGCCTGCGAACGACTCGAGGTGCCGCTCGACCGGGCCTCGGTGGTGATCGATCGCACCGGCAACACCTCGTCGGCATCCATCCCTCTCGCCCTCGCCGCTGCCCTCGACGACGGCCGGATCAAACATGGTGACCTCGTGCTCCTCGTCGGCTTCGGAGGGGGCATGACCGCAGCGAGCGCCGTCCTGAGGTGGGGCGGCGAGAAGGGAGCGTCAGCGTGAGTGACAACGGGAGGATCGTCCTCGTCACGGGAGGCTCGCGGGGTATCGGCCTCGCCGTCGCCCACCGCTTCGCCGCCGCGGGAGATCGCGTCGCCGTGACCTACAACTCGTCACCGCCCCCCGACGGCCTGTTCGGTGTGCGCTGCGACGTCACCTCAGCTGAAGACGTCGACCGCGCGTTCTCTGAGGTGGAGGAGCACTTCGGTGGAGCCGTGCAGGTGCTGGTGTCGAACGCCGGGATCACGCGGGACGGCCTGCTGTTGCGGATGGGTGAAGACGACTTCACCGCGGTTATCGATGCCAATCTCACCGCCGCCTACCGGGTGACGAAGCGGGCGGTCCAGCAGATGCTCCGCGCCCGCTCCGGCCGGATCATCCTCGTCTCCTCGGTTGTCGGGTTGCTCGGGGCCGCCGGTCAGGCGAACTACGCCTCATCAAAGGCCGGTCTCGTCGGGCTCGCCCGATCCCTCGCCCGAGAGCTCGGCTCACGGTCGATCACTGTGAACGTTGTGGCTCCCGGACCGGTCGCCACCGACATGACCGCCGCGCTCGGCGAGGACCGTTTGGCCGAGATCACCGCCTCGGTCCCCCTCGCCCGCATGGCCGAACCAGATGAGATCGCCGGGGTCGTCGAGTTCCTCGCCTCCCCCGATGCCGGCTACATCACCGGAGCCGTGATTCCGGTGGACGGTGGACTCGGTATGGGACACTGAGCGTCCCATCACGGACACCCGCCACTACCTACACTTGGCGGCGACCAACGCGATCGCGGATTCGCGACCATAAGGAGACGACATGGATCAGGAACTGTTCGCCCGCTTCAAGAAGTGCGCCGTTGAGGTGCTCTCGGTCTCGGATGACCAGGTCACCGAGGACGCGAAGTTCGGTGATGACCTCGACGCCGACAGCCTCGACCTCGTCGAGCTCGTGATGGCCCTTGAGGAGGAGTTCGGCATCGAGGTGCCCGAGGAAGACCTCGAGGGGATCGAGACCGTCGGCCAGGCCTTCGCTCTCGTCACCAACAAGCTCTGAGATGATCGGCACCGGACGGCGAGTCGCCGTCACGGGTCTCGGCGTTGTCGCCCCCTGCGGGATCGGCCGCGAGGCCTTCTGGCAGGGTCTGCTCGGCCCCGGACTCGTCGACGCTGGACGCCTCACCACCATCGAGGACTGGGACCCGAGCCCCTGGTACGACTCGCCGAAGGATGCCCGCCGGGCCGATCGCAGCGAGCAATACGCGATCGCGGCCGCCACGGAGGCGCTCGAGCAGTCGGGGCGTCCCGCTGCGGATCCGAGTCGGATCGGAACGATCTTCGGAACGGGCGTCGGCGGCATCCACACCCTCGAGGAGCAGATCGTCGTTCGGCTCGATAAGGGCGAGCGTCGCGTCTCGCCGTTCCTCGTGCCCATGATGATGGCCAACGCGCCCGGGGCGAATGTGTCGATGCGATTCGACCTGCGCGGTCCGAACGAAACCCTCTGCACCGCCTGCGCCGCCGGCACGCACGCCCTCGGCTACGCGGCGCGCCTCATTGCCTGGGGCCTCGCCGACGCCGTGGTGGCCGGAGGCACCGAGTACGCCGGCACCCCGACCTCGCTCGCCAGCTTCGGCAACATGACCGCCCTTTCCTCCACCGGCACCAGCCGACCGTTCGACGCCGCCCGAGACGGCTTCGTCATGGGAGAGGGCGCAGCGGTCCTCGTGCTCGAGGAGTGGGAGTCCGCTGTCGGACGGGGAGCCCGCATCATCGGCGAGATACTTGGCGCGGCCTCGAATGCCGACGCTCACCACATCACCGCGCCATCGCCGGGCGGTGTCGGCGCGATCAGCTGCATGAGGCTCGCCCTCGCCGACGCCGGTCTCGACCCAGCCGAAATCAAGCAGGTGAACGCCCACGGCACCTCCACCCCGCTGAACGACGCCGCCGAAGCCGCTGCCGTGTCCGAGGTGTTCGGCCCCGGGGCCGTGCCGATCGTGTCGACGAAGGGAGTCACCGGCCACGCCCTCGGTGCTGCTGGAGCCCTCGAGGCGGCGGCCGTGCTGCTGTCGATGGAACACCGACTCATCCCGCCGACGGCGAACACCGTCGATGTCGATCCCGAGATGACCGTCGACGTGGTCACCGGCGAGGCGCGACCCTGGGACCCCGGCCCGACGATGTCAAACAACTTCGGCTTCGGCGGCCACAACGGGTCCATCATCATCGGCCCAGCCTGAGCTGGCGCCGGCTTAGGCGATCACGAACATCAGGTCGCACTCGGTGGCGACCTCGCCACCGACGAGCGCTCGGCCCGATCCGCGCCCAGCCCGCGCAGCGAGCCTCGTCATCGAGCACTCGAGAACGAGTTCGTCACCGGGCACCACCTGCCGACGGAACCTCGCCTTGTCAATCCCGCCGAAGAGCGGCAGCCGGCCCGCGAACCGCTCATCGGAGAGCACCGCGAGCGCGCCGACCTGGGCGATCGCCTCGCACATGAGCACACCCGGGAGGGTGGGGCGGCCCGGGAAGTGACCGGGGAAGAACCACTCGTCGCCGGTCAATCTCCAAACCCCTCGCGCTGACTCACCCGGCACGATCTCCAAGATCTCATCGACGAACAGGAATGGCGCTCGATGCGGAAGCAGGTCCTCTGGGCTCACGCGGCGACCCTAGTCAGGTGAGATCAGGCGTCGATGGCCGCTCGGACCTCGGCGACGTAGCGGCCCACCTCGTCGGGACCCGACTCGATGAGTCGGCGCACCATCGAGGCGCCTTGAATGACCCCATCGGCCACCCGACACGCGGTTGCTGCCTGCTCAGCGTTCGACACTCCCACCCCGACAAGGACCGGCAGATCGGTCAACGGGAGAAGCCGCTCGGCGAGCGCGGTCGCCGTCGCCGCGAGAGAGTCGCGCTCCCCGGTGACGCCGAGCAGACCGACCGAGTACACAAAGCCGCGCGAGCGCGCGACGATCTTCGGAAGCCGATCATCCGGGGCGGTTGGCGCGGCGAGCATCACGGTGTCAACCCCGGCGGCGTCAGCGGCCTCGCACCAGTCACCGGACTCCTCGAGGGGCAGATCGGGGAGGATGCATCCCGTCACACCGGCTGTGACCAGCCGATTGGCGAACCGGACCGGCCCGTCGTGATGGACGACATTGAAATACGTCATGACCGCGAGCGGGATGTCGACATCGAGATGCGGCACCTCCTCGAGCACCGACTGTGGCGTCGTGCCGGCCTCGAGGGCAGCCTGGGAGGCCTGCTGGATGACCGGGCCGTCCATGACCGGATCGGAGAACGGGATGCCGATCTCGACCGCGTCAGCGCCGTTGGCCGCGCACGCCCGAATGGCGTCCTGCCAGCCCGGATACCCGCCGGTGATGTACGGGACGAGAATCTTGCGACCTGATTCCTTGCACCCTCGCAGGTGTGACTCGAGACCCATCACTCAGCCGAGTTGGTCCTTCAGCACGTCCATCATCTGGCCGACGTCCTTGTCACCACGTCCACTCATGTTGACGAGCACGGTCTGACCCTTCAGCTGAGCCGCCTCGCGGGCCACCCAGGCGATGGCATGGGCCGGCTCGAGAGCCGGGATGATCCCCTCGGTACGGCTGAGCAACTGGAACGCCTCGATCACTTCGGAATCGGTCACGTTCGGATACTCCGCACGGCCGATCGACGAGAGATACGAGTGCTCGGGGCCGACCCCCGGGTAGTCGAGGCCCGCTGAGATGGAGTGGGCTTCCTCTACCTGGCCGTACTCGTCCTGCATCAGGAAACTCCTCATGCCGTGCACGACACCGGGTGCACCTCTTGACACCGCCGCACCGCCGGCTGGCTCGACACCGATGAGCCGGCTCGTGGTATCGACGAATCCCGAGAAGATGCCGATGGCGTTGGACCCTCCGCCCACGCAGGCCACGACGAGATCGGGGTCGTCACCGACGAGCGCGAGGAACTGCGTCCGAGCCTCCTCACCGATCACCCGATGGAACTGGCGCACCATGAATGGATACGGATGCGGGCCCATCACGGAGCCCAGGCAGTAATGGGTGTCGCCGACCGTCCCGACCCAGTCGCGCATCGCCTCGTTGACCGCGTCTTTCAAGGTGCGACTGCCGCTATGCACCGCCTCGACCTCAGCTCCGAGCAGGCGCATCCGGAAGACGTTGAGCGCCTGGCGCTCAACGTCGACAGCGCCCATGTAGACCTTGCACTCCATTCCGAGGAGCGCGGCCGCGGTGGCGCTCGCCACACCGTGCTGGCCGGCCCCCGTCTCGGCGACGAGCCGGGTCTTGCCCATCCGCTTGGCGAGAAGCGCCTGACCGATGACGTTGTTGATCTTGTGCGAACCGGTGTGGTTGAGATCCTCGCGCTTCAGGAACAGGCGGAGACCAAGTTCCTCACCGAGCCGGTGGCACTCGGTCAAGCCCGACGGACGACCTGCGTAGTCGCGGAGCACCGCGGCGAGTTCCTCGCGCCATTCCGGATCGTTCCACGCCTCGTGGAAGGCCCGCTCGAGCTCCTGGCAGGCCGGCACGAGCGTCTCGGGGACGAATCGCCCGCCGAACTCCCCGAAACGACCCGAATCATCGGGCTCGCCCATCAGCGATCGTGTGTCCGCGGTGATCGTCATTCGTCCTCCCAGTCGTAGGGCACGTCCTCGAGCGGAGGAAGGTCAGACATCTCGTCTGGGGGGGCCGCCGCTCGCGCGTTAGAGATGAATCTTCTCACCTTCACTGGATCCTTGCGACCCGGAGCGGCCTCAACTCCAGAAGAAACATCGACCCCCCACGGCCGAACCGCGCGGATGCCATCGGCCACATTGTCGGGGTTGAGACCCCCGGCCAGGATCAGGCGGACCGAGTCGGGCACCTCGGAGGCGAGATGCCAGTCGAACACCTTGCCGCTTCCCGGTGCCGGGGCATCCACCAGAACGAGATCGGTATGGAAGCGGTCGGCCCGCGACAGATGGTCGGAGTCAGCGCCGAACGCCTTGATGACGTGTCTGATCCCATGACCAGGACCCTTCTCCACAACCTCCCGCACCTGCTCCGGGGTCTCAGAGCCATGGAGCTGCACAGCGCGCACGCCGGCGCTATCGGCGATCGAGAGCACCCGCGCCGGCAGTTCGTCCCGGAAAACGCCGACCGTCAACACATCAGAAGGCAGTCTGCGCGTGATGTCGTAAACATGTTTGGCTACCACCTGGCGCGGTGACGGCGCGAAAATGAACCCGACGGCATCGGCGCCCATGGCGACCGCAAGAAGGGCGTCCTCCTCGTTGGTGATCCCGCAGATCTTGACGAACATCGACGCTGAACCTACTCGCGAGCGATCCGCTCTAACCGCTCACCCGCGACGCATCGAGCGAAGGGCGGCGGCCGGGTCACCTGAGGTGACCAACGACTCCCCGACGAGCACCGCCGCGTATCCGGCCTCAGCGAGCGCGAGCGCGTCATCGCGTCCCCGCACCCCCGACTCTGCGACACGGACCACGCCAGACGGAATCACCGAGGCCATCCGGACCGCACGCTCCTGGTCGACCTCGAAGGTGACGAGGTCGCGCTGATTCACCCCGACGAGATCAGCGCCGGCCGCGAGCGCGTGCTCGAGTTCGGTCTCATCGTGGATCTCGACGAGCACGTCCAGCCCGATCTCGTGGGCGAGACCGTGTAGATCGACGAGTTCCTCCACCCCGAGCGCCGCCGCGATCAGCAGCACACAGTCCGCTCCCATCAGTCGGGCATCGAGCACGTCGTTCGGAGCGACAGTGAAGTCCTTCCGCAGCACCGGCAAAGAGACCGCGGAGCGGGCAGCAGCGAGATCATCGGGGGACCCGCCGAAGAACTCGACATCGGTGAGCACCGAAAGGCAGGTCGCCCCGCCATCGGCATAGCTGCGCGCAAGGGCCGCCGGGTCGAGATCGGGCGCCAGGGCGCCTTTCGACGGCGATCGCCGCTTCACCTCGGCGATCACCCCAACCCCGTCGACTTCCGTGTCGACGGCGGCGAGCGCCTCACGAAAGCCGCGCGCCGCCGGAAGGTCGTCGCAACGGCGTCGGAGTTCGGTCGTCGAACGCCTATCCGCCGCGGCCTCGGCTCGATGCGCCTCCAGGATGCGGTCAAGGTAGGTCGCCATCGAGTGAGAGCCCCGAATCAGATCCCGAGTCGCGTCGAGAGCTCCGACATCAGCGAGTCGATCGGAACGCGAACCTGCTCCATCGAGTCGCGATCGCGGACAGTGACCGCCGAGTCCTCCAGCGAGTCGAAATCGACCGTCACGCACAGCGGCGTGCCGATCTCATCTTGACGCCGGTAGCGACGCCCGATCGCCTGAGTCTCGTCGTAATCGACCATGTAGCGCTCCCCGATCATCGACCTGATCTCGCGAGCGAGCGGGGTGAGCGTGTCCTTCTTCGAGAGCGGGAGCACCGCCACCTTGTACGGGGCGAGACGCGGATGAAGGCGCAGCACGGTGCGCGTCTCCCCATTGACCTCCTCCTCGTCGTAGGCAGCGAGGAGGAACGCGGCCATCGTGCGTGTGGCACCGGCCGCTGGCTCGATCACGTAAGGCACGTACCGCTCGTCGGTCGCCTGATCGAAGAAATCGAGGCGCTCGCCAGAATGGGCGGCGTGCTGAGTGAGGTCGTAGTCGGTGCGTTGGGCGATCCCCTCGAGCTCATCCCAGCCCCACGGAAAGAGGAACTCAACGTCGGAGGTGCCGGTCGAATAGTGCGAGAGCTCGTCGTCGGCGTGGGGGCGCAACCGAAGCATCGAGTCGGGAATACCGAGCTCGCGGTACCACTCCATCCGATGGTTACACCAGTACTCGTACCAGGACGCGCCGTCGGCGGGCGGAACGAAGAACTCGAGTTCCATCTGCTCGAACTCGCGGGTCCGGAAGATCCAGTTCTGCGGGGTGATCTCGTTGCGGAACGACTTACCGACTTGAGCGATACCGAACGGCGGGCGCTTACGGCTCGTCTGGAGCACATTCGAGAAGTTGGTGAACATTCCCTGAGCGGTCTCAGGGCGCAGATAGGCATCAGCGCCGGCATCAGCGACCGGGCCGGCTTGGGTCTTGAACATCAGGTTGAACTGGCGAGCTTCGGTGAAGGTGCCGCTTCCACCGCAACTCGGGCACACGTTCGGGTCGTCGAGCTTGTCGAGGCGGAACCGGTTGCGGCACACGGTGCAGTCGACGAGCGGATCACTGAAGTTGCTGAGATGCCCGGAGGCCTCCCACACCTGCGGGGGGCCGAGAACGGCCGCGTCGATGAGCACGACATCGTCGCGTTGCTGCACCATCGAACGCACCCAGGCGTCCTTCACGTTGCGGAGCATCAGCGACCCGAGCGGGCCGTAGTCGTAGGTGGACCGGAAACCGCCGTAGATCTCTGCTGACGGGTAGACGAACCCGCGCCGCTTGCAGAGATTGACGATCTGATCGAGTTCGGTCGCTGCCACGACCCCACAGGCTAGGGAGGCTCAGTGGCGTTCGAACAGTGCGATCGTCTTGAGGCGTCGCTCGAGGTGGTGCTCCATCGCTCTCGTCGCGAGCAAGCCGACCTCGTGAGTGGCGGGGCTCTCCGGCGCGGCGAGCGCCTCGTTGAGTCGGCCGCCGAGCACCGCGCGCAGCAGTGAGAGCGCGGCCGGTGACAGCGACACCCCTGAACGGCAGTTGCGACAGAGCACCCCACCCTCGTCGAGGTCGAAGGCAACGATCTCGACACCATCCCCTGACTCCTCGCATCGCACACAGGCATCGAGCATCGGGCTCAGCCCCTCGGCAGCGAGCAGTTTCCAATAGAACGCCGGCACGTTCATCGAAGACGGACGCTCCGCGATCGTGCGCAGCACCCCAACCGTCGAGCGGAACAACTGCGGGGTCGGCTCGCGATCAAGGGCGAGCTGCTCGACCGCCTCGATCGCCGCCATCCCCTGAGAGGTCCGATCGAGGGAGGAGAGCATCGGCCCGAGCCGATCGACCGACTCGACCTGGGTGACCGTGTCGAGCTCGCGGCCACGACGCAGCTGCACCAAGACATGACTCATCGGCTCGAGCCGCCCCCCGAACTTCGAGTTGGTCTTCCTGACTCCGTGCGCGACCGCCCGAACCTTCCCGTGCTCCTTGGTGAGCAGCACGACGATTCGGTCGGACTCTCGCAGGCGGTAGGTGCGCAACACCACCGCCTCGTCGCGATACAGCTCCTTCACGCGTCGAGTCCGCCGAAGCGGCGCCGGCGGCCGGCGTACTCGGCCACAGCCTCCGCCAGGTGATCCGGCTTGAGATCACCCCAGGGAACCTCCATGAAGACAAGTTCGGCATAGGCGAGTTCCCACACCAAAGAGGGCGGAAGGCGCGTAGGGGGCCCGAGCACGAGCACGAGGTCGGGTTCGCAATCGGCCGGCTCATAGAGCACACCGGCCACGGAGGCCTCGTTCACCGGATCGCCGCTGAGCGATCGCATGGCGGCCGCGAACCGCTCGCGCCCATCCGCCGCTGGATCGACGATCACCGTGCAACACCCAACCGGCTCGACGGTGACGGTGACCGGCGCTGCATCATTCGCGGACTTGAGACGGCCAGCGAGTCCCGCCACACCCTCGACCGAGTACGGACGAATCGTCAACCACTCGACACCCAGTTGCGCCGCGAGCTCACCCAGCGAGCGTCGTCTCGTCGCCCAAGCGGAACCTCCGAGCGCATCCCAATCGCCGGTCGAGCCACCGACGACGAGGACATGAGCAGGCCCCATCTGATCGCTCGCCGCCGCTCCGATCGCCTCCGTCACACCAGACGTCACCGGCCCATTCTCGCACGAGGCCATCGCTAACGTGGTTCTCCCGTGGCGACCTCTCACACACCTCTCGAGCACCCCAGGCACGACCGGCCGCTCCACGTCGCCTGCATCATGGACGGCAACGGCCGTTGGGCGGAGCAGCGTTCGCTCCCTCGCACCGCCGGGCACACCGCCGGGGAGGAGAACCTCGCCGAGGTTGTGCGCGCCTGCGTCGCGAGGGGAGTCGGCTGGCTCACCGTGTTCGGATTCTCGACCGAGAACTGGGTGCGGCCACGAGCCGAGGTGCGGCACATCCTCGGACTCCATGAGCGGCTCTTCGGACGGCTCGAGGAACTCAACGAGAACAATGTTCGGGTTCGATGGATCGGACGACCCTTCGACGGCCCGGAGGCCCGAACGCCGAAATACGTGCAGCGTGCGATTCGGCGAGCGATCAACGACACCTCGTCGAATACCGGGATGACCCTCACCGTCGCCTTCGACTACGGCGGCCGCGCCGAACTGATGGCCGCCGTCCGAACGCTGCGATCGACGACGGGCACCGTCGATGCCGACCGCCTCGCCGCACACCTGTACGACCCCGAACTGCCTGACGTCGACGTGCTCGTGCGCACCAGCGGCGAGATGAGGGTGTCGAACTTCCTGCTGTGGCAGGCCGCCGGGGCCGCCATCCATTTCACTGACGCCTCATGGCCCGACTTCGACGCTGACGACCTCGACCGCGCACTGGACCTCGTGCGTTGAGTGACGCTCCGCTCGGCGTCGGCGAGCTTCTCGACATCGCCACATCGGCCCTGCCCGCCGCTGAGCGACGACCAGGACAACGGGAGATGGCCGACGCCGTCGACCGCGCCATCGCCGAGGGGCGGCATCTGGTGGTGCAAGCCGGAACCGGTACGGGAAAGACGCTCGCCTATCTCGTCCCCGCGATGCGCGCCGGGCGTACCGTCGTGGTGGCCACCGCCACGAAAGCCCTGCAGGACCAGCTGGCTACCAAGGATCTCCCCTTCCTCGCCGAGCATCTTCGCGAACCTCTCGGCCGAGAACTCGAGTGGGCCGTACTGAAGGGGCGGTCCAACTACCTCTGCCGCCAACGGCTCGCAGAGGTGTCCTCCGGAGACGATCAACTCGCCCTTGAGGGGCTCGGCGACGGCCGGCGCGACGAGATCGCAGCGCTCGCCGACTGGGCCGAGTCGAGCGAGACCGGCGACCAAGCCGAACTCGACCGGCTCCCCGACCCAGCGGTATGGCGGGCGGTGAGCGTCACCTCCGACGAGTGCCCAGGGGCGAACCGTTGCCCGCTCGGCTCGACCTGCTTCGCCGAGGTCGCCCGCGATCGCGCGTCCACCGCTGATGTCGTCGTGGTCAACACGCACCTCTACGGGCTGAACGTCGGTGCCGATGACGCGATCCTGCCCGAACATGACATCGTCGTCTTCGACGAAGCCCACGTCCTTGAGGACGTCATGAGCGACACCGTCGGTGTCGACCTCTCCCCCGGCCGGTTCGCGACCGTGGCATCGACCGTCCGCCGAATCATCGACGACCCCTCCCTCATCGCCTCGATCGCCGACGCCGGAGTCGCCTTCGGGGAAGTGATCGAGGGTCACCGGGGCGAGCGACTCGAGATCCCGCTCCCCTCCGATGTCACCTCGGCTCTCGTCACCGCCCGAGGCGCTCTCGAACGGGCCTCGGCAGTCGTCAACGCCATCGAGACCGACGTCGAGGACGCCCGTCAACGTCGGTTGCGCGCGCAGGTCATCCTCACCCGATCCACCGAGATGATCGACCGGACGCTGTCACCGTCGGCCGACACGGTCGCCTTCGTCTCGGGCGCCCCAGGATCTCCGTCACTCGAGATCGCCCCGCTCGACGTCGGGCCCACCATGGCGGCCGGTGTCTGGTCGCGCCGCACCGCGATCCTCACCTCAGCCACCGTGCCTCGCTCCCTTCCCGAACGCATCGGCCTGCCCGAGCCAGAGGTCATCGACGTTGGGAGCCCCTTCGATTACGGCGAGAACTCGCTCCTCTATTGCGCGATGCACCTGCCCGCCCCGAACGACCCGGCGTTCCGAGCCGCCACCCACGAGGAACTCGCCGCGCTCATCACCGCCGCCGGCGGCCGGACCTTGGCGCTCTTCACCAGTTGGGCAGCAATGGATGAAGCCGCGGCCGCCCTCACCGGACAGGTCCCTCACACCATCCTCACCCAGCGTGACCTCCCGAAACCAGCCCTCGTCGCCGCCTTCGCCGAGGACGAGTCGACGTGTCTCTTTGCCACTGCTGGACTCTTCCAAGGGGTCGACGTGCCCGGCCGCACACTCTCGCTCGTTGTGATCGACCGGATCCCGTTCCCGCGACCCGACGACCCGCTGCTGTCGGCCCGACGCGACCGACTCGGCCGCGCCGCGTTCGGCCAAATCGACCTCCCGCGCGCCGCGACCATGCTCGCCCAGGCCAGCGGCCGCCTCATCCGCAATGACGCCGACCGAGGGGTGGTCGCCGTGCTCGACCGCCGCCTCGGCACCGCCGGCTACCGCTGGGATCTCATCTCCGCCCTGCCGCCCATGCGACGCACCCGCGACCGAGCCGAGGCGGAGCGGTTCCTGCGGGCGATCACCGACTGACCGCCGATCGGCCAATCCGTCTACCGTGCGCCCATGGCGAACGACACGGAATTGGTGCGCCTCGACATTGACCGGGGGATCGCGACGATCACCCTCGACTCCCAGCACAACCGAAACGCCCTATCGCGCCAACTCCTCGAGGAGCTCCACCGCGCCCTTGATCAAGCCGAGGAGGCCGCCGCGAGAGCGATCGTGCTCACCCACGCCGGACCTGCGTTCTGCTCGGGGGCCGACCTGCGCGAACGGTCAGCGGGTCCACCGGACTCTGGGCCGATGGTCGCCGCTCTCGAACGCCTCATGGACACCGAGCGTCCGACAATCGCCGCCGTTCGGGGTGCCGTCCGCGCTGGTGGAATCGGTCTCATGGCGTCCTGCGACCTCGTCGTGGTCGACACCTCGGTCGACTTCGCCCTCACTGAGGTGCGCATCGGAGTCGCCCCGGCGATCATCGCCGTCCCGATCCTGCGCCGCGTCGCGCCTGGGCGCATCGCCGCGGCCATGCTCACCGGCGAGCGGTTCGACGCCGCTGAGGCACGCGACATTGGACTGGTCACCCACGTGACCTCCGACGTCGTGGAAACCGTCGATGAGATCTGCGCTGGCGTGCTCCGAGGAGCCCCCGATGCGGTCGCGGCAACGAAACGGCTGCTCGCCTCGGTGCCGGGCGTCGATCGCACCATCGCGTTCGCCGAGATGCGTGCCCTGAGCGAACAGCTCTTCTCGTCGCCCGACGCCGCAGAAGGCATGGCCGCCTTCGCCGAGCGACGCCCACCCCGCTGGTCGCCCGAGGCGAACTGAGCCTCAGGCCATCAGCCGATAGCCGAGACCGCGCACCGTCACGATCAACCGCGGATCATCGGGGGCGTCCTCGATCTTCAGACGAAGTCGGCGCACATGCGCGTCGACGAGCCGAGAATCACCGAGGTACTCGTATCCCCAGACCCGCTCGAGCAACTGATCGCGGCTGAGCACCGCGCCGACATGATCGGCGAACTCGCAGAGGAGCCGATACTCCGTTCGGGTCACCGAGATCTCCACGTCATTTCTCGCGACCACCTGGCGCTCACGATCGAGGGTGACGCTCCCGAAACGCTCCACACCCGAGCGGCCGGAGTCCTCCGGCGCGGGTGAGAGCTTCGCCCGGCGTAACAGCGCCCGGATCCTCGCCGCGAGTTCCTTCGGCACCACCGGCTTGGTGACGTAATCATCGGCTCCCGCCTCCAGCCCCGCGACGAGGTCCTGAGTCTCGGTCTGGGCCGTGATGATGATGATCGGCACCGTCGAGGTCGCGCGAAGCGCTCGACAGACCTCGAAACCCGACAGATCCGGAAGGCGAAGGTCGAGGAGGACGAGATCAGGATGGTGCTGGCCGAATTGGACGAGCCCGGACGCCCCATCGGACGCCTCGTGCACCTCGTAGCCCTCGTCCTCGAGGGCGAGACGAAGAGCGAGGCGGATCGCGTCATCGTCCTCCACGAACAGCAGCGAATCCACGAGGCAAGTGTGCCACGCGACCCCATCCGCGAGGAGGTCGCGTTTTGTTACACAAATCGCACAGAACGGGCACCGGCGCGTCACAGGACCCCTGCATCATGAGATCTGTTCACGCTGCCCCGGTGAGGTACCTCCCTCCCCCTGGTGCCTCACCGGCAGCGGCGGAACCTCGGCTTCTCCATCGAGCAGCGCCGATCCCGCGTCATTCGCCTCTCCCCTCGTGCGCAACACTGTCCAGATGGCCCGTCTGCGATCACCCCGCCTCAGCACCCGGGTCGCGCTGTTCTTCGGGCTCATCGGGCTCCTCGCCGGACTCGGCCTGACCACCGCCACCTACTCGATCGCTCGCGACTCCCTGCTCGACCAACGCGTATCGGCCGCCCGATCGTCCGCCTTCGACAACGCCCTCGCCGTCAAGAACGCCTTCGACCAGGCGCTCCTCCCCTCCGGCGGCCTCGACAGCAAGGTCATCTCCGACTCCTTCCTCACCCTCGATGTCGAGCCGGGCGGATTCAGCATGCTGACCCGTCCGTACATCCCGCTCTTCCTGCAGTTCCCCGCCTCGGCCTTCCCAACCGAGCTGCTCGACTCGGTGGAGCGCACCCAGTCGGGCCAACAGCAATTCGTGTACGACGGGGAGCCGTACCTCGGTATCGGTGTGCACATCGCCGCGTACGACACCTCCTACGTGGAGGCCTTCCCTCTCGGGTCGACCGAGCGAACACTGCGCATCATCGTGACCGCCCTCTTAATCGGTTCGGTACTCGCCGCGCTCTTCGCCACCTTCTTCGGCTTCACGACGAGCCGCGGGCTACTCAAGCCACTGACCCGGGTAGCGGACGCCGCGGGCGATATCGCCCAGGGCGCCCTCGATGCCCGCCTCGACAACTCCGACGACCCCGAACTCGACCGACTCGTGCGTTCGTTCAACGACATGGCCGACGCTGTGCAAGCGAGGATCGAGCGCGAGGCCCGTTTCGCCTCCGATGTCAGCCACGAGTTGCGGTCGCCGATCACCGCGATGACCGCCGCCGTTGAGGTGCTCGCCGCCCGTCGCGATGAACTCGGCGACCGCTCTCGACAAGCCCTCGACCTGCTCGTGGAGCAGGTTCGACGATTCGACTCGATGGTCATCGACCTCCTCGAGTTGTCGCGCCTCGACGCCGGGGCCGTCGACGGCCACGCGGAGGAACTCGATCTCGTCGAGTGGGCCCAGCGCGTCGCTTCGCGCTCCGCGACGCCCGAAGTTCCGATCGAAGTGGAGCGAGGTGCTCCACGCCGCGCTGTGGTCGACAAGGTTCGTCTCGAGCGGATCCTCGGCAACCTCCTCGAGAACGCCGCCCACCACGCCGGTGGAGCGACGCGCGTCTCGATCGAACCCGGAGATCGCGTCGGCACACTGCTCCTCGCCGTGGAGGATGAGGGGCCCGGGGTCGCCGCCAGCGAGCGCGAACGAATCTTCGAACGATTCGCCCGGGGCAGTGCCGCCCGACACCGTGTCGGCACCGGCCTCGGGCTCGCTCTTGTCGCCGAGCACGCCGCCGCCATGGGGGGCGAGGCCTGGGTGGATGATCGACCCTACGGAGGATCACGGTTCGTGGTCCGTCTCCCCCGCGACCGTTCGGAGATCACGCCGTGATCCGAGCGACACGCCGCGCGATCCGAGCGCTCGGCCTCGCTGGCCTCCTCGCGGGGTGCGGGCTGCCGATCGACGAGCGCGTCCAGACCCTCGACGAGGTTCCCTTCGACCTCGCCACCCCGACGACGACCTCGACAACAACGACCACCACCGAACCACCGGTGCGCGAGCCCGAGGAATCCGAACCAGTCGAGGAGACGACCACGACGATCGTGCGCACCACCGCCGTCGAACTCTTCTACGTGCTCGGCGCGAGGGGTGACCTCCAACAGATCACTTCCTCACTTCCCGCACCTGTCTCCGATGCCGTGATCATCGACCAGCTTGAGAACGCCCCATCGGGAACGGGCGCGCCGCTACGAACGGCGGTCGCTCGCAACCTCATCAACGGCTTCACCGTCGACCGGGGCCTCGCTGTGGTCGACCTCGACCGCGCCGTGCTCTCGCGCACCAACAGTTCGGAACAACGACGAGCAATCGCGCAGATCGCGCTGACGCTGACGCTGTTCACTACGCCAGACGGCGGCATCGGTCAGGTGTCGTTCACCGTGGAGGGCGATGCGATCAGCGTCTTCGTCCCGGCGCGGGGCGCGAACAGCGAGCCCGGAGAGCCGCTCGCCCACTCCGACTTCACCTCCCTTGTCTCCGGCGCTCCGCCGACCACATCGATCCCGTCAACCTCGACGACCACGACGACACCGGTGACCACGACCACTTCATCGACGACGATTCCGTCGACAACGACCACTGCACCGTCGTCGACCACCACATCGACCGACCCGTCGGGGTCGTGACGCCCGACGGCGATCAGTAACCGAGTCGCTCGACCCGGTCGGGTCGTCGCTGCCAGTCGCGATCCACCTTCACCCGCAGTTCAAGGTGCGCGCCAGCGGGCATCTGCTCGCGAACACGCTGGCCGACCTCTTTGAGCACGGAGCCACCACGTCCGATGACCATGCCCTTTTGACTTTCCCGCTCAACAACGATCTCACAACGCACCCTCGGCCACTCCCACTCGGTCACCCGAGTCGCTATCGAGTACGGCAGTTCGTCTCGCACCACGGCGAGCAGTTGCTCACGCACCAATTCAGCGACCCATACTTCGTCGTCGGGAAGGTCCGTCCCCTCCGGATAGAGCGCCGGTCCGACGGGAAGTCGATCGAGCAGATGGGCCACGAGGGTGTCGAGCCCCTCCCCTGTTCGCGCCGACACTGGGAAGTAGGCCTCAGCGTTGAGATCAGCAGCAGCCGACAGTGCCGCGAGCACCTCCTCGGGACGAGCCCGATCGCACTTGTTCACCACCACCACCGTCGACGGCAGGTGCAGGCGCTCGGCGACCCACCGATCGCCGCGACCGAAAGGAGCCGTCGCGTCGATAACGAGACACTGCACGTCCACATCCCCGGCGCTCTCGAGCGCGGTCGAGTTGACCCGCTCACCGAGGGCGGTCACCGGTTTGTGCAAGCCGGGTGTGTCGACGAACACCAGTTGAGCGCCCGAAGAGTTGGCGACCCCCACCACACGGTGACGGGTGGTCTGCGGCTTGTCGGAGACGATGCTCACCTTGCGTCCACACACCGCGTTCACGATCGACGACTTACCGACGTTCGGTCGGCCGACGAGCGCGACGAACCCGCATCGATGCTCCTCGGATGGGTCGGACACACGCCATTCGTACCAGAGCGCAGGCTCCAAACGAGGGCCCTTCGCCGAGTGCGGCGTCGCAGGCCGCCCCTGACATGATGGGACGATGAGCACACGGACCATCAATGGCGTCGACGAGATGAAGTCCCTTGTCGGCGAGCACCTCGGTTACAGCCCCTACGTCGAGATCACCCAGGAGCAGGTCAACCTCTTCGCTGATGCGACGGGAGACCACCAGTGGATCCACATCGACGTTGAGCGGGCCAAGGCGGGCCCCTTCGGAGGACCCATCGCCCACGGATACCTCACCCTCAGCCTCGGCCCGAGCCTCTACGCCCAGATCGTGCAGTTCACCGGCTTCTCGATGGGAGTCAACTACGGCACCAACAAGGTGCGCTTCCCGAGCCCGGTACCCGTCGGCTCACGGCTCCGACTCGGCGCCCGCCTGCTGAGCGTCGATGACATCGCCGGCGGAGTTCAGGCGACCGTCGAGTTCACCTTCGAGGTCGAGGACGCAGCGAAGCCGAGTTGCGTCGCCGAGGTCGTGTTCCGAAACTACGTCTGACCAGCGGCGACCATGGAGCCCGGTTCGGTCGCGATCGTCGACATTCTCCGGGCGATCGCTCGCGACCGCCCCACGGCCGAGCACACCGTCGCGGGTGACCGCCGACTCACGTGGGCCGAGACCGACGACCGATCCGACCGACTCGCGGGCGTGCTCGCGTCCGCAGGGCTCGGCTGCACCGCGGAGCGTGCGACGCTGCCCCGACATCGTTCAGGCCAGCATCATCTCGGCATCTTGACCTACAACCGCCTCGAGTACCTCGAGTCGATGGTCGGCTGTTGGAAGGCGCGTGTGGCGCCGTTCAACATCAACTACCGCTATGGCCCGAGCGAACTCGAGCATCTGCTCACCCTCGCCGCGACCTCGGCGCTCGTCGTGCAGGGATCCTTGGCGGAGCGGGTCGCAGGAATCGTCGACCGCCTCCCCGACCTCCGACTGATTCTCCAGATCGACGACGGATCCGGCGCGGAACGAATTCCGGGCGCACTCGACTACGAGGAGGCCCTCCGATCGTCGGGAGGCGCCCCAACCGATCGCGCCCCGTCACCCGACGACCTCTACCTGCTGTTCACCGGCGGCACCACTGGTCTTCCGAAGGGCGTCATGTGGCGAAACGGAGATGCCGTCACCGAATGTTTCAATGGGTCGCGCCGCGCCCGCGACCTCGCCGACTTCGTCGCGGCCGCCGACACGGGACTCCGAAGCCTCCCTGCGGCTCCCTTCATGCACGGCGCCGGACACTGGTCAGCGCTACGGGCCTTACTCGGAGGCGGCACCGTCATCGTGCCCGAACACGACGGTCGTCTCGACCCCGATGCCGTCTGGGCGATGGTCGATCGGGAACAGGTGAATCTCATGCTCATCGTCGGAGACGCCTTCGCCCGTCCCCTCATCGAGGCCCTCGATCGTGGCCACCATGATGGCTCCAGCCTCAACGTGCTCGTCACTGGTGGCGCGGCGCTCTCCCCCGGTGTCGCCCGCAGCCTGCTCGAGCGCCTACCGACGCTCATGATCGTCGACGGGTTCGGATCATCCGAGGCCGGTGGCCAGATGACCCGGGTCACCACCTCGGGCAACCCTGACACCCCCGGCTTCAAGACCAACGACCGCACCTTCGTGCTCTCTGAGGACCGCTCACGAATCCTCCCACCCGGCGACCCGGAGACCGGTTGGCTCGCCCGGTCAGGCCGGCTGCCGCTCGGATACCTCGACGATGCTGAGGCCACCGAACGCACCTACCCGACCATCGACGGGGAGCGACTCGTCGTGCCCGGCGACCGCGCCCGAGTGCTCGCCGATGGAACGGTGCATCTCCTCGGACGCGAATCCGGGTGCATCAACACCGGCGGCGAGAAGGTGTTCGCCCAGGAGGTCGAACTCGCCGTAGTCGGCCTAGCCGGTGTCGCCGACTGCCTGGTGATCGGCACCCCAGATGAACGCTGGGGCCACGTCGTGACCGCCGTCGTCGAGCCACTGCCGTCCGAGACAATCGACCTCGACACCGTTCGACGAGGCCTCGATGGCGTGATCGCCGACTACAAGATTCCTCGTCGACTCGTGATCGTGGAGCGTATAGAGCGCGGCCCGAACGGCAAGGCCGACTATCGGTGGGCCGAGCAGATCGCCAGCGCCTAAGGCCGAACGAACTCAGATCGGCAAAGCACCCGTCGCGGCCCGCGTCGTACCCGAGTCGTTGAAGGCCGCGATCGTCCGCTGCGCGATCCGCATCTGATGGATCTCATCAGCTCCGTCGGCGAAGCGGGCCCACCGGGCCTGTTGCAGCATGTGCGCGAGCGGGGTGTCGGTGGAGTAGCCGAGGGCACCGTGCACTTGGATCGCCCGGTCGATGATCCTCCAGAGACTGTTGGCGACGAAATGCTTCGCCATCGACACGACGGCGATGAAGTCCATGCCCTGTTCGATCTGATACGCGGCGTGCAGCACCATCAGCTTGCACTGGTACAACTCGACCGCTGAGTCGGAGATGAGCCACTGGATGCCCTGCTTCTCGGCGAGGAGCGAGCCGTGTGAGTAGCGCTCCATGGCGCGCGCCACCATCATGTCGAGCGCTGTCTCCGCCTGACCGATCCAGCGCATGCAGTGCGCGAGCCGGGCCGGCCCCAGCCGGTACTGGCCGAGCAGATGCCCCTGACCCCGACCGCCGAGCATGTTGGCATCGGGCACACGGAGATCCTCGATGAGGATCTCGCAGTGGTTGTGAGATCCCGACATCGTCTGCACGTCGCGCACGACGTTCCAGCCGTCGCTTGGCAGGTCGACGATGAAACAGGAGTTGGCCGCCTGAGGAATCTCAGGGTCCTCCTCCGTCCGTGCGACAAGCAGGGCGAATCCCGCGCCACGCGCCCCGGAGATGAACCACTTGTGCCCGTTGATGACCCACTCATCGCCGTCGCGATAGGCCGATGTGCGGATGAGGGTCGGGTCGCTGCCCGCCACCTCGGGCTCGGTCATCGCGAAACAGGAACGCACCGTGCCCTCGCAGAGCGGCCGGAGGTAACGCTCGTGCTGTTCGGGTGTCCCCCAGTGCAACAAGGTGTGCTGGTTGCCCTCGTCGGGTGCCTGAGCGTTCAGCACGAACGGACCGATCGACACCTTGGCGGCCTCGGCTGATACGGCCGCCATGGCGGTCGGACCGAGCCCCATGCCTCCCCACTCCTCAGGCATGTGCGGTAACCAGAGCCCGCGTTCCTCGCGAGCTTCTCGGCGAAGCCGGACGATGCAACCAACAACCTCGGAGCGCTCCGACTGATCGATCGCTTCCCACTCGGGGCGGACGCGCTCATCGATGAACGCTCGAACGCGGAGGCGGATGTCGTCGACTTCGGGCGGGAGTGAGAAATCGATCATGGTTCATTGTCGTCGCTGAGGGGTGGGCGCTGCGAACCGGGTCGGCGTAGCCTTCCGGCGTGTCGAAACCCCGCCGATCCCCCGACGGCTCGGCGCTCTGGGACCGTGACACGCTCCCGGAGGGCGCCGAGAAACAGCGCGCGGTCCGCGAGATGTTCGACGCCATCGCCCCTCGCTACGACCTCGTCAACCGGATTATGACGTTCCGTCTCGACGTCCGGTGGCGTCGCCGGGCGGTCCGCGATCTCGCCCTCCCCTCTGGGTCCACCGTGCTCGATCTCGCCTCGGGCACCGGCGACCTCTGCATCGACCTTGCCGAGGCTGGGCTTCGGCCCATCTCGATGGATCTGAGTTACGGGATGCTCGCCGCTGACCGATCCGGATCGCCGCGCGCCCAGGCCGACATCCTCCGACTCCCTGCCGGCACTGCCTCGGTGGACGGCCTCACCTGCGGTTTCGCGCTGCGCAATCTGGTCGACCTCGGGGAGTTCTTCTCCGAAGCGGCTCGTGTTGTTCGCCCCGGTGGCCGTATCGCGCTCCTCGATGTCGGTGTTCCCCACAATCCCCTGGTGCGTTTCGGTAACTCCATCTATTTCGGGCGGGTCGTTCCGCTCATCGGCCGGCTGCTCTCCGACGGTGCCGCCTACCGCTACCTGCCTCGGAGCGTCGCCTATCTCCCGCCTCGCGAGGAACTCGTCGCGATGCTCCGCGCCCGTGGGTTCTCCGACGCCGTCCACCATCAACTGAGTGGTGGTCTGACGCAGCTGATGACCGCGACCCGGGACTGACCGTGGACCGGTTGCGTTCCGTCACCTTCGACCTCCCAGAGGGTGAGGCAGCTATTGCCTCCCTCGTCGATATCGCTGGCGACGACGGAGTTCTCTTCGTCCGTGATGGACGCGGCTTCGCCGGCTGGGGTGTGGCCGGGCGGGTCAACATCGATTCGGCGGTCGAGCGACTTGCCGCGATCCCGCACGAGGATCGGAGCACGGGCTGCTCCGGACCGCTCGCCTTCGGGGCGGTGCCGTTCTCGCCCGGAGCTCCGTGCGATCTCGTCGTGCCCGCGGTGATGGTGCGCGACGATGGCACCGGACATCGAACGGTGACCGTGACCGGCACCGACGAGGTGGACGCCATTCCGGAGATTCCGGTTCGTCGTCCGCCGACACCGAAGGCGGCCTCGTTCGAGGTCGTTCCCGATGGTCCGGTCGACCGGTATCTGAACGCGGTCGAACGGGCTGCTGAGGCGGTGCGCGAGGGGCGACTCGCCAAGGCGGTCATCGCCCGCCCAATTCGTGTTCGCAGCGACTCGACGATTGGGGTGCACGCCGTATTGCGGCGGCTTGAATCGATGTTCGCCTCGACCTACCGGTTCTCCTTCGACGGGCTCATTGGCGCGTCACCCGAGTTGCTCGTCGAGGTCGACGGGCTCGTCGTGCGAGCGAATCCTCTCGCCGGGACCACCCGAACGACGGGAGACCCGGAGCGCGACGCCGCCCTCGCCAAGGCCCTGCTCCACAGCGAGAAAAATCAAATCGAGCATCGGGCCGCGATCGAAATGGTCCGAGACACCTTGCTTCCCTACTGCTCCTACCTCGACTGGACCCCGGAGCCGTCGATCGTGAAGGTGGCCAACGTGCAGCATCTCGGCTCACTCGCCGAGGGTCGCCTATCGACTCCACCGGCCACGGTGATCGACCTCGTGCGGGCGCTCCAGCCAACACCTGCGGTTGGTGGGCATCCAAGGGATACCGCTCTCCAACTGATCGCCGAACTCGAGGGGTTCGAGCGCGGCCGCTACGGCGGCGCGATCGGCTGGGTCGACGGTCACGGCGATGGCACCTGGGCGGTGACGCTGCGTTGCGCCGAACTGTCCGAGGATCGCCGGGAGGCGCGTCTGGTCGCCGGTGGAGGCATCGTCGCCGACAGCGTCGCCGACGACGAACTTGCTGAGACGCAGGCCAAGTTGCAGGCGATGTTGAGCGCGATCGTGCGCCCCTGATCTCAGAAGTCGAGCGCGTCGATAACGGCCACCGCCGCCTCGTGCAGGCGCTGATGGACCGCGACGTTCCGAAGCCGATCGGAGGGCACCCGGATCACTCTCGGCCCCGGTCGCGAAAGCGCCGCCTCCAACTCATCGACGCTGTCCACAACCTCGGTGGCGACTCCGAAGGATTCGGCGAGCGACACGACATCGGCACCGTGCGGGGTTCCGAAGAGACGTTCGAAGACCGCTCCGCCCGGATCGTCGGCCTGCGGCAGGAACGAGAAAATCCCTCCCCCGTCGTTGTCGACGACGACCACCCTCAGATCGACGTCCCGATCCGCGATAGCCCAGAGCGCGTTCGCGTCGTGCACGAACGCGAGGTCACCGACAAGGGCGACCGCGACCTGACCTCGCGCGGCCACACCGAGCGCGGTCGACACCACACCGTCGATGCCGTTCGCTCCCCGGTTGGAGTGCGCCACCGCGGTCGGACCTCCAAACCACTCGAGGTCGCGCACCGGCATCGATGACGCGACCACGACTCGGCCACCGAGACGATCAGCGCATCGGGCGATCGTCCGCGCCACTGTCGGGTCATCGAGTTCAGGTCCGGAGAGCGACGATGAGTGGACCTGGAGCACGGCGGCATCGGCCGTCGTCCATGCCGCAGCCCAGCCGAGGTCGGCACGGGTCCCCGCAGAGCGAAGCGCCTCGCCGAGCGTCGCGGTCGCGACGACGTTCCCGTCCGGATCGATGCGCCCAGGACCGCCGATCTGAACCACTGGGCATCCGATCGAGGACAACCAGGTCGACAACACCTTCGAGGCAGCCGGCCGGCCGATCCTCACCACGACGTCCGGTCGATGTGCGTTGGCGAAACGCTCGCTCCGAACGATCGCATCAGCGGTGGACACCACCGAATCCTCAGGTCGAAGACCCGAGGTCGGATCGGCGAGCACCGGCCACCGGAGGCTCGCGGCCAGATTGAGGATCCCTTCGGGGTCGCAGCCGTGCCGGCCACCCACCAAGATCAGCCCCCGCCCGCTCAAGAGACCATCGGGCAGCGCCTCCTCCTGCGCCGATCGCGACTCGACAGCTGACTCCACAGCCGGCTCCATGGCTGGTGGCAACTCCCCGGGAGCGCCAACCAGCGGTTCGCGGAACGGCAGGTTGAGATGCACCGGGCCCGGTCGACTGCCACCAGCACCGACGGCGGCCGCCAAGCACGTAGCGGCCATCGGACGCCAGGAGGCCGGATCGGACTCGTCAGGAACAGCGGCGTCGGTCGACCAGCGCACCGCCCGGCCAAAGAGGTCGACCTGATCGATGGTCTGCGGAGCGCCAACACCACGAAGTTCGGGAGGCCGGTCGGCAGTGCACACCAGCAGGGGAACATCGGAGAGTTCGGCCTCCACGACCGCCGGATGCAGGTTCACGGCCGCGGTCCCACTGGTGCACAGCACGAGGGCCGGCCGACCATCGATCGCGAGACCGAGCGCCATGAACGCCGCTGAGCGCTCATCGAGTACGACGTGACACGTGATGCGAGGTTCAGCGATCAGAGCGAGCGCGAGCGGGGTGCTGCGCGAGCCGGGGGCGATCACCGCGACGTCGAGACCAGCGGACGCCCACTCGTCGACCAGCGTCGCGCAGAAGGTGGCGTTCGCAGACACGTCCCGGACGATACGTGCCGAGTTGAGCGCACGTAGGGTTGTGACATGTCGGAGGGAGGCGCGGCGCTTCGCATCGAGATCTGGTCCGATGTGATCTGCCCGTGGTGCTACATCGGGAAAACGCGCTTCGATCGGGCGGTCGAGCGACTCGGGGATGAGATCGCGCTTGACGTCACCTATCGCGCCTACCAACTCGACCCGACGGCGCGCCCCGGCGTCACTGAACCGGTCACCGAGGCGTACTCCCGCAAGTTCGGCGGACCCGAGCAGGCCGCGCAGGTGATCTCCCGGGTCACTGCAGCAGCCGCTGAGGACGGCATCGATATGCGGCTCGATCGCGCGCTGCGGGCGAACACCGTGCTGGCGCACCGACTCCTCTGGTGGGCGGCCACTCCCGATTGCCCTGCATCCCAGTCGGCCGTGCAGGACCGGCTCATGCGCGCCTACTTCACCGAGGGCGACGACATCGGCGATCCGGAACGGCTCGCCGCGCTCCTCGGCGAACTTGGCGTGGACCCGGCGGCGACCGTCGATTTCCTCTCTAGCGACAGTGGGACGGATGAGGTGGCCAAGGAGATCGAGCGTGCCGGGGAGCACGGCATCTCAGCTGTGCCGACCTTCGTCGTCAACGAGCAATGGGCAATCCCCGGAGCCCAGGACGTCGACACCTTTGAACGGGTCCTGCGGCGTCTCGCCGAACGCCAATGACCCGACGCCTCGTCCTCCTCCACGGGTTCACCCAAGCAGCCGGCGCCATGTCGGACCTCGCCGACCGGATTCGCGACCTCACCACCGACATCGAGCCAATCTGCGTCGACCTCGCAGGACACGGCTCTCGGAGCGAGGATGCCCTCGATCTCGTCGCCGGAGCCCATGCCCTCGCCGAGACCTGTGGGCCGGCGATCTGGCTCGGCTACTCACTCGGCGGCCGTCAGGCGCTCCACCTCGCTGTCCACCGACCTGAGGTCGTCCATGGACTCGTGCTCATCAGCACCACCGCCGGAATCGAGAACGACGCGGATCGGGTGCGACGCCGCGAGGACGACGAGCGTCTCGCCGCGCGAATTGAATCGATTGGCCTTGAGGCGTTTCTAGACGAATGGCTGGCCGGCCCGCTCTTCTCGAACTTGGCTGACCCGCCCGCAGTCGCTGATGCCCGACGCTCCAACACCGCGGCCGGCCTGGCGACAAGCCTTCGGCTCGCGGGCACCGGAGCGCAGCGCTCGCTCTGGGCATCGCTCTCGGAGATGGCCATGCCGACCCTCGTTCTCACCGGTGAACGCGACGAGAAATTCACCGAGATCGGCCAACGTCTCGTGGAGGGCATCACCGGGGCGGCAGGTGCGACGGTGGAGGACGCCGGCCACAGCCTTCACATTGAGCGCCCGGACCGCACCGCGCACCTCATCGTCGACTGGCTGACGTCGTTGAGTTGAGCGACCGGCTCCGTGATCACGGGAGCGATCAGCCGGCGAGCACCAAACCGAGGGTCAACGCGAGCCCATAGACGAGTTGGACCCGCCCCGTGCTGCCGAGCACCGCGATGAGTTCGGAGCCTGAAGCACCCGAACGCACCGCGCGCAGCGGATCGCGGGCGACGAGGATCGCGACGATCCCGGCGAACGCCCCGGGATGCCATCCAGCGATCACCACAGCGGCGATCGCGGCTACGAGCACGAGCGTCGCGTAGAGCCACCGTGTCCGAGCGTCACCGAGTCGGACCGCCAAGGTCCGCTTTCCCACCTGCGCGTCGCGCGGAAGGTCGCGGAGATTGTTCACCACGAGGAGCGCGCAGGCCAGCGCACCAACTCCGCACCCGGCGATCACGCTGACGGTCGTGATCTCTCCGATCGCCACGAAGGTGGTGCCGACGGTCGCGACGAGCCCGAAGAACACGAACACGAACACCTCACCCAATCCGAGGTAGCCGTAGGGGGTGGGTCCACCGGTGTAGCCCCAGCCGGCGGCGATGCAGACCACCCCGACAGCGATCAGCCACCAGGAGACCATCGCCGCGAGCACAAGACCGGCCACGCCGGCGACCCCGAACGCCACCAGAGCGGCGTTGCGGACCCGATGAGCAGGAACCCCGCTAGCGACGAGCCGCAATGGACCAACGCGATCGTCATCGGTGCCTCGGACACCGTCGCTGTAGTCGTTCGCGTAGTTCACGGCGACCTGCAACGCGAGGCTCACGACCAGGGCGAGCGCGACCGCGACGAGGGACATGTCGTCGCCATCCGACACCGTCCACGCGGCTGCTGCCCCGACGGCCACTGGTACAACGGCGGCCGGCAGCGTGCGAGGCCGGGCGCCGAGCATCCAGAGTCGCCAACCGCTCGGCAGGGCTTCTTCGGTCGGAGACGTCGGTGTGGAGCCGCTCATTGGCGGCCATGATGGAGCGGTGGATGCTCCACGGCAACCCGGGCGGTACTTGCGGTGAACCGACTGATCGCCATTGACCTGCCTGGCGGTCCAGCGTTCGTCGACGCGCTCCGGTCGGTGTGGGACGCTGGCAATGCCGCGCTGGTTCTCGATAGCCGCCTGCGCGTAACCGACCGTCATGAGACCATGCGCCGATTCGGTGCCGCCGCGGTGCTCGACAGTTCTGGAACGACCGCCGACCCCTCAGGCGGCCGACCGGTCGAGGAGGGCGATGCGCTGGTGGTGCCGACCAGCGGATCCACCGGGATTCCAAAAGGAGCCGTTCTCACGCACGCCGCGATATCCGCATCAGCCCACGCCGTCGCGAAGCAACTCTCGATCAGCGACGACGACCACTGGCTGGCCTGCCTGCCGCTCGCCCACATCGGTGGCCTCTCAGTAGTGACCCGGGCGCTCAAGCTCGGCACCGGCCTCACCGTTCTCCCCGGCTTCGACGCCGACGCGGTGGCGACGAGCGACGCCTCGCTCACCTCGCTCGTCGGCACGGCCCTGCAGCGCACGGATGTCTCCCGGTTCCGCACGGTCCTCCTTGGCGGAAGCCGACCGCCGGCGAACCGGCCCGCGAACTGCGTCGCGACCTACGGGATGACCGAGACCGGATCGGGGATCGTTTACGACGGACGACCACTCGACGGGGTCGAGATGCGGATCGTCGACGGCGAGGTGTGGGTGCGAGGCCCAATGCTGATGCGCGGCTACCGCGATGAGGCCGACCCATTCGTCGATGGCTGGCTGCCGACCGGGGATACGGGTTCGATCGACGAGAGTGGACGGCTCTCAGTGAAGGGCCGTCGTGGCGACATGATCGTGACCGGCGGAGAGAATGTGTGGCCCGAACCGGTGGAACAGGTGCTTCGGGAGCACCCCGATGTGCTCGACGCCGCGGTGTTCGGAGTCGACGACGACGAGTGGGGTTCGATCGTGGTGGCCCGAATCATCACGGAACGTGACGACCTCACCCTCGATGAACTCCGCGACCATGTGCGCGCCACGCTCCCGCCGTGGGCCGCACCGCGGCGAGTGGAGCGGGTCGATCGGATCGAACGCACCGCGATCGGCAAGGTGCGGCGCGATCTCCTTCGCTGAGGTCAGACGGCGGCGCCGCGCACGCCGGCCCCACCATCGATCACGTAGGTCTCTCCGGTGATCCACGACGCCATATCCGAGGCAAGGAAGGTGGCGAGGTTCGCGATGTCCTCCGGCGCCCCGAGGCGCTTCAACGGGAGTTCGGCGGCCAAACGTTCGCCGAAGTTCTCAACGAGCACCGAGGCGAAATCCGTGGTGACGAGTCCGGGTGCGATTCCGACCACCCGGGTCGGTCCGATCTCACCGGCGAGCTGTCGCGTCAGATGGATCAGCGCGGCCTTCGTCAGGTTGTAGACGCCGAGCGCGCCCTCAGCGCGCAAGCCGCCCACCGAGGCGACGTTGATGATCACACCTGGCCGCTCCGCGAAGGCGAGACGATGGGCGGCCGCCGACCAGAAGACGGGGCCACGCAAGTTCACCTCGAAGGTCTTGTCGTATCGCCCCTGGTCTACGCCGAGCACCGGCCCGTAATACGGATTGGTCGCCGCGTTGTTGACCAAGATGTCGAGGCCGCCGAACCGCTCGATCGTGGCCTGCACGCAGGCTTCGCCAGCGGCGATGTCGCCGGCGTTCGCGGCGAACACGGCCGTGTCACCGTCGATTGCGGCGGCTGCCTCCTCAAGTTGGTCCTGCTTGCGTGAGGACAGCATGACTTTGGCGCCAGCCGCTGCCATCGACGTCGCCATCGCGCGACCGATTCCCTTCGACGCGCCCGTGATCAGCGCGACCTTTCCCTCGAGTGAGACGTGCATGCGGCGACCGTAGCCGTCGCGCGGTCAATCGCTCCCGTCGGCGTCCTCGCCGGATTCGTCGGTGTCGGCGACGACCCCAGCGGGCACCTCGACCCGAACACGACGAACACGCCGCCCCTCGACGAGTTCCGTGATGAACCGATGACCCTCGAACTCGACCACGTCGCCGGGCTCAGGAACCCGCTCAAGCGAGGAGAAGATGAACCCTCCGACCGAGTCGAAGTCCTCGTTGGGCAGGTCGACACTCAATCGGTCGTTGAGGTCGTCGATGTTGGTCGTGCCCGCGACGATCAACTCTCCGGTGGGGAGCTCCTCAATGTCGGCTCGATCGGTGTCGTACTCGTCGACGATCTCTCCGACGAGTTCCTCGAGGCAGTCCTCCAAGGTGATGACACCAGCGATATCGCCGTACTCGTCAGCGACGATCGCGAGATGGAACTGCGCTGCCTGCATCTCACGCATGAGGCGCGCGACCGGCTTGTTCTCGGGGATGAACACGACCGGTCGGATGAGATCGAGCACCGGTAGATCGCCGCGCCCCTCCCGCTCAGCTCGAATCAGGTCTTTGGTGAACGCAATACCAGCGATGTCGGTCTCGTCGTCACCGAACACCGGTAGTCGACTGAAGCCGTGGGCGATACCGAGATTGAGCGCATCGGTCACCGTCGCTTCGTTCGCCACGATCACCATGTCGGGCCTCGGCACCATCACCTCGCGTGCGACCGTGTCGCCGAACTCGATGATCGATTCGATGAGCTCGCGCTCTTCGTGCTCGATCACCTCACCCTCAGCGGCGGCCTCGACGATTCCGAGGAACTCCTGCTCGCTGACGAACGGTCCTCGTTCGAGTCCGCGTCCCCGGACGATGATGTTCGTGAGGCCAATCAGGCCAGACGAGATCAACTGCAGCGGGGCGAAAGCGGCGAGCGCCCGCACGGGGCGCGCTGCCACCATCGCCGCTCGGTCGGGATGCAAGACCGCGTAGGTCTTCGGCACCGCCTCGGCGAGCACGAAGAACACGACGACGTTAAGGGTGACACCAACCACGACGCCGATGCCTCCGAAGAGCCGGCCGGCGACGATGCCCGTGAGGGTCGCTTGAACGGTCTGGCAGATGTTGACCGTGAGCAACAGTGGGTTGATCCAGCGTTCGGGTGACTCCATCAGCGCCTGGAGGCTCGCTCCAGCGCGCGGTCGCTCCTCGAGAAGAGCGGCCGCTCTCGGCTTCGTCATCTTCGACAGCCCCATCTCGGCCATCGCGAGGAACACGAGCACCAGCAGGAGCACACCGATCGTGACGAACATCAGCACATCGGTGCCGGTCACCTCGGCGGCGATCACTCCAACGGCGGTCATGAACGATGCTCCGCGGAGAAACCGGTCGGCACCGGACCCTTCCAATGATGCTGCTCGAGCAGCAACACTTCGAGTTCCCGCATGTCTCGAGCCTCCTCGGGTTCGGCGTGATCATGGCCGAGCACGTGGAGCACGCCATGCACGATGAGCAACGCGATCTCATCCTCGAGCGATCCGGCATGGTCGGCGAACTGACGTTCCGCCACGGCCGGGCAGACCACGACGTCACCGAGGAGGCTCGGCGGCCCCCCGGGAGAGTCGGAGAGCGCCGGAGCGTCGAGCGGGAACGAGAGCACGTCGGTGGGCCCGTCGACTCCCATGTGCTCGAGATTGAGTTCCGCGATCGTCGCTTCGTCGACGAAGGTGAGGGTCAACTCTCCTCCGCATCCGCGATCGGCGAGCACGGCCGCGGCCAGCATCGCCCATCGGTCGGCGTCGAGCGGCACGTCATCTTGGTCGTTACCGACCACGATGTCAGCGGGCGTCTCGACGCCGGTGGGACTCGGCGGGTCAGCCACGGCGCCGTCCCCCTCCGTCGCGTTCATAGGCGGCGACGATGTCGGCCACGATGCGATGCCTCACGACATCAGCCGCATCGAGATGGACGAAGCCGAGGCCATCGACTCCATCGAGAACACGCTCCAGCCCGTCCAGGCCGCTTCTCCCGTCGGGAACATCGACCTGTGTCGTGTCACCGGTGACGACCACCTTCGAGCCGAACCCGATACGGGTCAGGAACATCTTCATCTGCTCCGGGGTCGTGTTCTGAGCCTCATCGAGGATGATGAACGAGTTGTTGAGCGTGCGTCCGCGCATGAACGCGAGCGGGGCGACCTCGACCGTCCCCCGCTCGAGCAGTTTCTGCGCCCCCTCGAGGTCGACCATGTCGTAGAGGGCGTCGTAGAGGGGCCGGAGATACGGATCGATCTTCGCCATGAGGTCGCCGGGGAGGAATCCGAGGCGCTCACCCGCCTCCACTGCCGGGCGGGTGAGGATGATCCGCTGCACCTGCTTGGCCTGTAGGGCCTGGACGGCCATCGCGACCGCCAGCCACGACTTCCCGGTGCCGGCGGGGCCGATTCCGAACGTGATGACGTTCTCGGCTATCGCATCGACGTAGCGCTTTTGGCCGGCGGTCTTCGGCCGCACGGCACGACCCTTGGATCCGCGGAGCACCTGATGGGTGAGGACCTCCGTGGGCCGTTCGTCGGCGCGCACCATGCCGATCACACGGCCGAGCGTTGGATCATCGAGTTGCTGGCCCCGCTCGAGAAGCCCGACGAGTTCCTCGAACAGCCGTGCGACGCGTTCCGCGTCACCTCCTCGGAGGAGCACCTCGTTGCCCCGGACTGTTATCGAGGTGGTGGGGAACTGTCGCTCGATCTCGCGCAGATGCTGATCACGAGGTCCGGTGAGGGCCGCGAGCAGATGCTGACCGGGGACGACGACCCTGACCGGGGTGTCAGTGGATGTCATGCAGAGCCGATCATGCGTGGGCACGGGCGGCTGCAGCGGCGTCGGAGGCGACGTCGGTGCGTTGACTCATCCCCGGGAGGCTAGCCGCCGACATCGAGCGCTGCGGCTCTGAGATGACGCGTCCGTTGAGGACGGCCAATTCGCAGGGATTTAGCCAAACAGTTGTGGGACACTGACCGCGTGCCAATCCCCGACGCGTCGCTACCCCCGCCACTTCGCGCCGCTCAACGAAACCCACGTGCGCGTCGACTCCGCATGTTGACAGCTGTCGTGTCGGTCGCGGTTTCAGCGATCACCGTGCTGCCGCCAGCGGCACCGGCGACAGCGACTGGGCACCCAACGAACACCACCATCACCGGATCGTCCGATGAGACAACCCACCTGGTCACCGTCGACTCCGCGGCGACACTTCAACGAGCCATCGAGTCGGTGGAGCGGATGGGGGGAGCCGTCGACCAAGTGTTCGACACGGTGCTGCTCGGCCTCGCCGTGCGTCTACGCGACGACGGTCTTGATGCCCTCACTCGACTCCCCGGGGTGGCGGTCGTCGATGAGGAAGTCACGGTCTCCTCCACCGCTGAGCAGGCGAACCCGCCGTCGTGGGGCCTCGACCGGATCGACCAGACGGCACTTCCCCTCGATGACCGCTACACCTACCTGTCGTCTGGGGCAGGTGTGACCGTCTACGTGGTCGACTCAGGCATCCGGCCGACACACAACGAGTTCGCCGGCCGAATTCCGTACGGCGCTGTCTACGACTACGACCGACTCCCATGGGAGCGATGGTCGGGCTCCGTCACCAGCGGCTTCGAGGACTGCGACTCGGGCGCGGGCCACGGAACACACGTCGCGGGCATCGTCGGCGGATCCACGTACGGCGTCGCCAAGTCGGTCACCGTGATCCCGGTCAAGGTGCTGGACTGCGCGGGGAACGGCACCGACACCGCCGTCATCGCCGCCTCCGAATGGATCGCCCAGGACGCGGCCAGCCGTGGGCCGGCCGTCGTCGTGATGAGCCTCGGCGGCGACCCGTCCTCCCCTCTCGACTCCGCGGTTCGCGGCCTCGTCAACTCAGGCATCCCGGTCGTCGTTGCCGCGGGCAACACCGGAGATGACGCCTGCAGCTACAGCCCGTCGAGGGTGGGCGAGGTGATCACCGTCGCCGGCACGACCCGTTCGGATCGGGCGATGACCTCCGCCGCCTACGGCGCCTGCGTCGACATCTTCGCGCCCGGAGACGGCATCACCTCGGCCGGAATTGCCTCCGACAGTGACGCGGCCATCAAGTCAGGGACCTCAATGGCTGCCCCGCATGTGGCCGGCATCGCCGCTCGCCTCCTTGAGTCGGATCCGACGGCAAGCGCAACGACCATCTGGGACCGAATCGCCGCCAACGCGCTGGTCGGCGTCGTGTCATCCCGCAAAGCCGGTGACCCCGATCGGCTCGCACACCTTCCTGGATCAATCGTGAGCGTGGCGATCGAGATCGTCGGAGCCGGCGGCTCCGTGGAGGCGTCGACTGGGACGACCTGCGTGAGCACCTGCCAATTCGAGGCTGCGGCTGGATCAACGCTCAACCTGACGGCCCGGTCATCTGACGGAGTGCTGCTGCAATCTTGGGGCGGCGCGTGCGCCTCGCAGGGTGGCGTGACGTGCCAGATCGTTCCGGCTGGCTCGACAACGGTCGTCGCGAACTTCGGCACCGTCGACCCGCGCGACTTCGAACCGGTTGGACCGACCCGGATCGTCGACACACGCACCGGGGCAGGCGGAGTTCCCGCCGAGCGAGTCGGCTCGGGCGGCCCAGGTGGCACCCCGCTCATGATCACCGTGGCCGGTCGAGCCGGCGTGCCAGTGGAAGGGGTGGCTGCGGTCGCTCTCAACCTCACCGCCGACCAGACCTCGGTCGCCGGTTCGGGCTACGTGTCGATCTATCCATGCACATCGACCACTGAGACACCTCCTGGCGTGTCCCAGTTGAACTTCACCAATGGCCAGACGGTCGCGAACTCGGTCATCGTCCCGGTCTCTGCGGCTGGCACCGCCTGTGTCTTCGTCTTCGGTCGAGCGCACATCATCGCCGACATCACCGGGTGGCTCGCTGCCGGTGAGGGTTTCACCGCCCTCGCTCCGTCGCGGGTGTTCGACACACGCTCCGGCGGACCCGGCGTTCCGGCCGGACGCGTCGGCAACGCCGCAGGAACCGCGCCACCACTGGTGGTCGACCTCCTCGGACGAAACGGAATCCCGACCGCGGGCGTCGGAGCGATCGCGCTCAACCTGACCGCGACGACGACCTCAGGATCGGGCTACGTGTCGGTCTATCCGTGCGCGTCGGCGGCAACGGCGCCTCCGACGGTGTCGAACGTGAACTTCTCCACTGGCAAGACAGTGCCGAACTCGGTCATCCTGCCGGTCGACTCCTCGACCGCCCCGGGTCGAACCTGCTTCCGAGTGTTCGGATCAGCCGACCTCATCGTCGATGTGGTCGGGTGGTTCGGCACCGGGCGAGACCTCTCGACGATCTCGCCGGTTCGCGCCTTCGACACACGCACGGGGGCAGGGGGCGTATCGACGACACGGATCGGCGAGGGGGGCCATCGACTCCGTTTCGATCCCGTCGCCGCCGGCCTCGTGCCAGCTGGGGCGACCGCGGTGGTCATCAACTTGACCGCGAACTCGACATCGG